>OOAI01001017.1_pt1 | contig 10433 bp, 7 predicted proteins | sample 1671191 | NCBI WGS metagenome assembly OOAI01 (sample SAMN06348131, study PRJEB24527) | human gut metagenome | biome: human gut; feature: ankylosing spondylitis patient; material: feces | host: Homo sapiens | place: China | collected 2015-10 | reverse complement strand
ATGTTAGATCATCCCAAAATATTTGAATGCTTCTCGGATTGCTTTCTCTTTTTCCGGTGGACACAGAGGCTGTCTGGAATCTTCGGACTTCGGCAGATTGTAGTTCTTACCAACCTCAATCCCACATTTCCGCTTAATCTGTGAGATATACAGGTTTGATACCTTTAATCCGCTATGTTCCAGTACATAGTCCTTGATCTGCGTGTAGGTTGCCCCATCTTGAAATTCGGACATATCCATATCTTCTAAAGAGAACTCAACCCGAATCTTTTTCGAGTCGACCTCACCCTTGGAAAGCAAAACAACCGTCTCGATATGCTCGCTGTGCGGGAACATATCCACCGGGGTGCTGCTCTCCACGCGGTAACCCTTTTTCGTCAGCAGGGCGAGGTCACGGGCCAGCGTTTCCGGGTTGCAGCTGACGTAGACCACCCGCTTCGGGGCCATGCGGGCCACGCTCTCGATGAACTGCGGGGTGGAACCTTCCCGCGGCGGGTCCATGAAGATTACGTCCGCACGCTCTCCGGCTGCGGCGGCTTCGCTGATCCAGCGGGTGGCGTCGGCGGCAAAGAAGCGGGCATTCTTCACGCCGTTGTGCTTTGCGTTGCCGATGGCGTCCTGCACGGCGTCGCGGTTCAGCTCCACACCCACGATCTGTTTTGCGTGGTCGGCAGCCGTCAGGCCGATCGTACCGATGCCGCAGTAGGCGTCCAGCACCACTTCTTTTCCGGTGAGATGCGCCGCTTCCACAGCCAGACCGTACAGCACCTCGGTCTGGCTGTGGTTGATCTGGTAAAAGCTCCGGGGACTGATGGCATAGGTCTTGCCGCAGAGGGTATCCAGAATATAACCCTTGCCATACAGCACCTTTTCCGCATCACCCAGCACGACGCTGGTCTTGCGGGGGTTCACGTTCTGCACCACGGTGGTCACGGTCACGCCCCGCTTCTCGGCTTCTGCCAGCAGGGCCTTGACAAAGTTCTTGGCTCCGGGCAGCACCGGCTGGGCCGTCACCAGTACTACCATCACCTGCCCGGTGGCCACGCCCCGGCGCAGCAGGCAGTGGCGCACAAGCCCGGTGCCCCTGTCCTCATTGTAGGGCTGGTAGCGGCAGGCAATGGCCGCCGCACGCACGGCCTCCATCGTCTTGTCCAGCACTTCGTCTTGCAGCAGACAGCTTTCCACCGGCAGCACCTTGTGACTGTTCGCTGCGTAGATGCCGGAGGTGAGTTTTCCACCCCAGCCGGTGGTGAAGGTGGAAATCACCTTGTTGCGGTAGTGGTAAGGATTTTCCATGCCCCGGATGGCGTTCACCGGGCCGTATTTGCCCAGCAGCTTTTTCACGGTGGCTTCCTTCTGCTTCAGCTGCTCGGCATAGTCCAGCCCCAGCAGCGGGCAGCCGCCGCAGTTCTTGGCTCTCAGCTTGCAATCCATGTTTCTCTCTCCTTTTTACCCGTAGGGGTCATACAGATCGTATTCTTCCGCTTCCAGGTACTTTTCCTCCAGCACCTTCATGGCCTGTTCCAGTTCGCTCTGCCCGCAGCCGCTCTCGCTGACCAGCGCCCGCACGGCTGCGGCAAGGTCCCCGCCAAAGAGGGTGTCCAGCCGCTGGCGCATGCTCCACACACCGTAGGCACGCTGGGTTACCGTGGCCGCATAAATGTTGTGGTTGCCCTGCTTTCCGCTTTTCACCCAGCCTTTTTCTTCCAGCCGGTACAGAAAATTGAGCACCGTGGCCGGGGCCCAGCCCTTACCGCGGAGTTTTTCGTCAATATCCCGCCGGGTGGCGGGTTCCCGGCAGGCCCATACCGCCAGCATGACCTGCTCCTCGGCCGCCGACAGCGGCCGCAGCCGGTCCGGGAGTCCGTACATCTGCGCAGCCCCTCCTTTTGCGTTTTTCTTTTACATTTGTCTCTGTTATTCCATTATACCGGGTTTTGTCGGAAAAGGCAAGAGGCAGAAATCCCGATGAAATCAGGCTATTTCAGCCTATTTTTACAGTTGTCTCTGTTTTTGTCTTTGTTCGGCGTACATTTGTGTGCTTTGTGCCTGCACAGGGGCTTTTCCGGCAGTATCTTTGTGCAAAGATGCTCTTGTTTTCGTGCCCGCAAAACCGGTATACTACGGCTACGGAAATGATCCAGAAGGCATCGCAAAACAGTCGATGCTTCGTGATACAGGAAAGGGAGAGTTCATTATGGCACGAGTATACAACTTCAGCGCAGGCCCCAGCATGCTGCCCGAGAAGGTCCTCCGGCAGGCACAGGCAGAGCTGCTGGAATATGGCGACAGCGGCCAGAGCGTGATGGAGATGAGCCACCGCAGCAAGTGGTTCGACGCCATCATCAAGGACACTGAGGCCACCCTGCGCCGCGTGATGAACATCCCCGACAACTACAAGGTGGGCTTCTTCCAGGGCGGTGCCACTCAGCAGTTTGCCATGGTGCCGCTGAACTTCATGACCACCGGCAAGGCGGACTACATCGTCACCGGCAACTTCTCCAATCTGGCCGCCAAGGAAGCCGCCAAGTTCGGCGAGGCCAACATCGTGGCATCCAGCAAGGACAAGAACTTCACCTACATCCCGGATGTGAACGCCATCCCTTACAATAAGGATGCCAGCTATATCCACATCTGCCAGAACAACACCATCTTCGGCACCCAGTACGTCGAGGTGCCCCAGGTGGAGGGCGTGCCGCTGGTGGCGGACATGAGCTCCATGATCCTCTCGAAGCCCGTGGATGTGACCAAGTACGGCTGCATCTACTTCGGTGTGCAGAAGAACGTGGCCCCCGCCGGCATGGCCATTGCCATCGTCCGGGACGACCTGCTGGGCCATGCCGCCGACAACGTGCCCACCATGATGAACTACACCACCCTGCTGAACAAGGACAGCATGTACAACACCCCGCCGTGCTGGTGCATCTACATGACCGGTCTGGTGCTCAAGTATCTGGAAAACGACATCGGCGGTCTGGCCAACATGCAGAAGATCAACGAAGCCAAGGCCAAGGTGCTGTATGATTATCTGGACGGGCAGGAATTCTTCACGAACCCCGTGGAGCACCGTTACCGCAGCACCATGAACGTGACCTTCACCAGCCCCAACCCCGACCTGGACAAGAAGTTCTGCGCCGAGGCCGCCGAGGCAGGCTTTGTGAACCTGAAGGGCCACCGCCTGGTGGGCGGCATGCGCGCTTCCATCTACAACGCCATGCCGGCCGAGGGTGTGGACAAGCTGGTGGACTTCATGGAGAAGTTCCGCAAGGAGAACGCATAACAGAGGGGATTCAAGATATGTATACCATCAAAACTTTGAACGCCATCAGCCCGGTGGGCCTGGCTAAGCTGAACAAGAACCTGTTTGACGTGGCGGTGGACGCCGATGCCCCGGACGGCATTCTGGTGCGCAGCGCCGACCTGCTGAACACCACCTTCCACGACAATCTGCTGGCCATCGCCCGGGCCGGTGCCGGGGTCAACAACATCCCGCTGGACCGCTGCAGTGAGCAGGGCATCGTGGTGTTCAACACCCCCGGTGCCAACGCCAACGCCGTGGCTGAACTGGTGATCGGGATGCTGATCGCCGGCAGCCGCAATGTGGCCGACGCCGCCCAGTGGTGCCAGGGCCTTGCCGGAGACCCGGCCATGGCCAAGACCGTGGAAAAGGGCAAGAAGAAGTTCGTGGGCAACGAGATCAAGGGCAAGACGCTGGGCGTCATTGGTCTGGGTGCCATCGGCTCCCGCGTGGCCAACTGCGCCATCGAGCTGGGCATGGAAGTGTACGGCTACGACCCCTACATCTCCATTGAGGCAGCCTGGAACCTGAGCAGCCAGGTACACCACTGTGTGAACCTGAACGACATGCTGCCCCTGTGCGACTACATCACCATCCATGTGCCCTACCTGCCCACCACCAAGGACACCATCAATGCCCAGACCCTGGCCCTGTGCAAGGACGGGGTCAAGATCCTGAACTATGCCCGCGGTGAGCTGGTGAACACTGCCGCCCTGCTGGAGGCCATGGATACCGGCAAGGTGTCCGGCTACATGACCGACTTCCCGTCGGAAGCCATCCTGGGCAAGCCCGGCATCGTGTGCACCCCTCACCTGGGCGCTTCCACCCCGGAAGCCGAGGACAACTGCGCCGTGATGGCCGCGCAGGAGATCAGTGACTACCTGAAAAACGGCAACATCACCCACTCGGTGAACATGCCGGAGGTGCACCAGCCCCGTGCCGGCGGCAAGCGCATCTGCATCATCCACAAAAATGAGCCCGGCATGATCAGCCAGATCACCGCCCTGACCACCGAGGCCGGCCTGAACATCGAAAACATGGTGAACAAGAGCAAAAAGAATATGGCCTACACCATGCTGGACGCCACCGGTGCCGTGGATGCCCGCCTGAGCGAAAAGCTGAGCGCAATCCCCGCCGTGATCCGGGTCCGGATCCTGTAAATCCTCCCCTGCCAAAGGAGCCGCCGTGCAGCTGCACGGCGGCTCCTTTTTTCACAGCATGATGCCGTCCATCTGGGATTGCTCCGGGAAGGAGCGGCTGTATTTCCGCTTGGCGATCTCGATAAAAGACTGCACCTCCAGCCGGGGCGTGTGGCGCATGGCCGCGATCTCCACCGTCACCGGGGGGTAATCCAGCAAAGGCACCTTGGTGATGCCCGGGATCACTGCATCGTCCAGACAGGGCACGATGGACATGGCGGTGCCCATGGTGATCATGATCAAAGCCCCCTCAAAGCTGGGGGTGATCTTGCTGCAATCCACCCCCACCTGGGCCAGCTCCTCCAGGGAGGGGCCCTGGCAGGCAGAAAGGAAGCTGTCAAAGGCTCCGGAGGACACCACGCTCTGGCCCTTCAGGTCCGCCAGGTGCAGAGCCTTGCGGTCTGCCAGGGGGCAATTGGGGTTCATAAGCACATAATAGGCCAGGGAGAACAGGGGCGTAAAGGAGACATCCCGGTCGCTGGAATGCTCAGTGGCGTAAAAAAAGCCGATATCCAGCTGGCCGGACCGCAGTTCCTCCAGAGGGCGGCGGTTGCTCTGGGGGATCACTTCCACCTGGGCGTTGGGATACTGCCGCTGGTACTCTGCCAGGATGCTGGCAAAGGTGCCGTAATCAAAGAGCTGCCGCAGCCCCACCACCAGATGGGACCGGTCTGCAGCCTGGATATCCTGGGCCTTTTTCAGGGCCTGGCGGCCAAAACTGGTCATCTGCACCATGTCCAGGTAAAAGGACTGGCCGGCGGCGGTGAGCTTGGTGCGCCGGGTGGTGCGGTCGAACAGGTGCAGCCCCGTCTCCTTTTCCAGGGTGTTGATCTGGTAGGTGATGGCAGGCTGGGTGGTGAACAGCCGCTGGGCTGCTGCGCTGAAATTCAGCTCCTCTGCTACGGCAATAAAGCACTCCAACTGGTAAATGGTCATAGAAACAGCCCTCCTCCCTGCAAAACTTGTACTTCTTTTATTATAGCGGATTTCTTTTCTGTGGTAAAGTGGCCATGGATTTATAAATGTTTTTGATAAATCCGGGATTTTTTTCAATTTTACAGCAGAGCGAAACTTTGCTATAATCATGTCAATGTTCAAAACATACGATGGAACAGAAGAAAACGAAGAAGAACCTATTAGAAGAACAAGAAGAAAGAAAGGCAAACTACTATGGCTAAGATTTCTCGCCGCAACTTTATGCGCGGTGCCGCTATGGGCACCATGGGCGCAGCTGCTGCCGGTCTGCTGACCGCTTGCGGCAACACCGCTTCCAGCACCACCAGTGCTCCCGCTTCCAGCGCAGCATCCTCTGAGGCTGCTTCTGTTGTTACCAAGCCCTCCAGCCCTGTGGACGGCAAGTACGTCACCAAGGCTATGGGCCACGAGAGCTGGGTCCATGTGGCTACCACCTTCTTTGAGGGCAAGATCACCGCTTGTGAGGTGCTGTCCCACGAGGAGACCATCGGCATCGGCAACTATGCCTGCTCCCGCATCCCCGCCGCCATCGTCGAGCACCAGAGTGTCAACGTGCCCAACCTGCGCGGCTCCTCCATCACCTCCATGGCTGTCAAGGCAGCTGTGAAGGAGGCCATCGAGCTGGCCGGTTATAACGTGGACGACTTCTCCAAGGAGGTCACCATCGCTGCTTCCAACGAGGTCATCGAGGAAGAGGCTGATGTCGTCATCATGGGTGCCGGCACCTCCGGCCTGACCTGCGCCTGCCGCCTGCTGGAGGCTGGCTACAGCGTCATCCTGGTGGAGAAGCGGGACATCCCCGGCGGCTCCATGTCCATGACCTACGGCGGCGTGGCCACCGCAGGCTCCCAGCTGCAGTACAACTACGACGTGGACGGCAGCTTCCGCAGCTCTGCCATGGGCACCCTGGAAGGCATGATGAACTTCTGGCAGACCATGGAGCAGTACCACCGCACCGAGTTCTTCAACGGTGAGATGCCCTACATGACCAAGCAGTACACTGTTGCTGGCGATCTGGTGGACTGGATGTCCAGCATCGGCATCGGCTTCAACACCATGGGCAACTACGAGAGTGCTACCCAGTACGGTGCTTCCACCCCCTACCTGGCTCCCGGCTGCTACGAGGGCGGCGCAGGCTATGCTATGATGTTCATGGCACAGCGTGTGGAGAAGTACGAGAAGGGCAAGATCATCTACTCCACCAGCGTCACCGACCTGATCAAGGACGAGAAGGGCCGTGTGGTGGGCTTCCACGCTAAGGGCGACAACGGCGCAAGCTACACCCTCCGTGGTAAGGCTGTGTGCCTGGCATCCGGCGGCTTTGCCAAGAACCCCGAGATGCTGAAGAAGTACAACCCCGACTACGCCGACTTCTTCTTCAACTGCGCTTCCAGCATGACTGGCGAGGGCATCCAGATGGGTATCGACGCAGGCGGCTATGTGGAGTGCGAAAACCGCGCTCTGCCCGCCTTCCTGTCCAGCTATAAGAGCAAGTTCGAGCTGGCCTTCATCCACCAGTCTGCCCCTGGCATCATGGTCAACGTCCGTGGTGACAACATCGGCAACATCATCTCCGACAACCACTACACCATGGCTAAGGCTAAGCTGAACAAGGACAACGGCGACACCTTCTACTATGTGTTCGACGAGGCTTCTGCTGTGAAGCTGCGTGACAGCGAGTCCTACGGCTTCAACGGCTATGTGGCTATGTTCGAGAAGGGCGAGGCTGTCCACTACGACAGCGTGGAGAAGGCCTCTGAGGAGCTGAACCTGCCCAACCTGGCAGAGTCTATCGAGGCCAACAACGCCGCCGCTCTGGCTGGTGAGCCCGACGAGTTCGGCCGCCGCAACTGCCCCTACATCGAGACCCGTGACGGCCTGTGGGCGATCCGCGTGGACCCCACCTTCTACCTGACCACCGCTGGTCTGGCCATCGACACCGATTGCCACGTGCTGAACGAGGAGAAGAAGGCGATCCCCGGCCTGTACGCTGCCGGTGACGTCTGCGGCTCCATCGAGGAGAAGGACGCCAAGCAGTACGGCATGGGCTTTGACGCCGCTCTGACCTACGGCTACATCATGGGCGAGACCCTGAAGAAGGAGATCTGATCTCCCCTTCCGGCACCCTGACACAACGCAAGAAGGCTGCTGCACACACTGTGCAGCAGCCTTCTTTTTTGGTTGTTCTGAAAGGAGAGCGCTTATTCCAGGCCCTTCTGCTGGGCGTATTCCTCCAGCAGCTCCCGTTCCAGGAAGGGGGTCTTGACGCCCTCGCGGTCGCGGTAGGTCTCGTGGCCCTTGCCGATGACAGCGATCAGGTCCCCCTCCTGGGCATGGTCCACGGCATAGTGCAGAGCATCCAGCCGGTCCGGGATCTCCACGAACTTTGCCTCCGGGTTGCCCTTGTTCATGCCCACGCGGATATCCGCAAGGATGTCCTCCACCTTCTCAAAGCGGTTGTTGTCCTCGGTGAGGATGGAGAAATCGGCCATCTTGGCGCAGATCTCGCCCATGCCGTAGCGGCGCAGCTTGGAGCGGTTGCCGCCGCAGCCGAACACCACCACCAGACGGTGGGGGTTGTAGGCCCGCAGGGTGGTGAGCAGGCTCTCGGTGGACACCTCGTTGTGGGCGTAGTCCAGCAGGATGGTGAACTTTTTGCTGATGGGCACCAGCTCCACGCGGCCCTTGACCACGCACTTGCCCAGACCGTCGTGGATGGCCTGATCCGGCAGGCCCAGCACCTTGCCCACGGCCAGCGCAGCCAGTGCGTTGTACACGCTGAACTCGCCGGGCATATTCACCTTCACGTCCATCTCGTCCTTGCCGGTGACGTGGAACTTCACACCCAGGAAATCGTGGGTGCGCAGCAGCTCGTAGCCGCTGGCGCGGTAATCGGCCTGCTCGCTGCGGCCATAGGTCACCAGCTTGCAGGTGTGTCCCTCCAGCAGGGCTTCGGTGTTCTCGTCGTCGATGTTCACCACACCCACATCACAGCGCTGGAACAGCTGACCCTTCCAGCTGCGGTATTCCTCAAAGGTCTTGTGCTCACCGGGGCCGATGTGGTCCGGCGAAAGGTTGGTGAACACGCCCACATCGTAGTGCACACCGGCCACGCGGTCCATCATCAGGCCCTGGCTGGACACTTCCATCAGGGCCGTGTCGCAGCCGGCATCCAGGAACTCCCGGAAGGTCTTTTGCAGCTCGTAGCTCTCCGGGGTGGTGTTGGCGGTGTCTTTATGCTGGCCCATAAAGTAGATGCCGTTGGTGCCGATCATGCCCACCTTGCGGCCGGCAGCTTCCAGCACGCTCTTGATCATGTGGGTGGTGGTGGTCTTGCCCTTGGTGCCGGTCACGCCGATCATGGTCATCTTGCGGGAGGGGTTGCCAAAGAGGTTGGCGCTCATCAGAGCCATGGCATAGCGGCTGCTTTCCACCTTCACCACGGTCACGCCCGGCACGGCGGTCAGGTCGATGTCGTGCTGAATGACCAGTGCGCTGACGCCCTTGGTGGCACAGTCTGCGGCAAACTCGTGGCTGTCGCGCTGGGTGCCCACGATGCACACGAACAGCAGGCCCGGGGCCGCCTTGCGGCTGTCATAAATGATGTCGTTGATCTCGGTCTCCGGGCTGCCCTGCACCAGCGTGTAAGGCACGCCCTCCATCAGTTGTTCCAATTTCATACAGTCTACGCTCCTCCAAAACATTGATGTGGGGTCATATGGGGTTCTCGTCCTCGTTGGCGGTCATGCGGGCGGGATCGGTCAGCGGGATCTCCTCCGGCGTCGTGTCCTCCGCCGGGGCGGCCTGCGGGGTCTCTTCGTCGGTCAGGCTGCTGTCCGCAGTCTCCTCCGGCGTTTCCGGCTCCACCTTTTCCGGCACTACATAGCCGGAGGGCAGGACCGGGTCGCCCTGTGCAAAATAGATCTTGCGGGTGCTGCCGGCACTGACATGGCTGAAGTCCAGCCGCCCGGTGTCGGTGGCCGCGCAGCCCTTGCCGTCCTCGTTGTTCAGCATGTAGCGGGCGCGGTCCAGCTTATAATCCAGATCGTTCAGCGTCCCCAGCAGCACGCTGATGCGGTCCTGATACAAAAAGGCGATCTGCTCGGTGTCCGCAAATTCAATGCGGGTCACGTCGCTCCGCATGCCGTACTCGTCCAGCTTGGCCTGCAGGGTCGCCAGTGCACTCATCTTTGCGTCAGCCTCGTCCACCACGCCGGATGCACTGCTGTCGGATGCGGCACTGGTGCCGGCCGTGCTGTCGGCCTCCGGTGCGGCAAAGCTCAGCTGCTCGCCCGGGGCGGCGGTGGTCGCTTCACCGCCGTACAGGGTGCACAGCCCGTCCGGCTGCGCGGGGTCTGCGGACAGGATCTTGAACTTGTCCGAAAGGGTCAGCCAGCTGCTGCCCGCCTGCACTGCATAGGTAGGGGTGGCTTCGGTCACCTGCACCACCACGGTGTTGGGGTAGTCGCGCACCACGCGGATGGATTCCAGCAGCGGGTACTGGCGTTCCAGCTCTGCAGCCTTCGCACCGGGGTCAAAGCTGAAGATGTTTTCCTCCACCTGCACCCCCAGTGTCTGCAGGATGCTGTCGGCGGAGTACCCGGCGATCTCGGTCACCTGGGTGCCGTCCGCCGTCTGCACCTGAATGGCGCTGATGCGGAACAGCATGGTCACCGTGAGATACATGCCGATCCCGATGACGCACAGCAGCAGCCCAAATGTTGCCAGACGGCGGAGCCTCCGCCGCCGACGGATGGCGGCACGGGTCAGGCGGCGCTTTTTGCGGCCTTCCCGGCGCTGTGCGTCCCGCTGCGGAGCGGGGCGCAGCTTCTGGTTTTTGTTGTACCCCTGTCCCTGCTGCTGCAGGCGGGCGGCAGACCGGCTGTTCTGCGCAGGCCGGCCGTTCCGGTTCGCAGGACGCTGGGCCGGGCGGCGGTTCTGTCCGCCGCTGCTGCGGGGCC
>OOAI01001006.1_pt1 | contig 10539 bp, 9 predicted proteins | sample 1671191 | NCBI WGS metagenome assembly OOAI01 (sample SAMN06348131, study PRJEB24527) | human gut metagenome | biome: human gut; feature: ankylosing spondylitis patient; material: feces | host: Homo sapiens | place: China | collected 2015-10 | reverse complement strand
AACCGTCCGAGCGGTCATACAATGCCTGCAGATCGCCGTTGCTGAACGCCAGCAGACGGGCGTACATCCAGCCTTGATAGCTCTGCTTGCCCTTGCGTTCCAAGTCCATCTGCCCCTGCGCGGTCACGATGGATTTGACATAGTTGGTCTGACGTAGGGCTTCCATCCGCATATCATCGTCCACGCAGAGCAGGGTGTGTTCGAGGTCTGCGCGGGCAAAGCGGTTCTCCGAGATCTTGCCGATGCTGCCATCCTTCATATTGCAGCCGAACAGCCGGGACAGCACCACGCCGATCTGCGACTTGCCCTCGCCACCGTTGCCCTTGATGACCATCATGCGCTGCCCCTTGTTGCTGGGGATCAGGCAGTACCCGATGAACTCCTGCACTGTGGGGATGTCCTCCGGGTAGAGCAGGTCGGACAAAAACCGCAGCCAGTGGACGGGCTGGGCGGCTTTCGGGTCATATTTGACCGGGAGCCGGTTGCGCACGATCTCCGGCTTGCCTTCCTGAAAGGTGCCGTCCAGATACAGGGTGCCGTTTGCCAGCGCAATGCGGTCGGTGATGGGCGGGAAGTCCTCCACCTGTGCCGCCAGCTTCAGTACGTCCACGACATTGCTGACCCGTTTGGCGATATTTGCGCCGATATGGTCTCGCAGCATATCGAAAATTTCACAGCGCAGGTTCATGGTGTCTGTGACCCTGCCGTCCGGGGTGAAAAATGCGCCATTCACATAGAGGAGCTGGTGGGTGCTGAGAAAATCGTCACAAAACAGGGATTCGTTGAAGAAGCCTTTCTTGATCCATGCAGGGGTAAAGTTGTTTCCCATAGGCACACATCCTTTCTTCGGTGCTGCGGCTTATCCATGTGGTCAATTTGGCCACATGGATTTTCTCTGCTGCAACAGGTGGATAAACGTCCTTTGGGTTACGGCAAATCAATGTGGACAATTTGTCTACATTGATTTCTCCTGCCGCAACGAGTAGATAAACGTCCGTTTCACCTCATGTGCTCATTTTGACCACATGAGGTGAATTGCCGTTCTCTCTGCATGGCTTTCCTGCCCCCCTCCGGCGGCGTTTTCCGGCTCTCCTTCTCAGGGTCATCGCCGGGTATCCCATGCAGACGGTCATGCGGTTTTCAAGGTCCAACGGGCAAAACGGCAACAAAAAAGCCGTCACAAAACAGACCAGCTCTGCCTTCGCTTTTTCTGGAAGGTCATGCTAGTCGGTTATGTAACGGCTGAAAGCCAAGATGTTCAGCCCCGCAGGGTCTGAACGAATATGTAAAAATATGTTATATTCAATTATTGGGATAGATTACCACAAAAATCGAGCCGTGTCAACAAAAAGTTTTGAGAATACGTCACTTTCGGCAGCTTGCAAGAAAAATCAATGAAAACTTTGGCAAAAAGAGAGAGGGCTGGGCGGTGCCAGCCCTCTTGACAAGGCAATGAGGCACATCAATATGGGCTTGCAAAATTTATTAAGGGAATGCGGTGATAGTAGGACTTATACAAATCAAAACACCGCCCGATTCTGGTGAAGGAGAACCAGAATTGAACGGTGCAAATGGAAGAAGGAGAAAAGCGTAGAAAATCAGACGATGCAATCTGGGAGCAGCGCATGGAGCTGTGTCAGCAGTTCTTCGCAAGAATCGGAATAAATCACAAGGGTAAGCGGATTGCTCAGGTCGAGACTGTAAATGCCAAGCAGGGATTTGGCATCAATGGTATATCGCCCGGAGACTAAGTCCATCTCATAGGGATATTTGGACAGCAAATCTACAAATTCCTTGACCTGATCGACCTGCCGCATTCTGATCTGTAATTTTGTCATAGGGTATCCTTTCTTTTACAGCAGTGGGATAGAGGCAATGCAGTTCTGAATTTCCACCATGGAGGGCATTGCAGGGATTGCGCCGCCCTTTGTCGTGGTCAGACTGCCCGCTGCATTGCCGAAGCGGACGATTTCTTCAAGCTCAAATGCAGGGAGGGTACGCAAATCCTCAGCATCTTTTCCTCGCAGCTGGTAGTGAATTGCGCCCATGAAAGCGTCGCCTGCACCAGTCGTGTCCACGGTAGGCACATCATAGGTGGGAAGATGCCCTGCTCCCACAGCGTTCCGGTAATAAGCACCCTTTGCACCCAGCGATACCAGCACAAGAGATGGCCCCATTTCGAGCAGGGCTTGTGAGCCGCGGGCAAGGTCGCTTTCGTTTGTGATAAGCTGCATTTCTTCCTCGGAAACTTTCAGAAGATCCGCCAGCTTGACACCTTCCTGCATCTGGACAACGGCATCTGCCGGGTGCTCCCACAGAAGCGGACGGTAATTGGGGTCAAAGCTGACCAGCTTGCCCTGCTGCCGTGCATACCGCGCAGCTTCCAACGTGGCGGTGCGGCTCGGGTCGGCGGTCAGAGAGACAGAGCCGAAATGGAAGATGGCAGCATCGTCGATCAGATTCCTGTTGACTTCTGCCGAAGTCAGCATCACATCGGCACCGGGGTTCCGGTAAAAGGTAAAGGAGCGGTCTCCCTTGCTGTCAAGCTGAACGAAGGCAAGGGTCGTGGGAATCTTTTCGTCGATCACCAGACCGGACACATCAATGCCGCTTTCCACAAGGGTCTGGCGGAGAAAATCGCCGAATCCGTCTTTGCCGACTTTTCCGATGAATGCTGTTTTGCCGCCCAGACGGGCATTCATGGCAAGGACATTGGCGGGTGCACCGCCGGGATTCCGGGCAAACAATTCGATGCCCTGTGCATTGGTTCCGTTCGGGGTAAAGTCGATCAGGCTTTCTCCCAAAGCTACAACATCAAACATGGTATCACCTCAACCTGCTTTTTTAGCGTTCAGTTCGGACATAATCTGGTTATACGAACGCTTACTGATTCGGTAGAAGAACAGGACAATCGCTGTTACCAGCCACAGCGCACCGGGAAGCAGCGAGAATGCATAGTGCATCGCATTCTGCACGGCAGCATTCTGCACCTGATTGGGGGCAAAACTCAATGCACTCAGCACACCAGCCAGCGCAGAGGTGCCAATCGCCATGCCCAGCTTGTTCCCCAGTGAAACGAATGCGTACTGGAAACCATCGTTGCGGACACCGGTTTTCCACTCGCCATACTCCACGCAGTCGGGAACGATGGCGTAGATGGCGGTATTGAATCCGCAGAAGAAGAACTGGGACAGTGCAGCGAATGTATAGAACGGAATGGGAGAAGAAACTGCACTGAAGAAATAGAGCGCAATCAGGGAAACGCCGGTTCCGGCAGCGAAAAGGGAAGCGGTGTGTCCTTTGTTGCCCAGCTTTTCAAACACGAAGGGGAATGCCGCAGCACCCAGAATGGAGGGAACGATCAGGATCATCGAGTAGATGGTAAACAGATTCTCGTTGCCTTCCACATATTTGAAGTAATAGAGCAGGTCGGCATTGCGGCCATACAGCGTCACACCGAACAGGAACTGACCCGCCAGTGCAATCAGGTAGGGCTTGTTCTGAAGCGCTGCATCCAACTGCTTTTTCAGTGAGACTTTTTTCCGCTCCGGGGGCTGGACGACCTCTTTGGTTTTGGCGAAACAGAACCAGTGACAGAGGGTGAAGATACCGCCGTAAAGGACGGTCACCAGAAGATATCCCCGTGCTGCATTATCACCGCCAAAAGCAGAGATCAAAGGTAGGGTGATGATGTTGATGATATTGATGGCGATCATGGCACAGACGGAGCGGGAGGTGTTGATTTTCGCACGCTCCTCGATGTTCTGGGTCAGGGTGCCGCAGAGCGTACCATAAGGGATGTTCACGCAGGTATAGCCCAGAACCAGTACACAGTAAGTAATGTACATATACAGGCTCTTGGCACTGTCTGACCATGCGGGGTGCGCCCAGAACGTCAGCACGAGCACCACAGCAGTTGCCGGTGCGCCGAACAGCAGCCATGGACGGTAGCGTCCCCAGCGGGAACGGGTGCGGTCGCTCAGCGAACCGATCACGGGGTCATTGATGGCGTCCCAGAAGCGGGAGACCAGCATCAGGAGGGACACTGCCGCCATGCTGATGCCGCAGACATCGGTGTAAAAAATCATCAAGAAGTTGCCAACGAACATCCAGCTGAAGTTGCAGCCCACATCGCCCATGCCGTAAGCGATTTTACTGATCAGAGGGACTTTGATGTTCGTATCCTGCTGTTTCGGCTCTGCTGTGTAACTCATACGGCGCGCTCCTTTCTCCTCTTGACGCGATGCTTATAATTTCTGGCAGAACTCTATTCTCTCTTTATTCGGGCCTTCGACCATGAAAAAGCGCACACCGTTTTCCCAGAACGGCAGTGACTGGATGCTGGAATGCAGCAGGTGCATCCCTGCCTCTTTTGCTGCAGCAAAGGCGGCTTCGATATCGGTCGTTGCCAGAGCTACATGGTCGATTGCTCCGGCCTTTTCCGCCGCACGATGGTTTTCATAGGTTTCGATCATCAGATCGCCAAGCTGAAGAAACGCAACGCGCTCCCCGGCGGCTTTGTTTACCGTTTCCAGCGCAGAAACAAACCCCAGCTTCTTGTAAAATGCAATGGTCTTGTCGAGATCATTTGTCGGGATGCCAATGTGCGCCACACCGGTCAGAACCTGCGGAAAACTCATACCTTCGTTGCCTCCGCAATCTTCACCACTGCTTTGACGATGTTGGCCTTGTCCGAAATGCTCTTGTCCATGGCATTCTGGATGTCGTCAAAGTCAAAGATGTTGGTCACAATACCCTTCAGATTGATTTTGCCGGAAGCAACGGCATCGATCGCCATGGGGTAAATGTGGCGATAACGGAACACGGTCTTGAAGGTCAGTTCCTTGTCCAGTGCAAGGCTCATAGGCAGGGTCATCTCGCCGGATTTGGAGTAACCGACCAGAACGATGTTTGCACCCTTCTGCGCCATCTCAATGGCCTGGCGGGTAGTGATTTCTGTACCAGCAGTCTCGATAACGAGGTCGCAGCCCAGACCATCGGTCAGGTCGAGAATCGTTTGGACGGCATCCTTTTCGCGGCTGTTGATCACACCGTCTGCACCCAGTTCAAGAGCCTTATCCAGACGCTTCTGCATGATATCCACAACGTAAACACGGGAAACACCCTCGGCTTTCAGCGCCATCATGGAGACCAGACCAATGCAGCCTGCACCCATGACCACCGCAGTCTGACCGGCATGAGCACCGCCCTGATTGGCTGCGTGGAAACCAACAGCCAGAGGCTCGATCAGCGCACCTTCCATGGTGCTTACGTTGTCCGGCAGCTTGAAGCAGAGGTTTGCTTCATGGGCCACATACTCCTGAAAAACACCGTCTACCGGCGGAGTAGCGAAGAACACGACATCCGGGCAGAGGTTGTATTTGCCCTCACGGCAGAACTTGCAGTGACCGCAGGTCTTGCCCGGCTCCAGCGCAACGCGGTCGCCGACTTTCAGATGCTTGACAGCACTGCCAACTTCCACGACTGTGCCGCCCGGCTCGTGGCCCAGCACGAACGGCGGCTTGACTACATAATTGCCGATCGCACCCGTTTCATAGTAGTGCATATCGCTGCCGCAGATGCCAACGTATTCCAGCTTGACCAGAACTTCGTCCTCTTTGGGTGTGGGGATCGGGCGGGTGGTGTAGCCCATCTTGCCGATGCCGTTCATGACTGCAACTTTCATTGTGCCTTTCATAAGATGACCTCCGTTTTTGTTTGTTTATTAACTTTTATAAAGTGTTTATGAATGTGACTACAAATTAGCACACCGCACAACCAAAGTCAAGCCCTTTTTCGCGGATTCGGAGAACTGCACAAGGAAAAAGCGGCGGAATTGTGCAAAAAATCGAGGACGGCAGGTGCCGTCCTCGATGGGAAGGTTTATAGGTTCTGAATAAAGGCTTCGATATGGAGCAGAGCGGCTCCCAGCGCAGAGGCTTCCAGCCTATAGCGGCTGAACTTCAGGTAGGAACTGTCCGGCTCAAACGTATTACGCTCGACCAGCATTTCCCGGAGCGGTTCGCCAAACTCTGCCAGAAAGCCGCCAACGTAGCCGCCAACAATTACATCACAGTCAAAGGTCATGCGCAGATTATTGACTGCTACAGCAAGGTAAGAAAGGTATTCATTCCATGCCGTTTGCAAAGCTGCATTGCCGGAGCGCAACCCGTCAAAGAATAGTGCAAGATTTCCGTCGGTCAGTTGGGAGAGGACTTTTGCAGAGCAATAGGCATCCAGACAGCCCTTTTTTCCGCAGTAGCAGGGGCGGCCATCGGGAACGAGCGTGTTGTGCCCGAACTCTCCGGCACGAAGATGGTCGCCGCCATAGAGCGCTCCACCGGTCAGAATCGCACCGCCGACACTGTTGCTCAAAGAAAGGTAGACAAGGCTGCGGGGAGATTCGAGGTCGCGCACTTCAGCAAGTCCGGCAGCGTTCGCGTCGTTGATGAACCGGCAGGAGAATGGGATGTAACGGCTGAATTCTTCGGTAGGAACATTCCGCAGACCCAAGGCATGAGAGTAAACCAATGTCTGCCCCTCTTTGTCCAGAATACCGGGCAGCGAAATGCCGACGCCCAAGATTTTTTCGACCGGGCAGCCCTCTTTTTCAATCAGCCCCTGCACGATTCCGGCAAGCATTTCCGCATAGGTGTCTGACCGCTCATAAAGACGCTTTTTACGCTCATAGTGAAGAAGGTTACCGGACAGATCGACCAGAACTGCTCCGACATGATTCTGGGTGATCTCCAGTCCGACCGCAAGTCTGGCATTCCGCACGGGAGCAAATGCTCTCGCCTTGCGCCCACCGGTAGATTCAAAGGTGCCGACCTCCTGCACCAGTCCCATCGCCATCAGTTCTTTGACATTCTGCAATACGGTCGGCCAGCTGTTGTTGACTTTCGCCGCAAGCTCCGGCTGCGAGATTCGGTCGCAGGAAAAAATGCTGCGAATCGTTCGGATGCGGTTGATTTTTTTAACATCACGGTTATTTGCGCCGCTGCCGGTCATGGGCTCACTCACCTCCAAGAGCAGATTCAACATTTGAAAGAAGATTTATAAAGCTCTTTCTTATTATAGAGAATCTGGAGAGATTCTGCAAGGGAAACATTTACAAAAAAGCGTTAGCCGAAAAGAGCGAATTGCTTATGGATAAGAAGCGATGCTACCAGCTTATGGCAAACCATAGGTCGGTGGGCATCGTGTTCTTTATAGGGACTTAATCTTCCAGCCTGCCGTGGTCGCATCCCAGCGAGAGATAGTGCTCCATCTCTCCTCCCAGCACAAGCTGTGCGTACTCCAGCGGCCTGTTGTACAGCAGCCAGTCCAGTTCTACCCGCTGTACTGGGGTGTTGCCGTATTCGTCCTCCACGACGATGCAGTCGATGGCAACGGCAGAGCCGTCCGCAAATCGGGCTTCCACCCGGTTGATGTCCATGTTGTAGCGGCAGGAAAGCAGTTTGTTCATAGGGAACTTCTTTCTATATAAAGTAGTGTCTGTTCGATTGTCCATATCCCTGCCAAGAATCAAATTGTTGATGTACATTTGATGTGTGGTATAAATTGGTGATATAGAGTGTGCCTTTCGCCGGATGAAACAGACCTGTTTTCACCCCATTGCATAAAAATCCGATACCTGTTTTAAGGTGCTGATTTTGGCTCTGCACATTTTTGCACACTTTTTGCACACCGGAACGGCTGGATAACGGATGCGAGAGGGGACAACAGGTGCAAAGAATGCAGCAGATGCAAAACACAAATTTGCGATAAAACGATAAAAATGACGATTTTACGCAATTCTGGAAATTGACGATTGTTGCACGTTGGTTTCTCTTAATCAGTGGGCCCAGGGTTCGAGTCCCTGGAGGTGCACCAATAAAAGAGCGTTGAATCGTAAGATTTGACGCTCTTTTTCGTTATGTAACCCCGAAAATTCGGGGCTTGCACGGTCAATGCACGGTTTTTGCACGGTCGGCTTTTTCGTGGGAATCCTCTGCATGGGCTGGAATTGCTTTGAAATGCGTGGTAAATTTTGCATCAGGTCAGAAGAGCCAGACGGAGCTGCGCCTTTACTTCGGGGTCTGCGTTCTTCAGAAGTTCCAGCAGAGCAGTCATAGAGATGGTCGGTTCGCCTGCGGCGGGTACAGCCTGTGGGCTGGGGCTTTCGGACTTAGCATAGAACCCTTCCTCGAACTTCTTCCCCAGTTCAACACGAGAGGACTGCTGGATATGGGCGTAGGTGTTCACCAGCATATCTGCCGTAGCGTGTCCAGTGGTTCCCTGAACGGCCTTCACATCGCCGCCGGAGATCATCAGCTGATAAGTCGCACTGGAATGCCGCAAACCGTGAAAGACAATGCGGGGGAACTCCGGGTGGGCATCCTGCCACTTGAGGAACTTTTTGCGGATGAGCACCGGCTCCACCGCCAGACCGTTGGGCAGACGGAACAGCATCCCACTGTCATGGTAGCGTGTCGGGTCTTTTCTCTCATCTGCCGCCAGCTGATTCAGCCACTTCTTCAGTTCCTCTTTCAGAGCAGAGGTCATGAAGATGGTGCGGCAGGAGGATGCGGTTTTGGTGCTTTTCAGGATGAGGGAAGTGGTGCTGCGCTCCAGCTTGTCCGGGAATACCTTGATGATGCAGCCATCGTCCACTTGGTTCAGGGCTTCTTTTCGCACCCGCTGCATGGATTTGTTGATACGGAAGGTTCCGATACCATCTGCTGCGTCAAAATCAAGATCTTCTGGGGTCAGACCAACGATCTCGCCTTCTCGCAGCGCGCCCACCAGTGTGAGATGGACTGCCAGATGCAGGATGGGGTCCTCCATGCTGTCCAGAGCCGCCCGCATTTCCTCTACCGTCCAGATGGTGCGCTCCTGCGTGGACTTCTTGGGGCTGTCCACAGGAACAGGACTTTTGACAAGAATGCCCCATTCCACGGCGTACTGGAACGCTGTGCCCAGCAGCCGATGCACCTCATGGATCGTCGTGCCGGAAAGGAATCGCTGCTTCTGCTTTTCGGTCAATTCCTGCTTCTTTCCCTCGATATACGAACCGCAGGGCGTTTTGCTCAGGGTCGTATAGAGGTTTTCCATGTGGTAGGGCTTGAGTTTCTGCATCTCCATGCTGCCGATATAGGGGATAATCAGATTCTGGATGGTGGAAAGATTGGATTCGTAGGTTTTGGGGGCCCACTTGTGCTTGCTGCACTGCTTGGGCAGCCAATCCATGAGGAACTCTGCCACCGTCACCGAGGACGGAATCAGGAATGTGCCAGCTGCCAGTTCATGTTCGATCTGCTTCTTTCGGTTCGTTGCCTCCTCTTTTGTAGGAAAACTTTCCCATTTGTCGCAGCTCTTGCCGTGTTCATCTTCGTAGGTGTAGCGGACGCTGTAAGAGTTGCCGCGCTTCGTAATATATGCCATACTGTTTGCCTCCTTATCAAGCTGCCCGGTAGAGCCACGCATCGAAGCTGTCCTTCGGCACACGGATGCTTCCGCCTACCCGCAGGACACGGAATTCGGTGGTGCTGTTGCACAGGTTGTAAGCAGAGCGCAGACTGATGGCCAGCATTCGTGCGATCTCTTCCACCGTGTACACCAGCTTTGTAGTTGCCGGGCTGTCAGTCGGAGACTTGACGGCATTGGTTTGAGTGACCACTTCCATTGTAGTGGGATTCGAGTCCTTTTGCAAGAACTTTTTCGTATAATCGGAAGATTGCACAGGGACGGTCATAGAATTACGGTCAAAATCCATAAGCATTTCTCCTTATATTGTCATATCATCTAAAAATTCAGCTTAAAGTTCTACATCTTGCCCACGCCTGCGGTTTCGCTGCTGCACATTCATGGTGAGCTCCTGCTTGGGGGCAAGAATCTTTTCCAGAAAGCCGCACACCAGTTCGGGCGCACGGTGGAGAGCATCCAGATAGGGTTTTACGTCGTACCACAGGTCGTGGTACTTGTTGCTCCAACGAACGGCCTCTTTCTTGGCGGTGGAAAGTTCTTCTTTCAGGCGGCGGTTCTCCACATCCATCATATAGCCGTGGTCGGCTTGCTTTTTCAGCTTGGAAAACTCTTCTTCGGTCAGCGAATAGTTGCCGAGAAAGGTGCGCTTACCAATATAATCCAGATCGCGCGCATGAATGAGGGCTTCTTTTGTGAGCGTGACCTTTTTCTGCACAGCGGCAAGTTCCTTTTCGGTCTTGGAGAGGGTTTTGTTGGTTTGGGTGAGGTGCTGCTCTTTCTGGTCAATCTGGGCGGTCAGAGTGTCCAGTCGCTCCTGCTCCCGCTGGACTTTGAACTGGGTGACGGTCAGGTGTTCTTCAGTGCTGCCACGCTCACCGCGCTCTACATCCGTATACCCGGCGTTGCGCATATAGTGGAAGAAATCGTCTTGCAGGACACTGTACGACTTCTTCAGGACTGGCTTGCCGCTCTTTTGCAGGACAGGCTTTCCGGCATCGTCCAGCAGGGGCTTGGAAGCCCACTTCTTGCTCCGGCTGACCTGCATGACGGTCTCCTTGACTGTGCCCACCA
>OOAI01001004.1_pt1 | contig 10542 bp, 8 predicted proteins | sample 1671191 | NCBI WGS metagenome assembly OOAI01 (sample SAMN06348131, study PRJEB24527) | human gut metagenome | biome: human gut; feature: ankylosing spondylitis patient; material: feces | host: Homo sapiens | place: China | collected 2015-10 | reverse complement strand
TAAAATATAAAATAATAAATTAAAAGTAAAAGGAGATTTTTAATTATGGCAAAAGTAAAAACATTTAAAACAATATTCCCAGCAGTATCAGTACCTTTAAACGATGATTATTCAATTAATGAACCAGAATTCAGAGCATATCTTCGTTGGATTAAATCTTTCTACGGAAAAGGAATTGAAGGACTTGTATGTAACGGTCACACAGGTGAAATTACAGGACTTACAAGAGCAGAACGTAAACGTGTTGTAGAAATTTGTAGCGAAGAATGTGGCGATGTAATGACAATTATTTCTGGTGTTAATTGTGAAAATACAGCAGAGTCAATTGAAATGGCTAAGGAAGCTAAGGAAGCCGGAGCAGATGGTATCCTTTTAATGCCACCACATATGTGGCTTCGTTTCGGAATGCACAAAGACGCACCATTTGAATATGTAAAAGATGTAGCAGAAGGAGCAGATATTGATATTATTATCCATCTTTATCCTGCAACAAGCAAAGCATTTTATCCAGTAGAAACATTAATTAAGATGTGTAAGGAAATCGACCATGTTAAATGTATTAAGATGGGTACAAGAGTAACATCTATTTATGAACATGATGTAAGACTTCTTCGTCAGGAGTGTCCAGACATTTCATTAATTACTTGTCACGATGAAACACTTTGCGTAAGCTGGTTCCCAGGAATGGATGGTGCATTAATCGGATTTGCAGGTTGTGTTCCAGAAATTATTTGTCCAGCATGGGATGTATTCTCTCATCCAGATAAGCATACATTAAAAGAAGCTCAAGACTGGTCAAATAGAATTTACCATATTTCACAGGCTATATATGGTGGTGGACAACCATCTGGTGAAGCTCATGCAAGATTAAAAGAAGCATTAGTTCAGAGAGGAATTTTCTCAAGTGGCTTAATGAGAAAGCCAGTACTTCCATTAAATCAAGAAGAAAAGGACTGGATTTCACTTGGACTTGAAAGAAGTAAGATGGAAAAGGTTGACATGAACCAATATAAGTAAAAGATAACAAAACACTTATAATTAGGGGGCAGGGGTCTGGTATTAAATATACTAGGTCGCTGCCCTTGATAATAGGAGAAGGCGTATGGGAGAACAATTTGATGAGAAAAAAGTTAAAAAAGCGACTCCTATGGAGTTACTTAAAAGAATAGGGCCTGGTATTATTCTTGCGGGTGTTGTTATTGGCCCAGGAAATATTACAACATCTGCCATGCTTGGTTCTAATTATGGATATTCAATGATTTGGTTGCTTATACCAATTGCATTTATGGGCATTACATTTATGTTAGCATCATATAGAATATCAATGCTTACAGGAATGCCTATAATTCATGCGATAAGACATTATTATGGAAAGGTAGCAGCAGGTATTGTGGGAATTGCAACCTTTCTTTCTTGTTTATTCTTTACAATGGGTAACATCACAGGTTCGGGAGCTGGTATGAATCTTGTGTTTGGGATAAATTGGAAGCTTGGTTCGCTTATTATGATTGCTATAATCTTAGCTTGTTATTTTACAAAAGGGGTTTATTCAAAAGTTGAAAAATTGATAACAGCATGTATTGTAGGAATGATAATATGTTTTTATGCTACTCTTGTTGCAACAGGAGGCCCAGATTGGGGCGAATTAGGAAGTGGCTTTGTTCATTGGCAGATTGCCGATGGAAGTCTTACAACAGCACTTGCTTATGTAAGTACTAATGCTGCAATTACAGCCGGTATTTACGGAACATATCTTGGTGTTGAGAAAAAATGGAAAAAAGAAGATATGTTTAATGGTATTATGTTAGCAGATGCAATAGCTCATGTTATCTCAGTTATTCTTATATCCGGAGCGATTGTACTTGTTGGAGCGATAGTGCTTCACCCAACTGGAACAAAGATTACAGCCCCAGCGCAATTAGGAGATTTGCTTGTACCATTTTTAGGAAATGCAGCACCAGTTGTAATGGGTATTGCACTTCTTGCCGCAGGCTTTTCCTCTTTGCTTGGTAATACACAAAGAGGAATGGTATTATTGGGCGCTGGAATTGACAAACCTGTTAATCTTGAGTCAAAGTTTATAAGATATGGCTGTCTTGCTTGTATAGCATTTGCAGCAGTAATATGTTATACATACGGTGGCTCACCAACACAGCTTATATTTATAGCAAATATTGCAACAGCAATAGCAACTCCATTTGGAGGATTTTTCGTATTAAGAATGTTATTAAAAAAAGAAGTAAATGAAGGCTATAAAACACCGAGAGTACTTCAAATATGTATGCTTATAAGTTATCTTTTCGCACTTGTGATGACTTGTTCAGCATTGTGGAACTATATTCCAAAACTTATTAATTCAATAATTAAGTAATATAAAAGTAAATACCTCACTAATATATTTTAAGTCGCAATAGTTTTTATGATATTAATAATAAAATGTCATAAAATTATTGCGACATTTTTTAATTAATATAAAAAATTAAGATGTTTATTTTAATTTTATAAAGTTTTTTGATAATGTAAGTTGGCGTTTTGCGGTTGGATTTTAAATATATTAATATTTAAGTGAATTTAGAAAATTAAGAATAAGGACTAAAGGAGTGTGAATTATTGACAATATTATTAAGATGATAGTATAAAATTAAATGAACCTTGAGTGGCTACAAGGTTTAATAAAGGAAGAATGGAGAAATGAAAATGAGTCTTATAATAGGAATTGGCGGAATTATAATAACTGCTGGATTAATTGCAACTGAAATATTAGAGTGGAATAAGTAGTAAAAAAGTTCAGCCGCTTTATAATGTAAAATTTTACTAAAACGGCTGAACTTTGAATATGATTACGTCTATATTTCTTTATACATTTCTGGTCGTCTATCTCTAAATAATCCCCAGCTTACTCTAAGATTTCTATTATCATCAAGGTCAGTTTCACCGTATATAATTTCTTCTTTATCTCTTGAAGCTTGAGATGTAATTTCACCAGTTGCATTAGTGATAAAGGAAGAACCGTAAAATATAAGTGAAGAACTTTGATTGCCATTTGCTTCACTAGGAAGTACTATTTCTTCACCAATTCGGTTAGCGGCGACTACTGGAACGATATTGCAAGCAGAATGACCCTGCATACATCTTCTCCAGTGCGGCATACTGTCAACTTCAAGAATAGGTTCAGAACCGATGGCTGTAGGGTAAAATAATATTTCAGCTCCCATTACTGTCATACATCTAGCAGTTTCAGGAAACCACTGGTCCCAGCATATACCAACACCAATTTTACCGTATTTTGTATCCCATACTTTAAAACCAGTATCTCCCGGTGTAAAGTAGAATTTTTCTTGATAATAATGGTCGTCTGGAATATGAGTTTTTCTATATATTCCAAGAACACTCCCATCAGTATCAATAACAGCAACAGTGTTAAAAAATACATTTTCATCACGTTCATAAAAACTTATTGGCAAGACGACATTAAGTTCACGAGCGACTTCCTTAAAATGCTTAACGGCTGGGTTATCATTTACCGGAGTGGCGTATGAATAATAATCGTAATTGCGTTCCTGACAAAAATAAGGTCTTTCAAATAGTTCAGGAAGTAAAATAATATTAGCACCATTAGAAGCCGCCTCTCTTACCATTTTGTCAGCCTTTTTAATATTTTCTTCAACAGAATTACAACATTTCATTTGTATTGCTGCGTATTTTACATTTCTCATTTATAAACCTCATTTCTATATGTTAATTCCTGCTGGTATTTGTTGTGTTATACAATGGATATTTCCACCACCGACAATAATATCTCTTGCATAGATAGGAATTATTGTTCGGTCAGGAAATGCTTCTGATAATATCTTAACAGCTATTGAGTCATTTATATCGTTAAATTGCGGAACGATGACAGAGTCATTTGCAATATAAAAATTAACATAAGATGCTGCAAGACGTTCTTGCGGTGTGCGAATATCTTCACCGTCTTCAAACTTAAATCCATTACATTCATATTCTGTTATACATACAGGTTTAGAAGGAATTGGAAGTTTTCGCACCTTTATTTGTCTACCTAAAGCGTCAGTTGTATTATTAAGAACTTCAAGACAGGCGTTACTCATATTATATTGTGGGTCATCAATGTTATCTGTCCATGCAAGTACAACTTCACCAGGAGCAGTAAAGGCACATATATTGTCAACGTGTTCGTTAGTTTCATCGTTATATATGCCATAAGGAAGCCAGATTATCTTAGATACATTTAGATATTGTTTTAATTTATTTTCAATATCTGATTTGCTAAGGTTGGGGTTGCGCCCCTTACTTAAAAGACAACTTTCTGTAACAAGAAGTGTTCCTTCACCATCACTGTGTATAGAGCCACCTTCTAGCACAAAAGGAGAAGCATTATAACAATCACAATTTATTATATTAAGAAAGTTTTTTGCAATAAGATTGTCATTGTCCCAGTTGGCATATAGTCCGTCAAATGTTCCACCCCAAGCATTAAATTCCCAGTTAATACCTCTTACTATACGACTGTCATAAGGTGTAGCTGAATTGCCACTTACAACAAAGGTAGGACCAGTATCTCTTGCCCAAGCATCGTCTGATTGCATTGTGATGATGTGGGCGCATGATGGTAACAATTGTTTTGCATTTTCTTGTTGCTGTTTAGATACGAGCATATAGAGTTGTTCGCTTTGACTTATAGCAGTAGCAATTTGGGCAAATGTTTTTTGAGCTGATTTTGCGCCGTATATCCATGAGCCGGGTCTTTCAGGCCATATCATAAGACAACCGTGATGTTTTTCAAATTCTGCTGCCATTCTGAAATTGTCACAAGCAGGAGTACTTTGCAATATTTCCATAGACAAAATCCTTTCGTTTATAGTCGCATTTTAAAATCTTCATAACCAAAATGCTTAATAATTTTACAGTCGTTGTTAGTATCCATTAAAGCTATATCAGGAAGTGGAATACCATTAAAAGTGTTATTTTTTACCATAGAATATATAGCCATATCTTCAAATACAAGTTTATCGCCGATATTTATCTCATGGTCAAATTCGTAATCGCCTATAATATCGCCTGCAAGACAAGTATAGGAAGAAAGACGGTATTTATAGGAATTAAGCTTATCTGTATTTTCTAATTTTTGATTGAGTGAAAATCTCTCAAGAGCTGTAGCTCCTTTTAAAGGTGGAGTGTAAGGCATTTCAAGAACATCGGGCATGTGACAGGCAGCAGATGTGTCAAGTATAAGAGTAGTTATACCATTTTCGACTTTATCAAGTACTGTGCTTATAAGATAACCAGCATTTAAAGCCACCGCCTCACCGGGTTCAAGGTAGACTTGAACATTATATGTATCTTTAATATGTTGTATACAATGTATAAGTGTATCTATATTATAATCAGCTCTTGTAATATGATGACCACCACCAAAATTTACCCATTCTATCTGTTTTTGTTTTAATAAAAATCCAAACTTTTCTTCAACAGCATTAAGTGTGCGTAAAAGGTCATCCGAATTTTGCTCGCAAAGTGTATGAAAATGTATTCCATTAATATCATTAAGTATATTGGGGTCATTTTTAAGTGCAGCTAAAATGTTATCAAGTGTTACACCAAGACGGCTTCCATAAGAGCAAGGGTCATATATTGCATGGTCACTTTGTGTTGAAAATTCAGGATTAATGCGAAGTCCTATACTTACATTAGCATTTATACACATTTGTTTATGTAGCTTTAATTGGTTAATAGAATTAAATACAATATGGTCGCATATTTTTACAAGCTCATTCATATCTTGTCTAGTAAAAGCTGGTGCAAATACATGATTTTCCTTGCCCATACATTCATGACCAAGTCTTGCTTCAAAAAGCCCACTTGCAGTAGTTCCACTTATATATTTTGCAATTAAAGGATACTGTGAATACGCAGAAAATGCTTTTTGTGCTAATAAAATATGGCAACCTGTACGTTTTTCAATATTTGAAAGAATAGTTAAATTGTCAATAAGTTGTTTTTCATCTATAACGTATACAGGAGTATGAAGTTCGTCAAATTTCATAAGTAAAATCCTTTCAGTTATTTTTGATAGTGCCAGTTATAAATAAGTGGCGAAAAACCCCATAGCTTGCTGAGGGGTTAAAAGCCACAAAAATAGTTGATTATAGGCACTATCATTTTATAGTAATTATTTAACTATGATAAAACATAGGAAAGCAGAGTTACTCTGTAGCTTAATCTACGAGTACTGGATTTTCGTCAACTTTCCACGGAAGGCCATATTTATTAAGTGCTTCCATATATGGGTCTGGGTCAAATTCATCTGTTGTAAATACGCCCGGTTTATTCCAAAGTCCATTAACTACCATCATTGTTCCTATCATAGCAGGTACACCAGTTGTATAAGAAATTGCTTGAGAGCCTACTTCACGATAACATTCTTGATGGTCACATATATTATAAATGTAAATCTTTCTTTCCTTTCCATCTTTAATACCAGTAAATATACAGCCTATATTAGTTTTTCCAACGGTGCGTGCGCCTAATGAAGCTGGGTCTGGAAGAAGTGCTTTTAAAAATTGTATAGGAACTATCTGTTGACCATTAAATTCCACAGGGTCAGTTCGTAACATACCAACATTTTCAAGACATTTCATGTGAGTAAGATAGCTTTGTCCAAATGTCATAAAGAAACGTATTCTTTTAACATGCGGAATATTTTTAGCAAGTGCTTCAATTTCTTCATGGTGTAAAAGGTACATATCTTTCATACCAACACCTTCAAAGTTGTATTCTCTTTTTATTGACATTGGAGGAATTTCTACCCAATGACCATCTTCCCAGTATGAACCCGGAGCTGATACTTCACGAAGATTAATCTCAGGATTAAAGTTAGTGGCAAATGGATAACCGTGGTCACCACCGTTGCAATCAAGTATATCTATTGTGTGAATTTCATCAAAGTAGTGTTTTTGAGCATAAGCTGTAAATACACTTGTAACACCTGGGTCAAAGCCCGTTCCTAAAAGAGCTGTAATTCCAGCTTCTTCATATTTTTTTTGATATGCCCATTGCCAAGAATAATCAAAATATGCTGTAAATCCAACACGTTTACATCTTTCTTCATATACTTTTTTCCATTCAGGGTCATCAGTATTTTCACATTCATAGTTAGCTGTGTCGATATATGGAACTTTACAAGCAAGGCATGCGTCCATAATTGTAAGGTCTTGATAAGGAAGCGCAACATTAAGGACAGCGTCAGGTTTAAATTGATTGATAAGTGCAATTACTTCATCTGTGTTATCAGCATCAACTTGAGCTGTTGATATTTTAGTAGAAGTTTTATTTTCTAGTTCTTTTGCAAGTGCATCACATTTACTTTTAGTTCTGCTTGCAATACAAATATCTGTAAATACGTCACTTACCTGACATATCTTGTGAATAGCTACTGAGGCAACGCCTCCACATCCAATTACTAATACTTTACTCATTTTAAATTTCCTCCTGTTCTAATAGTTCTTCTACATATTTTGGAAGCATAAATGCTCCTGTGTGAAGATTGGTTGTGTAATATTCTGTATGTATATTTTTTTGTTTCCACTCTGCTGGTTTAAAATCAGTCAGAGGGTGATACTTTTTTGAAGCAAATCCAAATAGCCAATAGCCAGATGGACTTGTTGGAATGTGTGCTTGATATACACGACTTATTGGGAAAGTGTGGAATACTTTTTTGTGCATACTTCTACAAGCTTCTTCATCTTCATCATAGAACGGACTGCCATGCTGATAAACAAGTATTCCGTCATCTTTAAGTGCTTTAAAGCAACTACCATAAAATTCTCTTGTAAAAAGTCCCTCAGAAGCACCAAAGGGGTCTGTTGCATCATTTATAATAAGGTCATATACATTTTTTTGTGACCTTAAAAATCTTAATGCGTCAGAGTTATAAAGGTGAACTCTTTCATCGTAAAGTCCTTTAGCAGTATCGGGAAAATATTGTTTGCATACGTCAACAAACATATTATCTTGTTCAATAAGGTCTATATTTTCTATAGAATTGTAGCACAGAAGTTCTTTTGCTACTCCCCCATCACCGCCACCTATAATTAATACATTTTTAACATCAGGGTGAACTGACATAGGAACATGTACAACCATTTCGTTGTATATAAAACAATCTTGCTCTGAAAATATTACATGACCGTCAAGAGTAAGAAACTTCCCAAACTCTGGGGACTCAAAAACATCAATACGTTGATAGTCACTTTGTGCAGAAAATAATTGTTTTTCAACTTTTATATCAAACTTCACATAAGGCGAATGAAGTTCCGAAAACCAAAATTCCATATATTCTCCAATCCATAAGTTATTTTTTAGTTTACGCAACCAATAAGTTAAAGTTTGTGCTTGAATAACATTTGATTACTGTTGCGATAACTTGAGAAACTTGCAAAAAGTGTTTTTAGCAATTACAAAAAGCTAATTTTTAAATATTTAATACATTCAAATATTTAAGGTTCGTATCTTCCATGCCTTGCATAGAACACCCCTTTTCTACAGAATATAAAATATAGTCTACAATATCATTTGTAATTTCTTCACCCGGTGCAAGAATAGGTATTCCAGGTGGGTAAGCCATTACAAACTCTCCTGATATATGACCAACTGCTTGTCTGATAGGAAGTTTTATTTTATCAGAATAAAATGCCTTTTGTGGTGAGGCAACTACATTAGGAAGAAGCATTTGTCTGTCAATCTCAAAGCGCTTTTCTTCTTTTGAATATATTCGTTTTATTTCTGACAATGCACCAACGAGTCGTTCTATATCTTGTATTCTGTCACCAATTGAAATATATGCCATAATATTTCCTATATCACCAAATTCGATTTGTATATCATATTCATCACGGAGAATGTCATATACTTCAATTCCATCAAGACCAATATCCCTAGTATATACGCAAAGCTTTGTAACATCGTAATCATACACACTTGTATGGTTTATAAGCTCTTTTCCATAGGCGTAATAACCACCAATAGAGTTAATCTCCTCTCTTGCGTATTGTGCCCATTCAGTAACTTTGGCAAATGACTGCTTACCACGCAATGCAAGATTTCTTCTTGATATGTCAAGACTTGTCATAAGAAGATATGAAGCACTTGTAGTCTGTGTAATATTAATAATTGTCTGTACATAATCAGCATTTATTCCGTTGTTTGTAAGTAAAATAGAGCTTTGTGTTAAAGAACCACCTGATTTGTGCATGGAAATAGCAGCAAGGTCAGCGCCAGCTTTCATTGAATTAATAGGTAAATTGTCACAGAAGTAAAGGTGTGTTCCGTGAGCTTCATCAGCAAGGACTTTTAATCCATGAGAATGTGCAACATCACATATACCTTTGATATCGGAGCATATTCCGTAATATGTAGGATTATTAACAAGTACAGCAACAGCTTTTGGGTGGTTAATAATGGCTTCTTCAACTTGTGAAGGTGTAACTCCAAGCACAATACCTAATTTGGAGTTAGTTTCAGTATTAAGATATACTGGAGTAGCTCCACAAAGTATAAGCGCATTTATTACACTTTTGTGGACATTTCGTGGTACAATGATTTCATCACCTGCACGACATACAGAAAGCACCATATTTTGTACAGCCTGAGTAGTTCCTCCTACCATAAAAAAGGCGTGTTCTGCTCCAAAAGCATCGGCGGTGAGTTCTTCAGCTTCTTTTATAACTGATATTGGGTGACATAGGTTGTCAAGAGGTTTCATGGAGTTTACATCAATGCTTACACAGCGTTCGCCTAGTAAATCAAGTAATTCTGGGTTTCCTCTGCCCCTTTTGTGTCCTGGTACATCAAAAGGAACTATTCTTTTTTTTCTGAATTTTTCAATTGCCTCATATAAGGGAGCAGAAGCCTGTTTTTTTAAATCCATTTTGATATTCCTAATGCTAAATATATACTATACTCAGCAACCCTTTCTTGTAATATAGTGTGTTATTGCTTATTGCAATATAAAAATAGATTTAATTTGTATAAAATAAGGGAAAATGTTGAGATAGAAGTAATAAAAAGTATAAAAAAAGCATGATTAAAAATAACCATGCTAAAAATTCATATATCTTATTAATCCTATATAGATTAGAAAGTGTACTCTGTCAGAGTGTATCCAGGTAAGCCATTGATAACCATAGGTTCTGGTATGCTCTTATTGACCGTTTCACAAGATGATATGCAGGTGCATGATATTTTTAAAATCAACTTATAAAATTTGAGCTTCTAACTCAATCAATAATGTGTGCCCTTGTCACACTCGGCAACCGACCCGCCCGTCCGCAAGGCTTAACATATAATATGTGGTCTGGATGTGGAAATATTAACCTAGTATTCTTAAAATAAAAGAATTAAATTCCAAATATGTTTTAACTATAATATACCTTATAGGGTATTGTCAAGTATTAAATTATTTTGAGCAGGGCAACCGCATAAAAAATAATTACTTTCAAAATCATCACTTTTCGGTTATAATAA
>OOAI01000999.1_pt1 | contig 10607 bp, 10 predicted proteins | sample 1671191 | NCBI WGS metagenome assembly OOAI01 (sample SAMN06348131, study PRJEB24527) | human gut metagenome | biome: human gut; feature: ankylosing spondylitis patient; material: feces | host: Homo sapiens | place: China | collected 2015-10 | reverse complement strand
AGTTCAGACGTGTGCTCTTCCGATCTGATTGGGACATCGTCATGGAGATATGCTTTTACAGCAGATAGCTTCGGGACTTCAGTCAATGATGAACCTTAAAGACCACTGTTATCGAATGGGTGGTGATGAGTTTGTTATAGTAGTAACTTATGAAAATTTTGATGATATGGATAGAATAGTCAAAAATATTATCGAAATGTTTAATACACCGTGGGATTTATCAGGGACAGAATATTATTGTACAATGAGTATGGGAATTGCAGTATATCCCGATGATAGCATTGACTATAATGAACTTATACGACTTGCAGATATTGCTATGTACGACTCTAAAAAATCTGGTAAGAATAGGTATTGTTATTATGATGGCAAGGGTGGCAATAAAACTGAAAAACGCCTTGATATTGAAAATAGTATGCGTCAGGCAATAGCTTCACAGATAAATGAATTTGTGGTATTTTATCAGCCTGTTATGGATGTTCAGACTAATAAGTTTGTGTCGTGCGAGGCACTTGTGAGATGGAATAGTTCGTCACTTGGATTTTTAGGACCAGGAGAATTTATTCCGCTTGCTGAATATCTAGGACTTATTACATCAATTGGTGGATATGTATTAGAGGAGGCGTGTAAACAGTGCAAATATTGGAATGAACATGGATATCCTGATTTTAGAATAAATGTTAATCTATCAGTTGTACAGCTCTTACAAAAAGATGTTGTTGGCGATATTGCTTCTATACTTAAGAAAACAGGAGTTAATCCAAAGAATATAGTTATGGAGATAACAGAGTCATTTGCAATTAATGATATGGATAGAGTTCTTAAGATAGTTAGTGGAATTAAGTCGCTTGGACCAATGATTGCGCTTGATGATTTTGGTACAGGGTATTCATCACTTAATTATATTAAGCAGCTTCCATTTGACATTATAAAAGTTGATAAGACATTTATAGATGACATCGTAGATGATGAGTATGCGCAAGCATTTATAAAGCTAATAGTAGGATTGTCTAAGACAATTGGAACAAAGATTGTTGTAGAAGGGATTGAAAATGAACAACAATATGCTACACGACGCTCTTCCGATCTGCATTATATTCAAGGTTATTTGTTTGGAAAGCCACTTCCGAGTGATGAGTTTGAAGAAGTTAATCTAAAAGACCTTCGTGAAGAAGTTGTATGTTAAAAAAAAGAAATGAGGTATTATATGAAGACACTTATTAAGAATGGTCGAGTTATTGACCCAGCAAGCAACACAGATGAAATTAAAGATATCTTGTTTGAAGATGGTATTATACTCAAAGTTGAAAAGGATATTAATGACAATGCAGATGATATTATTAATGCAGATGGTTGTTTTGTAATGCCAGGATTAATTGATTTGCATGTGCATTTTAGAGAACCAGGTTTTGAACATAAGGAAACTATAAGAACTGGTGCAAGGGCAGCAGCAAGAGGTGGTTTTACTACAGTATGTGTTATGCCAGATACTAAGCCTGTTATTGATAGTGTAGAGATGGTTAATCTTATAAAGGATAGAGCAAATGATGTTACTGATATTAATGTACTTCCAGTGGCAGCAGTTACAGCGGCTCAAGATGGTGAATATATAACAGACTTTGAAAAATTAGCTGATAATGGTGCTGTAGCAGTAAGTGAAGATGGAGCTTCACTTATGAATGCTAGAATTGCAAGACAGGCTATGCGCCTTGCCTCAAATGTTGGAATACCAGTATTTGCCTACTGTGAAGATAAAAACCTTGCAGCAAGAGGTGTTATGAATGCAGGTAATAAGGCAAAAGAACTTGGACTTTTTGGAATTATGAATGCTGTTGAAGATATTATGGTTGCAAGAGATATTCTTCTTGCAAAAAATACTGGTGCAAAGCTTCATGTTTGTAGATGTTCTACTAAGGATAGTGTTAGAATGGTAAAGCTGGCAAAAGACGAAGGCATTGATATTACAGCAGAGGTAACACCACATAATCTTATTCTTACAGAAGATGATGTTGTAGAAGATAATGCTAATTATAAAGTTAAGCCACCACTTAGAACTAAGGAAGATGTACAAGCATTGATTGAGGGCGTTAAAAGTGGTATAATTGATGTAATAGCCTCAGACCATGCGCCACATAATAAGACGGAAAAAGAACGCTCTTTTGTTGACGCACCATTTGGAATTACAGGACTTGAAACATCTGTAAGCCTTATTATGACAGAGTTTGTACACAAGGGAATATTAACACCTGTGCAGATGGCTGAAAGAATGAGTTATACACCAGCTAAGATTATTAACATTGATAAAGGAACTTTACTTGTAGGAAAGACAGCAGATATTACTATTATTAATCCTGATGATGAATATGTAATTGACAGCGAGCTTTTTGCTTCAAAAGGAAAGAATACTCCATTTGATGGTAAAAAAGTTAAGGGTAGAGTTGTGTATACAATAGTTAATGGCAAGATTGTATATTCATATAAGCCAGGTTTTGAGTGTATTGTAGACAAAGATGTTCCAAAATATGAGTAAAGACTATTATTTTTATGAAAGGGAAATACATTTATGATTAACAAATTAGTTTCAAAAATTCAAAAACAAAATGCACCAATAGTAGTAGGACTTGACCCAATGATGAAGTTTGTGCCAAAGCATTTACAAGATGCCGCTTTTGAACAGTATGGCGAAACTCTTGAAGGAGCAGCAGAAGCTATATGGCAGTTTAATAAGGCAATTATTGATAATATATATGATATCGTTCCAGCAGTTAAACCGCAGATAGCTATGTATGAACAGTTTGGTATTGAAGGTTTAAAGGCATTTAAAAAGACGGTTGATTACTGCCATGAAAAAGATATGGTGGTTATTGGTGATGTTAAAAGAGGAGATATTGGCTCTACATCTGAAGCTTATGCAGTTGCACATTTAGGTAAAGTAACAGTAGGCTCTAATAAGATTTCAGCATTTGATGAGGATTTTGCAACAGTTAATCCTTATCTTGGTTCTGATGGTATCAATCCATTTACTAAGGTTTGCAAGGAAGAAAAGAAGGGTATCTTTATTCTTGTCAAGACTTCTAACCCATCAAGCGGTGAATTTCAGGATAAGCTTATTGATGGTAAGCCACTTTATGAGCATGTAGGTGCTAAGGTTGACGAATGGGGCAGAGAATGTATGGGTGATGATTACAGCTATGTAGGTGCTGTAGTTGGAGCAACATATCCAGAGATGGGAGCAGCATTAAGAAAGATTATGCCTAAAGCATACATACTTGTACCAGGTTATGGCGCACAGGGCGGTAAAGGTTCTGATCTTGTGAATTTCTTTAACAAAGACGGACTTGGAGCAATAGTTAATAGTTCAAGAGGAATTATTGCAGCATATGCAAAAGACGAATATGCTAAGTTTGGTGAAAAGAATTTTGCTGAAGCTTCAAGACAGGCAGCCATTGATATGATTAATGATATTAATGGTGCGTTAGGAAAGTAATTTGAACGAGATTAGCAAATGGCGCAAACTATGAGAAACTTGCAAAGTGTGTTTTTCATAGCTAGTTGGGATATTTATAAAAATACAATAGAAATGAGGTCGCATTATGGCATTTAGGGAACACGCATTAATCACTAAGGTATCTAACCTTGCGACAGGTGTTTATGAAATGTGGTTTAAGACAGAAAATATTGCAAAAGAAGCAAAGCCAGGACAGTTTATTTCAGTATATTCAAATGATGGTTCAAGACTTCTTCCACGACCAATAAGTATATGTGGCATTACTGATGATGGCATAAGAATTGTATATAGAGTTGTTGGAAAAGGAACTGATGAATTTTCTAAAATGCAGGCTGGAGAATATCTTAATATTCAAGGTCCTTTAGGAAATGGATATGATATATCACAAGTTAATGAAAAGAAAGTAACATCAGATGGAAAGCCAATCAAAAAAGCAATAATATTTGGAGGTGGTATTGGTGTTCCACCTATGTTAGAACTTTCAAAACAACTTGACTGTGAAAAGGAAATTATACTTGGTTATAGAGATGAATTATTCTTAGATAAAGAGTTTGAGAAGTTCGGTAATTTAAGCATTGCTACAGAAGATGGTAGTGCAGGAACTAAGGGAAATGTAATGAATGTTGTTGAAGAAAAGAACATAACAGGAGATATTATATTTGCCTGTGGTCCTATGCCAATGCTTCGTGCAATTAAGGCTTATGCTGAAAAAAATAATATAGAAGCATATATTTCACTTGAAGAAAAAATGGCTTGTGGAATTGGAGCTTGTCTTGCTTGTGTATGTAAGACAAAGGAAAAAGACGAACATTCACAAGTAAACAATGCAAGAATATGTAAAGAAGGTCCAGTATTTAATGCGAGGGAGGTGGAAATTTAATGAATATGTCAGTTAATATAGCAGGTGTTGAATTAAAGAACCCTGTAATGACAGCTTCTGGAACATTTGGTTCAGGTATGGAGTATGGTGAGTATGTAGACCTTAACAAGTTAGGAGCAGTAGTAACAAAAGGCGTTGCAACTGTACCCTGGCCAGGTAATCCAACACCTAGAATTGCAGAAACTTATGGTGGTATGATTAATGCAGTAGGTCTTCAAAATCCGGGGCTTGATACATTTATAAAAAGAGATATTCCATTTCTTAAGCAATACGATACAAAGATTATTGTAAATGTATGTGGAAAAAGCAAAGAGGATTATGTAGAGGCAGTAGAAAGACTAGCAGAGCAACCAGTAGATATGCTTGAAATCAATATATCCTGTCCTAATGTAAAAGAGGGCGGAATTGCGTTTGGTCAAAATCCTAACTCAGCAATGGAAATAACACAGGCTGTTAAAAAGGTTGCAAAACAGCCTGTTATTATGAAACTTAGTCCTAATGTAACTGATATTACAGAAATGGCAAGAGCTGTTGAAGCAGGCGGAGCAGACGCAGTATCACTTATTAATACACTTACAGGAATGAAGATTGATATTAATAGACGTACATTTGCAGTTGCTAATAAGACAGGAGGTCTTTCAGGCCCAGCAATTAAGCCAGTTGCAGTAAGAATGGTTTATCAAGTTGCCAATGCAATAAAGCTTCCAATAATTGGTATGGGTGGAATTGCAAATGCTGATGACGCACTTGAGTTTATTATGGCAGGTGCAACGGCAGTTTCAATAGGAACAGCTAACTTTAATGACCCTTACACAACTGTTAAAGTTATTGATGGAATTAAAGACTATATGTTAAAGTATGGAATAGAAGACATAGCAGAATTAACAGGCTGTGTAAAATAGAATGTAAATGATAAAACCATGTGTTTGTATAAGTACGGATACATGGTTTTATGCTCTAAAATATAATTTTTGTCTTTGGGGCATAGAAGTTTATTTATTAAAGAGTTTGTGATCTTGCTATGTGAAAAAAATAACAATTAAATACTAAATGGAGGAGGCATTTTTTTATGAACAACATTAAGGTAAGAACAAAGCTTATATTTGTTATGGTTGTTGCTATAGCAGCCTTAGTATTGAGTGTACTTTCGTCACAAAAAAGTATGGAGCAGATGAAAGAAAATATTGCTGCAGAGCTTGAAGCAGACAAGCGAGCTTCGTATGATGAACTGATTAAGAATGAAGTTGATAGTGTTATTTCACTCTGTCAACAGATTTATAAGGATTATCAAAACGGTACTTATTCATTAGAGCAGGCAAAACAGATTGCAGCAGTACAGATAAGAGCATTAAGATATGGTGATAATGGATATTTTTGGGTTGACCAGTATGACGGTACTAATGTTGTACTTTTAGGTAATAGTGTAGAAGGAACTAACCGACTTGAAGCAGTAGATGGAAATGGTAATAAATATATTAGAGAAATTATAAAAGTTGGTCAACAAAGTGGTGGTGGTTATACTGATTATGTATATCCTAAAGAGGGCGAAACAGTTGACTCTCCAAAGCGTTCTTATAGTAAAGCATTTGAGCCATTCCAATGGGTTGTAGGAACTGGTAATTATACAGACTATATTGACACACAGGTTGAACAGACTAGCTCAGAGCTTGAAAGTTTTATTTTGAAAAAAGAACAATCATTTATGTATATTGCATTGGTATTAGTAATAGTTTTAATAGTTGTAATTAGAATGTTAGCAACAAGTATTACAAGACCAATGAAGCAACTTGATGAGTCTATAGGCTTTATGGGGCAGGGTGATTTTTCTAAGAACTTAGATGCTAAGTTATTAAGAAGAAAGGATGATTTTGGAATACTTTCAAATCACCTTGAAAATATGCGTTCAGAAGTAGGAACTTTAGTAGGAAATGTTAAAGATGAGTCTTCAAGAATAAGCTCTATGGTTGATGAAATAGATGAAAATGTACAAGTTCTTGACAGTGAAATTGAACAAATGACAGAAACAACACAAGAGATTGCCGCAGGAATGGAAGAAACTTCAGCTTCTTCAGAAGAAATTAATGCAATGTCACATGAGATTGAAAATGCGGCAAGAAGTATTGCAACACGTTCACAAGATGGTGCATTGGAAGTTGATGCTATTAGAAATAGAGCTGTAGAATTAAGAAGTACTACAGAAAAGAATGGTAAGCACACAATGGAAGTTCATGGAGAAATAAGTCAACATCTTACAAAGGCCTTAGAAGATATCAAGGTTGTTGACCAGATTGGAGTTCTTGCTAAGTCTATTATGGAAATTACAGAACAGACTAATCTTCTTGCTTTAAATGCTTCTATTGAAGCAGCAAGAGCAGGTGATGCAGGTAGGGGCTTTGCTGTGGTTGCTGAACAGATAAGAGTTCTTGCTGAGCAGTCTAAAGACGCAGTTGCTCACATTGAAGATGTTACTAAAAATGTAGTTGGTGCGGTTGAAAACTTGGCGGTTGATGCTAAGAAGTTACTTGATTTTGTGGGTACAGATGTTGTTAGTAATTTTGAAGGCTTTTCTGGAATGGCTGATAATTACAGCAAGGATGCAGGAACTGTTGATGAGCTCGTTACTGATTTTTCAGCTTCAGCAGAAGAATTGTTAGCTTCTATTAATGGTGTTATTAGTGCTATTAATGATGTTAGTACTGCCACTACTCAAGGAGCTTCTGGAACTACAGAGATTGCGCAAAAGGCTACATCTGCCTCTAAGAAGTCGGTTGAGATTAAGGAGAAAGCAGTAGCGGCACATGAATCGGCTGATGAATTGAGAAAGCAGGTTGAGAAATTTACAATTTAAGGTGTAATTATATATTTATATGGGTGGAAGCGATAAGGAATTTTTAGTGCGTATTGTGTGTATTATAAGTGAAAACAAGCCATTTGATAATGCTGTGTTAGTTGAATCTAATTTGGAAGAAATATATATAAATATAATGTCTTAATATTTGTACACCACTATCATTGAAACCCATAAAGTTTTATGCTACAATAAAAAATAATGCTTTAAATTAGCTAAAAGGCTTTATATAGGAGGAGTTGCAGATGGAACAGTACAAACAGGAATTTATCGACTTTATGGTAGAAAGTGATGTTTTAAAATTTGGAGATTTTACATTAAAGAGTGGTAGAAAGTCACCATTTTTTATGAATGCAGGAGCTTATGTAACAGGTACACAGCTTATGCGTCTTGGTGAATACTACGCAAAAGCTATACATGAAACATACGGAGATGATTTTGATGTTCTCTTTGGACCAGCTTACAAAGGTATTCCAATAAGTGTTGTAACAGCAGTTGCTTATGCAAAGCTTTATGGTAAGGAAGTTCGTTACTGTTCAGACCGTAAGGAAGAAAAAGACCATGGTGCAGACAAGGGAAGTTTTCTTGGAAGCAAGTTAAAAGATGGCGATAGAGTAATAATGATAGAAGATGTAACAACATCTGGTAAATCAATGGAAGAAACAGTTCCAAAGGTAAGAGGGGCAGCAGATGTTACTATAATCGGACTTATGGTATCTTTAAACCGTATGGAAGTTGGTCTTGGCGGTAAAATGAGCGCACTTGATGAAATCAAAGAAAAGTATGGTTTTGAAACAAGTGCTATCGTATCAATGCAAGACGTAGTTGAACACCTTTACAATAAAGAATGTGAAGGTAAAGTTGTTATAGATGATGAATTAAAGTCAGCAATCGACAAATATTATGATGAATATGGTGTAAAATAATTTAAAATGATTATTTGAAAATACCTATATTTAGAAAGGGAAGTATTATTCAAAAATATATTCTTATAGGCTTATTATCATATTTATATATTTTTGAAATTGGGTGAAGATAAGATGGACGAAAAATTATACAAAAAAGTAAAATCAACAGGTGCATCTAATATTGTATTTGGCGTTATATCTTTAGTAGTAGGTATAACTACAGGCGTAATGCTTATTATAAGTGGTGGCAAGCTTCTTGCACATAAGTCAGATACTTTATTTTAAGGGGCAGTAATGAATAATAGAAAAGTTCGTAAGGCGATTAAGTGGTGTCTTTTTATTATGTACATAGCTGCACTTATGTATATTATGTTTTTTTCAGAAGATATGGGAAGGACATATACGTCAAGAACTTATAGATATAACCTCGTTTTATTCAAAGAAATAAAAAGGTTTCTTAACAATTATCAGCAATTAGGAGTAATGACAGTATTTCTTAATGTAGCAGGTAATGCGATTGCATTTATGCCATTTGGTTTTTGTATTCCGTTGCTGACACAACACAGAAGAAAGTTTTTTACTGTGTTACCAGCTTCTTTTGCACTTAGCTTAACAATTGAAACAATTCAGCTTATATTTAAAATCGGCTGTTTTGATGTTGATGATTTGTTTCTTAATACAATAGGTGGTGTCTTAGGATACATAGTATTTTTAGCTTATAACAAATGGTTTGGTAAATACAGAATGTATAGAAGAAACAAAAAAAGGAATAATAAGAATGAAGTTATTTAATAAATATAAGTTTTCTGATAAAAGCCAGACTTTAGGCGGAATAATTTCTTTAGTTATGGGACTGGCGGCTACCGTTATTTTTATGTACGGTGTATATATTTCATTTAAAGCACATGGCAATGCAGGACTTGAAGTTGGAAGTATTGGTCTGTTAAGTCTTATGTTTGCTGTAATGGGAACATTTATAGGACTCATAAGCTTTAAAGAAAGAGATAAATTTTATACATTATCAAAAGTTGGTTCGTTATTATGTGGAATACTTGCCATATTTTTGATATCAATATGTTTTTTAGGATTTTAATCCTAACGATTAAGGGCAAGTCTGCACTTTTGAATACTTAGAAGTAATCAGAAGAAAGGCTTGCCCATTTTAATACTATTAAAAATATTATAAGGAAGTACAAGCACTTTGTTATAAATTTTAGTATGAATAGCAATGAAGTAGATTGTAAATATTTGCTTGGTTAAAAAATAAATTAGAAGTGGAGATTTTTATGTTTGAAGATAATTTAATGGAAAGATATGAGCTTACATTTGATAGAATAAGACAGATTAGTGAAGCTTGTGATATTAAAAATGAAAATTTTAATGAATACTTTAAAAGAACAGCGCAATTTATAGTGCAAATGGATAACCTCAAAAGAAAAGTTGATTATGGTATCTTAAAAAATGCGTCATTAGAAGAACTTCAATTGTTAAATAAAAAACTATATGAAGATGTTCTTAGCAGTACAGGGGCTTACGATAGTAGCTTTGCTAATCCGGTGTATGCTTGTGAAAAGTTAGGCGAAGATTATGGCAGATTGATGTCATTTCTTTATGTGGAAATTAGGGGAATGATAGTGTATGCCTACGAAAAAAGAACAGCATATATGACAGCACTTGCAGAGCTTTTTGTTGAAATTTATTGTATGTTTGAAGAAAATAGTGACATTCCACCTTACAAAAGTGTACTTGACAGTGTGTACTGGTATGTAAGTGACTATAGCGATGACGCAATCGAGTATAGAATTAGCGAAATGTTAAATCCAGAGTATTCATTTGCAACAAATATAATAATGAATAGTGACCTTAACGATTTAAGATATTTATATAGCTTTGGTGAGTATATTACAGAAAATGAAATCAATACTGCGAAGTATCTCAACTCACTTTCGCAAAATGAAATAGAAAGCATGGCAAGTACATTTACACAAGGTTACAAGATAGGCTTTGAACTTGGTAACAAAGATTTGTCTAAGAAAAAGACAGTAAATATAAGATATAGCATAGGTTTTGAAAGACTTGTAAAGGAAGAAATTAAGCAGTTTGAGCAAATGGGCTTGAAGTCTACTATATATCGTGCAGCACCAGATAGCATTAATAAGAGAATGCACCTTAAGATAGGATATTTTTCAACAAGTCCGAATAAGCAAATGGATTATGACCACAGATTTGACAATGCGCTTTACCTTGACTCTCAGTTTGTAGAAAGAAAGCTCGGTGCGTTAAAGTTAGCTTATGAAAAGAATAAAGAGCTTGCAGGACAATTTGGTGGGCCGGCTGTTATGGAAATATTCGGGGAGAACCCATTTGAACCTGTTGACAAAAAGGAAAGTCTTCACCTTGATGAAAAGCAACAAAAGCTTTCAGTTAAGTATGACAATGAAGCTTCTGCCATTGTAAATACTT
>OOAI01000986.1_pt1 | contig 10826 bp, 10 predicted proteins | sample 1671191 | NCBI WGS metagenome assembly OOAI01 (sample SAMN06348131, study PRJEB24527) | human gut metagenome | biome: human gut; feature: ankylosing spondylitis patient; material: feces | host: Homo sapiens | place: China | collected 2015-10 | reverse complement strand
ACGCCGCCCGCTGGGCCATGGAAAACGAGCTTATCCCTGACCTGAACGATGAGGGAACGGCTCCGGAAGAGATGAAATTCTATCCCGACAACACCGTAAGCAAGATCGATGTGCTGAAAGCATGGCAGAAAGCACAGGAGCTCAAGCAGAACGCCTGAGCAGCCCTAAACCAACCCCCACTTGGCCCGTAAACCGCAATGCGGGCTGAGTGTTCCAAAATTCCCAAAGTACAGAAGCGCTTCATCCTCTCCCGGATGAGGCGCTTCTGTGCTTTCCGGAATTTTTTTCCCGGCACCCCTTGCATCCCGCCCGCCGGTGCGGTATGCTTAACCAATAGAGCATTGCAGAGGGAGGGAGACCCCGGATGGACATGGAAGAGATCCGCTACCTGCTGGGCGGCACGATATTCGCGCGGGCCAAGGCCTACACGGACCGGATACAGGATCTGAATTGCGAAGTGGCTGGGAACGGCGTGCGCCACCTGAGCGCCGACGTGCGCGGCGGCGGGCGGAGCCTGTACCAGACCCAGGTCTGGCTGCGGGAAAACGGCAGCTTTGTCAGCGCCAGCTGCTCCTGCCCCTACAACGAAAACGGCGAGGGGCCCTGCTGCAAGCACATCGGCGCGCTGCTGATGTGGGACAGCGAGAGTCAGGGCCTTTCCGGCAGAGCGCCGCAAAGGCCCTCTGAGAGCCCGGAGAGCATCCCGGGCGTGGTGCGGGGCACGGCCAACCTGCAAACGCCCCAGCCTGAGGAGCCGCCCCGCAGGGACAGCTATGCCTCCAGCCTGGAAATGCTGTTCGGCAAGAAGTGGCGGGGCGAGGAACCGGAATCCGACTACGAGGCACGGCGGCTGCTCCGGGCCTATCAGGAGGGAGCGCTGGCCGAGGTGGACGGCGTGACCGGCCACGGGGAGCTGCGCCCCCACGCCGCAGAGCTGGAGCCGGAGCTGACCCTGCTGCCCGGGGAGCTGCCCTGGCTGCGGCTGCGCATCTCGGCAGACGGCGGGCGGCAGTATGTGGTAAAGAGCATCCCGGACCTGCTGCGGGCCGTGGAGAAGCACGGCTTCATCAGCTACGGCAAGGCGCTGGAATTCCGGCACAGCTGGGAGGCCTTTGCTCCGGAGGCACAGCAGCTCCTCCGCCTGCTGCGGCGGCAGCTCAGCGCAAAGGAAGGAGCCGAGGCGGCCCTGCGCAGCTATGGCAATGCCCCCCGCAGCGGGCCTGCCGGGGGCATCCCGCTGAACGGCGAGATCTTTGACGGTCTGGTGGCCCTCTATGCCCCCACCGGCAATCTGGGCGGCTACACCCTCAAGACCGGCATCCCGGCCCTGACCATGCGGGTGGAAAAGCGCCGGGGCGGCGTGGAGGTGTCCGTGACCCCTGCGTTGGGGTGGAAAACGGGTTTAGACAACGACTATTTATACAGTGAGGATACGATCTGGCAGCTGGACCGGGCCGAAAGCGCCCGGATGCGGCCCGCCCTTGAGGCGCTGTGCGGCAAGAGCCTGTTCTTTACCACCGGGGATGCCACCGCCTTTTGCAGCTATGTCCTGCCGGAGCTGGGCAGCAGGGTGACCATTGAGGACCCCGAACGCCTGCTGCTGAATCAGATCCCGTTGGAGCCGGTGGTGCAGTTTTATCTCGACGCGCCCACGCGGGAAACGGTGCGGGCGCACCTTGAATTTTTGTACGGCGAGGACCGCGTCACACCGGAGGAACCGAGGCCTGCCGGTCTGCTGCGGGATGCCCGCGCCGAACAGCGGGCCGGGCGGCTGCTGGGGCGGTATCTGGAGCCGGGGCCGGACACCATGGGCAACGGCCTTGCCGCCCACTACGATGCCTATGAGGAGGATGCGGTCTACCGCTTCCTCGATGAGGGGATCCCGGCCCTGCTGGCCGAGGGCGAGGTCTACCTGACCGATGCCTTCCGCAGTATGCAGGCCGCGCCGCCGAAGATCTCGGTGGGGGTGTCGGTACACGGCAGCGTGCTTGACCTTGAGGTGGACACGGGGGAGTTCCCGGTGGGAGAGCTGAAAGCCCTGCTGAGATCGCTCCACCAGAAAAAGCGCTACCACCGCCTGCGCGATGGCCGTCTGCTCCGGCTGGACGATTCCATGGAGGTGCTGGACGAGCTGAACGAGACATTGGAGCTTTCCGGGGCCAAACTGGGCCAGACCCACGCCCGGCTGCCCCTGTACCGGGCCCCCAGTCTGGACTGGGCGCTCTCGGGGCAGAACGGCATCCGCTTCAACCGGGACGATGCCTTCCGCCAGCTCAGCCGGAGCTTCCATGCGGTGAAGGACAGCGAGTATACACCGCCTGTATCTCTACAAAAAGTTTTGCGAAAATACCAGCGGGACGGCTACCGCTGGCTCCGCACGCTGGATGGCTACGGCATGGGCGGCATCCTTGCCGATGATATGGGTCTGGGCAAGACGGTGCAGGTGCTCAGCTATCTGCTGGCCCTCCGGGAGCAGGGCGGGAACCCCCTGCCCAGCCTCATCGTCTGCCCGGCCTCGCTGGTGCTGAACTGGGCCGAGGAATGCCGGAAGTTCACGCCGGAGCTGAACTGTGTTGTGGTGGACGGGGATGCCGCCCACCGGGCCCAGCTGGCCGAGCAGTGGGACGGGGCCGATGTGGTGGTGACCAGCTACGATCTGCTCCGCCGCGACGAGACCCTCTACGAGAGCCAGAAATTCTACGCCTGTATCCTGGACGAGGCCCAGGCCATCAAGAACCACACCACCCAGAAATACAAGGCGGTGTGCGGGGTGAACAGCCGTGTCCGCTTTGCGCTGACCGGAACCCCCGTGGAGAACCGCCTGGGCGAGCTGTGGAGCATCTTCTCCTTCCTGATGCCGGGCTACCTGCCGCCCTACAAGAGCTTCTGCAGCCGGTTTGAAAAGCCCATCACGCAGGAAAACGACCCGGCGGCGGTGCGGCGGCTGAACCAGCTCACCGGGCCGTTCATCCTGCGCCGGATGAAGTCCGAGGTGCTGAAGGAGCTGCCCCCCAAGACAGAGAACGTCTACCGCATCGAGCTGGAGGAGGAGCAGCGCAAGCTCTACCTTGCCGCCGTGGTGGATGCCCGGGAGAAGCTGCGGGCTGCCAAGCCCGAGGATAAGATGGCGGTGTTCGCCGTCCTCATGCGCCTGCGGGAGATCTGCTGCGACCCCCGGCTCATTGCCGACAACTGGACAGGCGGCAGCGCCAAGCTGGATGCCTGCATCGAGCTGGTCACCAGTGCCGTGGAGAGTGGGCACCGCATCCTGCTGTTCAGCCAGTTCACCTCCATGCTGGAGCTGCTGGCCAAGCGGCTGGACGCGGAGGGTGTGAGCCACTTCACCCTGCAGGGCTCCACCCCCAAACCGGTGCGTGCCGAGCTGGTGCGCCGCTTCAACGGCGGCGAGGCCAGCGTGTTCCTGATCTCCCTGCGGGCAGGCGGCACCGGCTTGAACCTGACCGCCGCCGATATCGTCATCCACTACGACCCGTGGTGGAACGTGGCAGCTCAGAATCAGGCCACCGACCGTGCCTACCGCATCGGCCAGCAGAACCCGGTGCAGGTGTACAAGCTCATCGCCCAGGACACCATTGAGGAAAAGATCGTGGAGCTGCAGCAGGCCAAGCAGGATCTGGCCGAGACCGTCACCGGCAGCGCGGATGGTGCCATCCTGCGCATGAAGCCGGAGGAGCTGCTGAATTTGTTGGAGGGAACCGAATGATGCAATACGCCATATTTGCCCGGCCTGTCGTGACCATTTACGACCTGCCCCAGACCACGAAACAGAGCGAGGCGGGCCTTGTTTCCACCATCGGGGACGAGGGCCTGTACGGTCAGGCCTGTCAGGTGCGCACCGCCCCCGGCGGCGTGACCGCCGAGGGAGTGCCCCTCTCCCCGGAGGTGGCCGAGGTGGTCACCTTTTACGGCTACCACGGCTTTGTCCGGCGGGATGCGCTGAAATTTGTCCATGAGGATACACTGCGGGACTACCTGTCCCAGCCGCTGGTGCTGGTAGGCCGTGCCACCGATGTGCTCAGCCTGCCCAAGGTGCAGGGGGTGCGGATGCTGGAACTGGAGCGGGGCTGCCTGCTCTGCCGCCTGCCCGAGCCGTCCGAGGAAGCCGAGGCCCACACCGGCTGGGCCAGGGTGGCCCTGCTGGATGGCCGCACCGGCTATGTCCGGGACGTGGCGCTGGAGCCGGTGCGGTTTGAGATGACCGCTGTGTTCTCCCAGCGGGAGGGGCTGGCCTTTGATGACGCGCTGGCCGAGGCCCGGAATGTCACCGCCGGGGAGCTGGTGCCGCAGACACTGCAGGCGTGGTACGACGGCAGCGAGGAAGCGTTCCGGGATGCCGTCTGTGCGCAGGCGAAAAAGTATCTGGGCACCGAGTACCGCTGGGGCGGCAAGTCGGGCCGGGGCATTGATTGTTCCGGCCTTGTCAGCAGCGCCTATATGCAGTGCGGCGTGCTCATCTACCGGGATGCCAGGATCGTGGAGGGCTGGCCCATGCACCAGATCCCCTTTGCGGACAAAAAGCGGGGCGATGCCCTCTATTTCCCCGGCCATATCGCCCTTTACCTCGGCGAGGGCCGCTACATCCACTCCACCGGCGCGTCCGCCAGCGGCGGCGTGGTCATCAACAGCCTTGACCCTGCCGACCCGCTGTACCGGGAAGATCTGGTCAAGAGCCTGTATGCGGTGGGGAGTGTGTTCTGATAAAGTAACTCACCCTCTCCGTCATCCCTGCGGGATGCCACCTCTCCCAAAGGGAGAGGCACTGGCAATTCCCCCGCAAGGTTTCGGGAAACCGCCAGAGGCTCCCCCTTTGGGGGAGCTGGCAAAGCCGTCAGGCTTTGACTGAGAGGGCGAGGATGTTATAGGAGGAAGAACGATCTATGAAAGTCTTTGATCTACATTGTGACACCCTGAGCGAGCTGCGGCGCGCGGAGATGCGGGGCGACGGGCAGACCTTTGCCCGCAACAACGGCCACATCGATCTGGAAAAGCTGGAGAAGGGCGACTACATGCTCCAGTGCTTTGCCGCCTTTGTGAATCTGGCCGACCCCACCCCGGGCGCGGATCCGCTGGTGACGGCGCTGGAAGAGATCGACGTGTTCAAGCGGATGATGGAGCGGTATTCCGACAGGATCGCCCCTGTTTACCGCCCCGAGGATATCCGCAAAAACGCCGAGGCGGGCAAGATCAGCGGAATGCTGACCATTGAGGAGGCCGGCTGCTGCAAGGGCAGTCTAGGTGTGCTGCGCCGGATGTACGAGCTGGGCGTGCGGATGATGACCCTGACCTGGAACCACGAGAACGAGCTGGCCAGCCCCAACGTGGTGCCCGGCAACGGCCCCATCTGGCCCTGTATGCCCAACACCGAGACCGGCCTGAAGGAGAAGGGCTTCGAGTTCCTGGCCGAGATGGAGCGCCTGCACATCATTGCCGATGTGAGCCACCTGTCCGATAAGGGCTTCTGGGACATTGCGGAGCACAGCACCCGCCCCTTTGCGGCCAGCCACTCCAACTGCCGCGCCCTGGCCCCTCACTGCCGCAACCTGACCGATGAGATGATCCGGGTCATGGCGGAAAAAGGCGGTCTGGTGGGCCTGAACTACTGCGCGGGCTTTCTGGATGACCAGCCCAGCCCCGACCTGTGCCGCAGCACCACGGCCCTGATGGCCAAACACGCCGCCCATTTCAAGCAGGTGGGCGGCATTGAGATCATCGGTCTGGGCAGTGACTTTGACGGCATCGGCGGCAAGCTGGAACTGAGCGACTGCTCCAAAATGCCCCTGCTGGCCGATGCCCTGCGGAAAGAGGGCTTCACCGAGGATGAGGTGGAAGCCATCTTCTTCCGCAACGCACAGCGTTTCTTTGAAAACAACCTGTAATCACCGTTAGTATCAAAAGATTCATTGAATTCATTGAAATCATTGCTCATCATTGCACTAGAATCAATGAGAACCAATGAAATCAATGTTTTCAATGATAATTATGTCTTAACGGTAAGAATGAAGTATAACGGAAAGTATAGAAAAGTTGAGGGATTCCAGATGGATCAGAATATGACATTGGAAAAGCGCATTGCCGCCGAGCTCTATTCCTATCAGGGCAGGATGAGCGTTTTTGTGGACGACCTGCGCGGCAGCACGGTGGAGATCGGTGCCGACGAGGCGTTCGAGACGGCCTCCACCATCAAGGCGTTCATTCTGGCGGTGCTGTATCTGCAGGCCAGCCGGGGCAGGGCTGACCTGGAAGAGGAGATCACCTACGAGGCCAGCCAGTTCGTGGACGGCTCCGGGATGCTCCGGGCCCTGGGCGTGGGGGCAAAGCTCAAGGTGAAGGACACCGCCACCATGATGATCATTTGCTCGGACAACATCGCCACCAATATGATCATCGATTACCTGGGGCTGGACACCATCAATGCCTGCATCCGGGAATTGGGCTTTGGGCACACCGTCCTGCACAATCCCCTCCACTTTGACCGCTACGACAAGCTGGGCACCACCACGCCCCGGGACTACGCCGCCCTGTTTGCGCAGGTGGCAAAGGGCACGCTGGTCAGCAAAGAAGCCAGCGCCGCCATGCTGGGCATCTTCCGCCAGCAGCACTACAACACCATGCTGACCCACGATTTCCCCCAGTTCTATCTGGACTGCGAGGAGACCGGCGAGCCGGAGCTTATCTGGGTGGCCAGCAAGAGCGGCAGCATGAACGCCTGCCGCAACGACGGCGGCATCATCCACACCCCCTACGGCGAGTATGTGATCGTTCTGATGAACAAGGAGTTCCATGACATCATCGAGTACAACGACCACCCCGCCATGGTCTATGGTGCCCGGGTGTCCCGGATGATCCTGGATCAGATCCTGGCCTGCGAGGGAAAGCTGTATCTGAAGTAAACGAAAGAGTGGGAAAGTAGAACGAATGGAAATTACATTATCATTGCCAATGCTGCTGTTTCTGATGCTGATGACCGGGTTTGCGGGCTTTGTGGACTCGGCGGCGGGGGGCGGCGGTCTGATCAGCCTGCCCGCCTACCTGTTTGCGGGCCTGCCGGTGCATTACACCTACGGCACCAATAAATTCAGCGCGGCCTGCGGCACCACCTTTGCCACGGCGCAGTTCTTCCAGAAGGGGGCCATGAACATCCGGGTCGGCCTGCTGGCGGCTGTGGGCAGCTTTGTGGGCAGCGCACTGGGCTCCCACATCGTGCTCCTGCTCAGCGATCAGGTGCTGCGCACCATGATGCTCATCATCCTGCCGGTGGCGGCGGTGCTCATCCTCTGGCGGCGGGACCTGCCCGACGAGAACCGGGACGACGGCACCCTGAACGCCAAAAAGGCGGTGCTGGCCCTTGCCATCGGGCTGGGCATCGGCCTGTATGACGGCATCTTTGGCCCGGGCACCGGCACCTTTGCCATCATCGCCTTTACCACCCTGATGGGCTTTGACCTGCGCACGGCGGGCGGCAACGCCAAGGTGCTCAACCTTGCCAGCAACTATGCCAGCCTTGTAACGTATCTTTCCAGCGGGCTGGTGGTGTTCTCCATCGGCATCCCCTGTGCCATCAGCGGCATTGTGGGCAACCTGCTGGGTTCCCACTTCGCCCTCAAGAAGGGCGCAAAGTTCATCCGCCCCATGATGCTTGTGGTTCTGGTGCTCCTGCTGGGCAAGATCGTCTCGGACGCGGTGCTGTAATGGACGAATCTTCGGCAAAAAGAAATTGACGTTTGCGGGAAAATGGACTATAATAGGGCCAGAGACCCACAAGAAAACGAGCGCTGAGGATGATGTTATGAAGATCCGCTACTCGAAGAACGCCATGAAGTTCCTGAACAAGCTGGACAAAAAGTCCGTGCTTCGCATCGTTGCAGGCATTGAGGGGCTGACCCTGAAACCACCGGCGGGTGATATCAAGGTGATGCAGGGACTGAAGGATGGAACGATGCGGCTTCGGGTCGGAAGCTGGCGCGTGCTTTACCGGTACGGTGAGGAAAACGCGCTGGAAATTCTGTTGGTGCTGGATATCGGGAATCGTGGCGATATCTATAAATAAGGAGGTGGCAGGATGTCTGAAATTGCAATGAATGCAGCACACATGATCGATATGCTGCCGGACCCGGACAAGAATCTTGCCTACGAGCTGATCAAAAAGCTGGTACTGGCATGGGATCCGGATTTTACCAAGCTGACCACAGAGGAAGCAAAGCAGCTGGAGGAAGCGAAGGACAGCGGCTTTGTGGATGCCGAAGAAATTGACTGGTCGAAGATCGGACACGAATGACCAACAAAAAAGAGGAACTGCCGGGAAAGCAGTTCCTCTTTTTGATTGGGTAAGCTCAGAAGGTGAAGCCTTCATCGAGGAAGGCCAGGCCGAACGCGCCGGGGCCGGCGTGGGTGCCGATGACGCAGCCGATCTGGCGCACAAGGGCCTCGTTCCGGCCCAGATTCTCCTGCAGGTAGGTCTGGATGGGCTGCACCTCGCGGGGGGCGAGGGTGTAACCGGCCAGCGCGTCGGCGCAGGTGCTGATGCCGCCCAGCTCCTCGATCTTCTTGAACAGGGCAACGTAAGCGCCGGGCAGGCCCCGGGCCTTGCCCGCCATAACGACCTTGCCCTCCTTGATGGTGATGAGGGGCTTGATGCCCAGCATCCCACCGGCCACGGCCACGGCGGCGGGCAGGCGGCCGCCCTTGCGCAGATACTTCAGGTCGTCGATGACAGCCACCAGATGCAGATGCTCCTTGGCGTGCTCAAGGGTGGCGGCGATCTGCCCGGCAGTCTTTCCGGCATCCCGCAGCTGAACAGCCAGCCGCACCAGCAGGCTCTCGCCCAGGCAGACGTTCTCGGAATCCACAAAGAGGACATTGTCCACATTGGCCATGTCTGCGGCCAGCCGGGCGCACTGGCAGGTGCCGGACAGCTCATGGGAGAGGAAGATGCCCACCACTTCGTCCCCGGCGGCAGCCGCCTCAAGGAAGAAGCGCTGGAACAGCTCGGGGCTGGGCTGACTGGTGGTGGGCAGCTTGTGGCAGCGGGCCATCACGCCGTAATACACGGTGGGGGTCATGTCCACGCCGTCCCGGAGCACGGTGCCGTCCTCCAGGGTGACGTTCAGGGGGATGACGGTCACGCCCAGCTGCTCGGCTTCAGCGGGCAGGATGTCGGATGCGGAATCGGTAAGAATGCGGATCATAGTAATACCTCCAACGGGGCCAAGAACGGATAACCCGACCAAATCAATCAAAAAGTCGTATAGGAATATACCAGAGACGACGGGAAATGTCAATTGTTTGAATCAATATTTCTTCGTATTTTCGCAATTCCGCTCCGTTTTCTTGCACAAACGGGCCGAAACATGATACAATGGGCATCAGGCATTGCGGGGCGGTGCGCTGTGCGCCCGAAGCAGCGGAACAGCGCGGCCCCAAACGGAGAGGGGACGGAGAAGATGTCAGAACAGAACCGCCGCCTGCGGGCGGCAGGCATCGCGGCACTGGCCTGGGCCGGGCTGGCGGCGGTCTGGTGTGTGCTGGTCCCCGGCGGGGCGGCAGAGCTGCCGCAGGGCGTGCCCGGTACGCTGCGCAGCCTGCTGGTGCTGCCGCTGGCCGAGGAGCTGGTGTTCCGGGGGGCGCTGCTGCGCCTGCTGCGGCCGCTGGGGGAGCACCCGGCAAACCTCTGCCAGGCTGTGCTCTTTGCGGCCCTGCACGGAACGCTGACCGAAAAGTGCTACGCGCTGGGCATGGGGCTCATTTTCGGATGGGCCGCAGAGCAGACCGACAGTCCTGCACCCGGGGTGGTGCTGCATATCCTGAACAATGGGCTGGTGCTGGCCCGGGCGCTGGCAGAAAGGGGATTGGGATGACCGACTATGAGCTGATGGACGCGGCGCTGGAGGAGGCCGCACGGGCCGCCGCGCTGGGCGAAGTGCCAGTGGGCGCGGTGGTGGCCCGGAACGGCGAGATCATCGCTGCTGCCCACAACACCCGCGAGACCGAGAAAAACGCCCTCCACCACGCCGAGCTGCTGGCCATTGACGCGGCCTGCAAAAAGCTGGGCGGCTGGCGGCTGTGGCAGTGTGAGCTGTTCGTTACGCTGGAGCCCTGCCCCATGTGCAGCGGCGGCATCATCAACAGCCGGATCAGGCGGGTGGTGTACGGCGCAGCGGATACCAAGGCCGGATGCTGCGGCAGCGTAACCGACCTGTTCGCCCTGCCCTTCAATCACCATCCGGTGGTGGAACGCGGTCTGCGGGCGGAGGAGGCGCAGGCGCTGCTGCAGGCGTTTTTCCTCCGGCTGCGGGAGCAGCGGGCCGCAAAGCCCCGCTGGAAACCGCCCGTGACCCCCTGAGAACGTGAAAAAAAGTGGGAACTGCGTGAAAAGACGGCGGTTCCCACTTTCTTTTTTCGCCGAATTGTGTTATATTATTTAATGGTAACTTGTCGAAACCACTCGCACAGACCAGCGGGCTCGCCGCAGGACCGGCCTTGACCGGAAAGAGGAGCAGAGCGCAGCCCATGGGTGCGGTGGAGGGCGGGACCTTCCTGCCTGCGGGATTTTTTGCAGGCAGAGAACAAACGGCAGGAGGGCTGACTCTTGTACGATGATGAATTTGAATTGACCTTTGACCTGAGCGATGAGGACGAGGCATCCCGGGCCCCTGCGCCGGAACAGGAGCCGGTGCAGGAAGCTGCGCCGGAACCGGCCGCGGAAACAGAACCGCCGGTGGAGCCTGTGCCGGAACCGGCAGTCCCTGCGGCCAACGGGCGCTGCGTGCTGATCTCGGGCGGCGACCGGGGCATCGGAGCCGCGGCGG
>OOAI01000985.1_pt1 | contig 10847 bp, 10 predicted proteins | sample 1671191 | NCBI WGS metagenome assembly OOAI01 (sample SAMN06348131, study PRJEB24527) | human gut metagenome | biome: human gut; feature: ankylosing spondylitis patient; material: feces | host: Homo sapiens | place: China | collected 2015-10 | reverse complement strand
TCTTTAACTCTGCTATCGAAGTTCTTCAGACTCTGGTTGTCGCTCTGGGTGCCGGCCTCGGCGTTTGGGGTGCCATCAACCTGCTGGAAGGTTATGGTAACGACAACCCCGGCAGCAAGAGTCAGGGTATGAAGCAGCTCATGGCTGGCGGCGGCGTTGCTCTGGTGGGCATCACCCTGATTCCTCTGCTGTCTGGTCTGTTCGGCTAAGAGCCGCAGGCGGGTTTTCCCGCCTGTACATACGCAATCGCTCCATCTCTGCTGTGGATAACAGGCCTTTATAATAAGGAGCGCATTGCGGTACGAATCTCCACCCATCAATGAAAGGCGGTGCTATTATGCAGTTTTTGACCCACATTATTTTTCTCCTGAATCTCCTCAAGACCCTTATCAACCATTTCAGCTAAGGACGGTGACTGAATGGAAACCGTTCTCAAAGCCATTGCCGACTGGATCAAAGGCATCCTGACGGCAGGCATTATGTCAAATCTCAGCGGGCTATTCGATGATGTGAACACGCAGGTCGGCAATATCGCCCAGCAGGTGGGCACCAAGCCCTCCAGCTTTGAGCCGAGAGTGTTCGCCATGATTGAAGCCCTCTCCCGGAACGTGGTGCTGCCCATTGCAGGCATCATCCTGACCTTCATCGCCTGTTATGAGTTGATCGAAATGATCACCCAGCACAACAACATGGCGCAGTTTGAGCCTGCCCTCATCATGCGCTGGATCTTTAAGACCGCTATTTCAGTCTGGCTCATCAGCAATACTTTCGACATCGTGATGGCAGTGTTCGACATCACCCAGAAGGTAGTGTCCGATTCCAGCGGCATCATTGCCGGAAATACCCGTGTCAACGACATTGGTTTGTCCATGCTGCAATCCAGCCTGATGCAGATGGATGTCGGCCCCCTGTTCGGGCTGTTTTTGCAGTCCTTCTTCATCGGCATTACCATGCGCATCCTGTCCATCGTGATTTTCGTCATCGTCTACGGAAGAATGATTGAAATTTACTGCATGGTGAGCCTTGCGCCCATCCCCATGGCGACCTTCGGCAACCACGAGCAGAGCCACATGGGGCAGAACTATCTGAAATGCCTGTTTGCACTGGGTTTTCAGGGCTTTCTCATCCTCATCTGCGTGGCGATTTACGCCGTGCTGATACAGTCGGTAGCGATTTCCGGGGATGCCATCAACTCCATTTGGAGCATTGTGGGCTACACCGTTCTGCTCTGTTTCAGCCTGTTCAAGACCAGCTCGGTGACGAAATCCGTCCTCGGAGCGCACTAAAGGAGGTGTTTGATTGGCTGCGTATATTTCCGTTCCCCGCGATTTGACCAAGGTCAAATCCAAAGTGGCGTTCAACCTGACCAAACGGCAGCTTGTCTGCTTTGGCACAGCGGCTCTCATTGGAGTGCCGCTGTTTTTTGTTCTCCGGGATTCCGGCGGCAACACTGCTGCCACCCTCGGTATGATGGCGGTGATGCTGCCGGCGTTCTTCCTTGGGATGTACGAAAAGAACGGCCAGCCTTTGGAAAAGCTGCTGTCGTACTATGTGCAGTCCCGGTTTGTCCGCCCGAAGATCCGCCCCTACAAGACTAACAATTACTATGCGATTTTGATGAAGGGAGGCATGACCCATGATCCCGTTTTGGAAAAAGACCGATAAGGACGGCAAGAAAAAACCGCAGAAACCCGCCGTACCCCGGACCGCCCAGCAGTCCATCCCCATGCAGCGGATGTTTGAGGATGGCACCTGCCGGGTGAAGCCCAACTACTACACCCGCACCATCCAGTATCAGGACATCAATTATCAGCTTGCCCAGCAGGAGGACAAGACCGCGATTTTTGAGGAATGGTGCAGTTTTCTGAACTTCTTTGACAGCTCCATCAAATTTGAGCTATCCTTTGTGAACATGGCAACCGACAGCACCGAGTTTGAAAAGAGCATCCGTATCCCGTACCAGCGGGATGGTTTTGACGATGTGCGCGCCGAGTATTCCCAGATGCTGCGCCAGCAGCTTGCCAAGGGCAATAATGGTCTGACCAAGACCAAATTCATCACCTTTGGTGTGGAGGGCGAAAGCATGGCGCAGGTCAAGCCCCGGCTCGACCACATCCAGAATGACCTGCTGAATAATTTTCATCGGCTGGGTGTGCAGGCAAAGCCCCTGAACGGTGCCCAGCGGCTGAAACTCATGCACGATATGTTCAACATGGACGGTGCAAGCAAGTTTCACTTTGACTGGAAAGACCTTGTGAAAAGCGGGCTTTCCGTGAAGGATGCCATTGCACCCACCGCCTTTGCATTCAAGAACAGCCGCACCTTCCAGATGGGCGGCATCTTTTGCGCCGCCAGCTTTCTGAGCATCACGGCATCCGACATCAGCGACCAGCTTTTGAAGGATTTTCTGGATATGGATTCTTCCCAGATCGTTACGATGCACATCCAGTCTGTTGACCAGAACAAAGCCATCAAGACGGTGAAGCGCACCATCACGGAACTGGACCGCAGCAAGATTGAGGAGCAGAAAAAAGCAATCCGTGCCGGGTATGATATTGACATCATCCCGTCCGATTTGGCAACTTACGGACGGGATGCGAAAGCCCTGCTCAAAGAGTTGCAGAGCCAGAACGAGCGGATGTTCCTCGTCACTTTTCTGGTGTTGAACACCGGGCGCACGGAGCAGGAGCTGGAAAACAACGTCTTTCAGGCTAGCTCCATCGCCCAGAAGCACAACTGCAACCTGTGCCGCCTTGATTTCCAGCAGGAGCAGGGCTTGATGAGCAGTCTGCCGCTGGCGGATAACCAGATTGAGATTCAGCGGGGACTGACCACCAGCAGCACTGCCATCTTCATCCCCTTTACCACACAGGAATTGTACCAGTCTGGCAAAGAAAGCCTGTATTACGGCCTGAACGCCCTGTCCAACAACCTTATCATGGTGGACCGGAAGAAGCTGAAGAACCCAAACGGCCTGATCCTCGGCACTCCGGGAAGCGGCAAAAGTTTCTCGGCAAAGCGTGAAATCGCAAACGCTTTTTTGGTGACGGACGATGATATTATTGTGAACGATCCAGAGGGAGAGTATTCTCCTCTGGTGAATCGGCTGAAAGGTCAGGTCATCAAAATTTCGCCCAACAGTACCCAGTTCATCAATCCCATGGACATCAATGCCAACTACTCCGAGGAAGATAATCCCCTATCCCTGAAAGCTGACTTTATTCTTTCTTTGTGTGAACTGGTGGTGGGCGGCAAAGAAGGGCTGCTGCCGGTGGAGAAAACCGTCATCGACCGCTGTGTGCATCTGATCTACCGCAAATATTTTGCGAACCCCTGCCCGGAGAATATGCCCATCCTTGAGGACTTGTACAACGCCCTGCTTCAGCAGGACGAGAAGGAAGCCCACCACGTTGCCACCGCACTGGAAATCTATGTGAAAGGCTCCCTGAATCTGTTCAACCACCGCACCAATGCGAACGTCAACAACCGCATCGTTTGCTACGACATCAAGGAGCTGGGCAAGCAGATGAAAAAGCTGGGAATGCTCATTGTGCAGGATCAAGTGTGGGGGCGTGTCACGGCAAACCGCAGCAGCGGAAAGTCCACCCGATATTATATGGATGAGATGCACCTTTTGCTGAAAGAGGAGCAGACCGCCGCTTATTCCGTGGAGATCTGGAAGCGCTTCCGCAAGTGGGGCGGCATCCCCACAGGGTTGACCCAGAACGTGAAAGACCTTCTTTCTTCTCGTGAGGTTGAGAATATTTTCGAGAACAGCGACATGATCATCATGTTGAATCAGGCTGCGGGAGACCGCCAGATTCTCGCAAAGCAGCTCAACATCAGCCCTCATCAGCTTTCCTATGTGACCCACTCCGGCGAGGGCGAAGGGCTGCTGTTTTTCGGCAATGTCATTCTGCCGTTTGTGGACCGTTTCCCCACCGATCTGGAACTCTACCGCATTATGACCACCAAGTTGGGTGAAGTCTCGGAGGGCGCGCAGAAATGAGTGAACCGAAGCTGAACATCAAAGAGGAAACGTCCGCAAAAAAGACCCGTTCTCCCCCGAAAAAAGCCAAGGCAGAGCAGACGGTGCCCAAAAAGAAAAAGTTGAAAACCGATGCAGATAAAGCTGCGGAAAAGGCACAGCATCTGCGGTTTGGCAAGGCGGAACTAACCCCGGACGAACTGAGCCGGTTGAGTAAGGCGCAGAAACGGGAGATGTACGCTGCCCATGCCGCCCGGTCTGCGGTGCATCACGAAGTTGACCAGTACGAGGATGAAAACGTCGGTGTGCAGGCGTTGAGCGAGGGCGAAAAAGCGGCAGGAAATATCCGGGATATTTCAAAAAGCCGCTATGCCCGGAAACTCAAGAAGAAAGCCAAGATGCAGGGCAAGAAAGGCTCCAAAACCCCTAAATCTTCCGCATCGGAGCCGACTGCGGCACAAGATGCAGACGCATCCGGCACCGGCGAGGGCGGCTCCAACTGGCTTTCACGCTGGAAACAGCGGCAAGAAATCCACAAAAGCTACTATGCCGCCGCCCGTTCGGGCACGGCGGCGCAGACCGCAGGCGGCAAAGCGGCATCCAATGGCGCATCTGCTGCCCGGTCCGGCGTGGAACAAGCCGTAGAAAAAGGTAAAACTGCCGTCAGCACTGCCTTGAAAGGGCTGGCGAATGCCGCCAAGAGCAACGCACACGTTCTGGTGATCGTGGGCGTTTTTCTTTTGCTCATCCTCATGGTCATGTCGGGTTTTTCCTCCTGCGGCATCCTCTTTTCCGGCGGCACACAGGTGTCCGGGCAAACCATGTACTCTGCCGAGGATCGGGACATCCGGGGCGCAGAACAGGACTACAAAAAGCTGGAAAAGGAACTGGACAAAAAGATCAAGCACACTCCCACCGACCACCCCGGCTACAACGAGTACCAGTATCACCTTGACCCCATCGAGCACGATCCGTGGCAGTTGACCTCATTTCTCACGACTCTGTACGACGATTACACCCGGTCAGAGGTGCAGGGCAAGTTGAAGGAGACCTTCAAAAAGCAGTACAAGCTGACCACATGGGTGGAGGTGCAGACCCGGTATATGACCGTGTGGGTCATGACTCCTGCAGGCATCCCCGTTCCCACGCAGGTGCCCTATGAGTACCGCATCTTCCACACCAAGCTGGTGAACCGTGGCTTGGAGGTGGTCATCCGGGAGGAACTGAACAACGACCAGTGGAAACGCTACGAGATCTTTCAAGACACCTTGGGCGGCAGACCCTACCTTTTTAATGGAGGCTTGCCGCCCGGTGGCTCCGATGGCTCTGGCGCGCCGGGCATTGATTATAAGGTTCCAGCGGAAGCCTTAACGGATGAGGAATTTGCCGCCATCTACAAGGAAGCCCAAAAGTATGTGGGTACGCCCTATGTGTGGGGCGGCTCTACCCCGGAAACTGGCTTTGACTGTTCAGGCTACGTTTGTTGGGTGTACAACCAGAACGGCTACGATGTGGGAAGAACTACTGCAAACGGATTATGGCAGAAAAGCCAGCACATTTCCGAAGCAGAAGCAAAGCCCGGTGATCTGGTTTTCTTCAAAGGCACCTATGACACCCCCGGCATGAGCCATACTGGAATCTATCTCGGCAACGGCATGATGGTCAGTGCCGGAGACCCCATCAAGTACGCAAACATTCACTCGTCCTACTGGGAGAAGCATCTCGCCGGGTTCGGACGGCTTTCAAAATGATTGGAGGATTCAACTATGAGCGAAAAACTGGATAAGCTGCGGGCAACGCTCAAGAAAGAGCAGGAGCGCCGTATTAAACTGAACAACCGCATCGCGGTTTTGGAGCGTCGGATTCAGGAGGAAGAAGCCGCTGAAGTCAGCAGTATGGTACGCACGGCTAATGTGACCCCGGAACAGCTTGCCGCCCTGCTGCGGCAGTCGGCAACCGCTACCCCGAATCCGGCTGCGCTGTCTGCCGTGGGTGCAACTTTTGAAAAGGAGGTCGATGCAGATGAAGATTAAGAAACTGGGTGCGCTGCTGGTATCGGCGGCACTGTGCGCTGGCATGGCGGCTCCCGCCTTTGCCTTTGAGGGCGAAGCCGCCCCGGTGGAACAGCCTGTTCTGCCGGAGGTAGTGGAAGATGTTGTCACTGTCACGGACGAAACCTCTGGTGCCCTGACCCCGGAGGGCAATCTGACGCTGGTGGACGACTACTACACCAACTATTCCGATGGCAGCGGTCAGCAGTTCATTACGCTGGTGTCGAAGTCGGGTGCGACTTTCTATCTGGTGATTGACCGCAACGCCAAGGGGCAGCAGACCGTTCACTTTATGAACCTTGTGGACGAAGCCGACCTTCTTTCCCTGATGGAGGAGGAAGAAGCGAACGCTTATACCGCTGAAAAAGAAGCAGCGGCGCAGGCGGAACAGGACAGGCTGAAAGCCGAGGAAGAAGCGAAAAAAGCCGCCGAAGAAGCGGCAGCATCCGGCACGGAACAGCCCAAGGAAAACAAGGTCACAAAGATCGCATCCGGCTTTTTGGGTGTGGTGGTGCTGATTGCACTGGCAGCAGGTGGCGGCTTCTATTTCTATCACCAGCAGATGCAGAAGAAAAAAGCCGAAAAAGAAGCCCTCGACCCCGATGCAAACTACACCGAGGACAAGGGCGATTTTGAGATCCCTACCGATGTGCCGGACGAGGACGAAACCCCGGACGAGCAGGACACTGAACCCATCTGATTTCAAGGCGGCATTTTGCCGCCGTACATATCCAAATGAAAACAGATTGGAGGGAACGCTTATTTCAATTCTAGTTGTAGCAGAAAAGCCCTCGGTGGCCATGTCCTACGCCAAAGTTCTCGGTGCGACCAGCCGCAAAGACGGCTACCTTGAGGGCAACGGCTATCTGGTAAGCTGGTGTGTGGGTCATCTGGTGGAGCTGGCACCGCCAAACATCTACGATGAAAAGTTCATCAAGTGGAGCATCGCAGACCTGCCCATCCTGCCGCAAAAGTGGCAGTATCTGGTGTCTGCCAGCACCAAAAAGCAGTTTGGCATCCTGCAAAAGCTGATGCACCGCCCGGATGTGGACAGCATTGTGAACAGTTGCGATTCCGGTCGCGAGGGCGAACTGATCTTCCGCCTTGTCTACCAGCAAGCGGGCTGCAAAAAGCCCTTCTCCCGCCTGTGGCTGTCCAGCATGGAGGAAAACGCCATCCGGGAGGGCTTTGCCCACCTCAAACCGTCAACTGAATACGATGCGCTGTACAATGCAGCACTCTGCCGGGAACGCGCCGACTGGATGGTCGGTATCAATGCGTCCCGGCTTTTTTCGTGTCTGTACGGTCAACCGCTGGCGGTGGGGCGTGTTATGACCCCGGTGCTTGCCATGACGGTGGTGCGGGAAGCTGCCATTGCCGCCTTTGTGCCGGAGAAATTCTACACGGTGGATTTGGAACTGACCAGCGGCTGCACGGCATCCAGCCGCCGCATTCCTGAAAAATCCGTTGCAGAAAACCTGTTGAAAGCCTGCCGAAAGGAGATGGTGGCAACGATCCAGCGCATCACCCGCAAGGAAAAATCCGAGAATCCGCCGTCGCTGTACGACCTGACCACCCTTCAGCGAGATGCCAACCGCCTGCTGGGGTACAGCGCACAGCAGACGCTGGACTATGTGCAGAGCCTGTATGAGAAGAAACTTACCACTTATCCCAGAACTGATAGCTGCTATATCACCGACGATGACGAGGAGATGCTGGAGGAGCTGACCGAGGAACTGGAAGTTTTTCTCGACATTACCCCGGAAGATGTGGACGAGGCGGTGCCCCGGACACGGCGCACCGTCAACCGGGAAAAAGTCACCGACCACCACGCCATTCTGCCCACCCGCAGTATGCTGCAAGCCGATCTGGAAGCATTGCCTAAAGGCGAGCAGAACGTCCTGAAGCTCATCATCGCCCGGACGCTGATGGCAGTCAGCAAGCCCTTCCGTTATCTGGAAACCCTGCTGACCACCGAATGTGCCGGGGAGGAATTTACCGCCAAGGGCAAGGAGATTTTGGAGGAAGGCTGGAAAGCGGTAGAGCGCAAGGTACTGGCAGACATCCTGAACCGGAAGCAGGAACTCACCGTCCTGCCTAATGCAGCGGAAAACGAGTGCGGCATCCTCAATGCAGAACTGAAAGAGGGACAGACCTCGCCGCCGAAGCACTTTACCGAAGACACCCTGCTGCACGCTATGGAAACCGCCAGTGCAGACAGTATGCCGGAGGGTGTGGAACGTCAGGGCATCGGCACTCCAGCAACCCGTGCCGCTACCATCGAAAAGCTGGTGCAGAAGGGCTTTCTGGAGCGAAAGGGCACCAAGAAAACCAAGGTGCTGATTCCCACCGACAAAGGAAAGGCATTGATTACCGTGACGCCCGAAGAAATCCAGTCTGCAGATATGACAGCTGACTGGGAAGCGAAATTGCTGCGAATCGAGAGCAGCGAAATGGAGCCAGAAACTTTTATGACTGAAATCAAGGAAATGATCTCCTCGTTGGTAACGACCACCGAGGCTGCGAAGGGAGCGAATGCACTTATGAAAAACAAAATTTTTGGTGTCTGTCCGAACTGCGGTAAGCCTGTCGTGGAGCGTGAAAAGGGCTGGTTCTGCGAGAACCGGGAGTGCCGCTTTGTGCTGTGGAAGGACAATGCGTTCTTCAAGCGTCTGGGCAAGCGGCTGGACGCTCATGTGGCGGACAAGCTGCTGCGGGATGGTCGTGTCCGCCTGAAGGACTGCAAGAGTGCCAAGGGCAAGACCTACAATGCCACCGTGCTGCTGAGCACCGAACCCGATGGTCGCAGCAAATTCAGTCTGGAATTTGAGAACGGGGGCTGCTGATGAAGGATGATGCCGTAATAAAGGACAACGAGGCGGTCTACCTCCTCAACGAGCAGACGTATCTGCATCTGCGGGAAAATCTCGCAGGTGTCGGGTACGAGGTCTTTGAAAAGAACAGCCCGCTCCCGGTGGAAGAAGGGCAGATTCCACGGGAAGTTCTGGGCAACACCCAGCGTCGTATCGAAACCGCCCGTGCGTACTATCTGGCAGAGCATCCAGACGAGCCTGTGGGGAGAATCCAGAACGTTGCCGTCACCACCTTGGAGAAGTTTCGCTCCGGGGTTCGCAGGCGCAGGAATCTGGCCCCGCGTTCCCTGCCGGAGAATGATGTGCGGTTCATCGACCCAATGTACAACGAGTTGTTCCGTGTACCGGACGGCGGCGTTGTACAGATAACCTACCCGGATGGGCACCAGCGTTCTGAGAAGGTCGAATATCTCGATGACTACCACATGAAAATCGGTTCCTCGGTGCAGCACATCTGCGAATTTGCAGAGCGCATGGCGCGCAGCCATGCCATTGTGGAGCCGGAGCCGCTGACACAGCAGGAGCAGAGGGCGTGGAATCTGGAATATGACTATTATCTCACCGTGCAGGCAGAGGACGGCACATGGAATTATGCTCTCTATCAGGGCGACTGCTGCCTGTTGGAGCGTGGGAAAATTGATGCGCCCGAACTGATGATCGAGGAAGTGCGGGACGAGATCCTGTACAGCCATAACCTACGGAACAAGGACTGCATCCCGCTCTGCCAAGAGGAGTTTGCGCAGAAACTCGCTGACCGAAACGAGATACAGTCGTATCGGATGAAGCAATTCCAGCAGAGCGGCCACGACTGTTATCTGGTCATGCAGCTGCATCAGGATGCAGACCCTGCGCTCCGCTTTGCCGCCATGCGCTACCTGAATAAGAAGAACATCGCTCCGTCCGTTGAGAATTACGAGATTCTGTACCGGGGCAATCTCCCGGAAGGAAAGCGCAGCGTTCCACAGGCAGAACTGTTAGAACAACTGTACCAGAAATTCAACTGCGCCCGCCCGACGGATTACCACGGGCACAGCCTGTCGGTCAGCGATGTGATCATGCTGAATCAGGACGGGAAGATTTCGGCGCACTATGTGGACAGCATCGGCTTCAAGGAACTGCCGGGTTTTCTGGATAAAAAGCCGGAACGCACCTCAGTTCTGCAAACGCTCAAAGTGAAGTGCGATGCCCCGGAGTGCAACCCCAGTGGATGCAAAAAAGAAAGGAGCGGCCATGAACTTTAACCATGAAGAACTCATGCTGATGATGCTCTACAACACCGGCACCCGGCTGGGGCTGGTGCAGGAGTTGCGGCTGATGCAGTGCTATCTAATGCCCGATGAAACTGCCCTGCGGGAGTTGTCGGAGGGCGTTATCGAAAAGTTGAAACTTATGACGGATGCAGAGTTCTCCGAACTGGAATTTCCCCCGGACTGATCTTTGCCGCCTGCGGGCGGCGTACATATCCTCTTTTCCAATGCGGTTCAGTGTGGTATACTGAACTCGACAACTCGGAATTCAAGGAGGTTCTGTTATGCGCACGGAGAAGAAATCCCACCGATCCAGGATGGATCCTATTGTTGCTTTAGTTTTGATTTTCGCTGTACTAAAAGTAACAGGATTGATTTCGTGGTCATGGCTATGGGTACTCAGCCCGATTTGGATTACCCTTTTGATTTTCGCTGCTATTTTTTCTTCCATTTTGGTCGGTGGACGAATCGTTAAAGGAAAATGGTAACTTCCAGTTTGTCGATGATTATCAACCGGGATAGTGTCATAAGCCATCGCTCCGAAAAAATTCATAACCCGCAAGAAAGTGGTCTTGATAGAATACTTCGATTCATGCTATACTAAAACCAGTTTTAATACATAAAAATGAAAGCGAGGCTTGCCAATGGACACCACAAAACGCTCTCCCCTTGACCGCCTGCTCTTTGC
>OOAI01000984.1_pt1 | contig 10867 bp, 10 predicted proteins | sample 1671191 | NCBI WGS metagenome assembly OOAI01 (sample SAMN06348131, study PRJEB24527) | human gut metagenome | biome: human gut; feature: ankylosing spondylitis patient; material: feces | host: Homo sapiens | place: China | collected 2015-10 | reverse complement strand
CGGAGCCGGGCCGCGCTCAGGTCTCATAAGCGTCCCTCTGTTGGGAGGCTTCTGCTTATAATACGGCGCATCCGGGCCAGAAATTGCATAAGACAAGAAAAAACTCCAAAATTTTTCAGACGGGGTTTCGACGCACATCAGAGGCCCAGCAGGGAGAGAAGGCTGAATTCCTCGGTCAGGCCAAGGTCGCTGACGCTTGCGTTGTAGTGGATGGTCGCTTTGGTCAGCGCTTCGTTTCCGGTGGATTCGACCTTCATGTTGGCCCAATCGGCTTCACTGCCGCTGTAGTAGATGTCCTGCAGCCCGTCGCATTCATCAAATGCGCTTCGTCCTATGTTTTTTACAGACCTCGGGATATAAATGGCTTTCATCTGGTCCGCATGATAGAAGGTCTCATTGACGATTGACGTCATTCCTTGGGAAAGCGCCACCTTTTTCGTTTTTATATAACAGAAGGCCTTCACGCCGACATTCGTTACAGTATCTGGCAGTCTCAGCTCTTCTCCTATATATCCCCGAAATACTACACCGCCTATATTCTTCAATTTATACGGCAGGTTGATTTTTTTCAGTTTGTAGCAGTAGCAGAACATCAAGTCCGGCAGTTCCTGAATATCGTCATTCAGTTTGACTTCTTCCAGATTCCCACAGTAGCAGAACACACCTCTTCTTATCTGTGAGCCTCGTGGAAAATTGCTGTTACCCTTCATGGTTGCTGTTTTCAACTGGCCGCACCTGTAGAAAGCAGCATCCCCAATTTGTGTCACACTTTCCGGAACAATGAGTTCCCGGAGTCCGCTCTCCTCAAATGCACTTTCTCCAATCGTCCGCAGACCTTCCGGCAGCATGATATTCTGGAGTGCTCCGCATCCATAGAATGCCTGCTTACCGATTGACTCCAACGAGCTTGACAGGGAAACACTAAACAACCTCTTACATCCGTTAAAGACATTATCGCCGACAACAGTCACACCCTTTGGCAGAGAAATACTGGTGAGTGATGTGCAGTTTCGGAATACGCCGTTCCCGATTCCATCAATATCCTTCGGCAGAGAAATGCTTGGCAGGCTTGTACAGCCATAAAATGCATTGTTTCGGATTGAGGTCACACTTTCTGGCAGAGATACCTTCGTCAGACTCGTGCATCCGCTGAATGCACTCTCTCCGATGGTGGTCACTCCATCCGGGACAACGGCGCTCTTCACTTCCGTGCAGTCTTTCAGTGCATATCCGCTGATCTGCGTCACAGGGAACGTGCCGCTCACGATTTGGATCGTATCCGGGAATACCACATCTCCCGCAGGCGTCTGTCCGGCTTTATCATAGCCGCCCACCGACATTCCCGTTGAGTTTTTTCCGAATTCCCAGATGATCTCGTTCGTATGAGACACGTTCCAAACGGCTTCATACTGTTCCGGGGTCACATCATAAAAGATCCATGACTCCTCCCATGCATGGCTTCCGTCCTGCCCACCACCTTCGACGGGGACTTTTTTCCAATCCGCCTCACTTCCGGCATAGTAAACATAGCACGACGCATATCTTCCGAATGCATCGTTTCCAACTCGTTTTATGCTTTTCGGCAGATAGATCGAGCCTGTTGTCGTACTTCCAAATGCACCTTTCTCCACTTCTTCTACACCTTCGGGCAGTTTGACGCGCTTCAGCCCATTTGCATCGAATGCTCCGGTTTCGATTTTCCGGAGTCCGGACGGCACAACGATCTCTTCAAAATCAGTGTTCCTAAAGGCATATTGCCCCACACTCGTCACCGTCTGCGGAAGCTCAAGAGTCGGATGCTTTTGGGCATCCTGAAACGCTCCGTAGAATGCATATGTTCCGATCGTTTTGAGTTTAGACGGCAGGGTGAGCTTTTGCAGGCTACTACAGCCTCCGAACGCAAAATCCGGTATCTTTGTGATATTGTCATTCAGCTTTACTTCTTCCAAAGCCTGACAACCATCAAACAAAGACTTGCCCAGTTTAGACGGGCCTTTTATCGTCGCTTTTTTCAGTGCCAGCATTCCCGCAAAGGACATTTCATCGATTTTTTCCACACTGGCCGGAACGACGATTTCCTTTACCGTTTCGTCATTTTCAAAAAGGATTCGTCTTCCATCGCCGATTGCTGTGATGGTATATTTTCCAAGTTTTTCTGGGAAGTTTATAATTTGAGGAAGAGCCTTTCCGCCCGTTCCCATCTTGTTTTTGTTATAGCCGATGATCGTGCCTGTCGTCTTACCGGTCGGCTGCACACGCCAGAATACGCCCGTCTTATCCACCAGCGTTATCAATCCGTCTTCGTCCGGTTCCGGGTCGGGCGCTGGCGTAGGGTCTGGTGCGGGGTCAGGATCAGGAGTCGGAGTCGGGTCTGGCGTGGGATCCGGGTCAGGAGTCGGAGTCGGTTCCGGCACCGGATCGGGGTCAGGAGTGGGAGTAGGCGTAGGATCCGGGTCGGGGGTTGGCGTTGGGTCGGGCTCCGGATCAGGATCTGGCGTCGGCGCAGGGTCCGGCGTCGGAATGGGGTCGGGACCCGGTGTAGGCGTCGGAGTGGGTGTCGGGGTCGGCTCCACGGTAGACGAGCCACCGCCCGTGCTTCCGCCTCCTCCGCCGCCTCCACCGCCGCAGCCTGTCAGAAGCATTGCTGCTATCAGGGCTGCGGCCAGCACAGCCATCATCTTATGAGAGATCTTATTTTTCGACCGCATATCACTTTCTCCTCTCTTGTTCTTAACTTTTATCTTACCCCCCCCCCGGCGCTTTTTGTCAATGATTTCCAAATCTTTCTCTGTTTTGCTCAAATGCGTTGCAAAATTTCGGAGAAACAAGCAAAAGCTGCCGCCCGCCTCGGGCAGCAGCTTTTCAGGAAAAGAAAAAGAGGAAAACAGAATTCAGAACATATTCTCGTGGTGATACCGGCCCGTGCGCAGGAACTCCACCCACTCGGCGATGTTCACGGCGTGGTCGCCGATGCGCTCGAGGTACTTGATGACCATCAGCACATCCAGCGCGGCGTCCACTTTGCCGGGGTCGGCGGCGATCTCCGCCGCCAGCATCCGCTTGATGGTGTTGAAGTCGTAGTCCACCGCGTCGTCGGCGTCGATGACGGCTTTTGCCGCCGCCTCATCTTCTGCCGCAAAGGCGCTCATGGCGTCCTGCAGCATCTTGTGGGCTTTACGGCCCATCTCAATGCTCCTGCTCACGGCGGGGTCGCCCGCCTTGCGGACGCCGGCCAGATGGGGGACGATCTCCGCGATGTCGGCGGCATGGTCACCGATGCGCTCCACGTCTGTCACCACTTTCATGGCAGCAGAGATAAAGCGCAGATCACTTGCCACCGGCTGCTGACGCAGCAGCAGGGTCATGCAGCGGTGCTCGATGTCCCGCTCCATCCGGTTGACCTCGGTGTCGCCCTTGACGATGCCCTTTGCTTCCTCGGCGTCCGCCGTGCAGAGGGCTTCCAGCGCATCTTCCACCGCGTCGGCAGAGAGCTGGCTCATCTTGGCCAGCGATCCCTTCAGGGCCGCGAGGTCGGCTTCGTACTGTGTGCGTGTGCTCATATCGCAAACCCTCCTTTTTAACCGAAGCGGCCCGAGATATAGTCCTCGGTGCGCTTATCCTTCGGAGTGCTGAAAATTTCGCTCGTGGGGCCGCACTCCACCAGCTCACCCAGCAGGAAGAATGCCGTGCGGTCGCTGATACGGGCCGCCTGCTGCATGTTATGGGTGACGATGACCACGGTGTAGTTCTTTTTCAGCTCGCTCATCAGCTCTTCCACCTTCATGGTGGAGCCGGGGTCGAGGGCGCTGGTGGGCTCGTCCATCAGCAGGACTTCGGGCTTGACAGCCAGAGCCCGGGCGATGCACAGGCGCTGCTGCTGACCGCCGGAGAGGCCCAGCGCGCTCTTTTTCAGGCGGTCTTTCACCTCGTCCCAGAGGGCAGCGCCCCGCAGGGAGCTTTCCACCAGCTCATCCAGCTCCGCCTTATTGCGGACGCCGTGGAGCTTGGGGCCGTAAGTAATATTGTCGTAGATGCTCATGGGGAAGGGGTTCGCCTTCTGGAAGACCATGCCCACGCGGCGGCGCAGGTCGGTCAGCTGCATCTCCTTTGAGAAAATATCCTCGGCCCGGAGCCGGACGTCGCCCTCGATGCGGACGTTCGGCACAAGGTCGTTCATCCGGTTCAGGGTCTTGAGAAAGGTGGATTTGCCGCAGCCCGAGGGGCCGATGAGGGCAGTGATCTCCTGTTCGCCCACGTCCAGCGAGATGCCCTTGAGGGCCTTGAAGTCGCCGTACCAGAGGTTCAGGTCATGGGCCGTAATAATTGATGCCATACAGACTCCTTTATTGGTTGACTGCTCCTTCATCCAACCTCTCAGTCGGGCTTGCGCCCGCCAGCTCCCCTTGTAGGGGAGCCTCTGGAGAAGAGGCTGACTTTTCCGATATGCCAAGGCCTCCCCTCGATAGGGGAGGTGGCATCGCGTCAGCGATGACGGAGAGGTTTACTGTTTCTGTTTGAGCTTTGTTTTTGCCAGACGGGCTGCGAGGTCGATGAGAAGCACCAGAACCAGCAGCACTGCGCCGATGCCCCAGGCGGAGGCGAAGTCGCCGTCCTCGAAGGCCCGCAGATAGAGCAGGACGGAGAGGGTCGCGCCGTTGGATGTGTACGCCTTGGCGATGCTGCCTGCAATAACTTCCGCCGCACCGGCGGTGAAGAGCAGGGCCGCGCTCTCACCCACGATACGGCCCACGGCCAGGATGCAGCCGGTGACGATGCCGTCGATGCTGCAGGGCAGCACGATGGTGCGGATGATGTGCCACTTGCCCGCGCCGAGGCCCAGAGCGCCCTCCCGGTAGCCCTGCGGCACCGTTTTGAGGGACTCCTGCGTGGTACGGATGATGGTGGGCAGGTTCATGACTACCAGCGTCAGGCTGCCGGAGAGCAGGCAGGTCTTGAAGCCCATGGTCTGGGCGAAGACCAGCATACCCACGAGGCCATAGATGATGCTGGGGATTCCCGCCAGCGTCTCATTCGTGAACTCGATGACCTCAATGAGCTTCCGGTTGGAGGCGTACTCTGTGAGGTAAACTGCCGCGCCCACGCCCAGCGGAAGGACGATGAGCAGGGTGAGCAGGATGACATATAACGTGTTGAGGATGGCGGGCAGGATGCCGTCAGTGCCTTTCAGGACGCTGGCGGTGGTGGAAAGAAACTTCCAGCTGATGTGGGGGATGCCCCGCACCAGCACCAGCCCGATAACGCCCACCGTGAGGGCGATGACCAGCACTGCCGCCGCCCAGACCACAGCGGTCATGATGACGTTCCATGCGCGGCGGGAGGGGGAGAAGTCACTTTTCATCCTTGTTTCCTCCCTTCAGCACGGCGTTGAGCAGCACATTGATGACCATGATGAAGACGAACAGCACCAGCGCGATGCTGAACAGCGCCTGCTTCTGCAGGCCGCTGGCATAGCTCATCTCCTTGGCGATGGCCGTGGTCAGGAAGGTGACGCTGCGGAAGAGGCTGTCCGGCATATTGGGGCTGTTGCCTGCCACCATCATGACGGCCATTGCCTCGCCGATGGCGCGGCCAATGCCCAGAACGATACCGGCTGCAATGCCGCTCCTGGCCGCCGGGATGCTGATCTTGAACCACGTTTCCGTATCGGTCGCACCCAGTGCCAGACTGCCCTGCTCATACTCGGGCGGCACGGCGTTGAGGGCCGTCACCGACACCGACACGATGCTGGGCAGTATCATGATGGACAGCACCACGATGGCCGACAGCAGGCAGGCGCCCGACGCCTTGCCGAAGACTTTCGCCACCGCGGGCACCAGCACCTGCATACCCAGCAGGCCGAACACCACGCTGGGGACACCGCTCAGCAGCTCCACCGCCGTGACGACCACATTGCGCACGCCGGGAGCTGCCGCTTTCGAGAGGAAGACTGCTGTCAGCAGGCCCACCGGCACGCCGATGAGGGACGCGCCCAGGGTGCCATAAATACTCGAAAGCACGAAGGGCAGGATGCCGTACTTCGGCTCGGACGCCGTGGAGGCCCACTCGGTGCCGAAGAGGAATTTCAGCGGGCCGATCTTTCCGATGGCGGGCAGGCCCGACAGGAACATATAGATGGTAATGACAGCCACGCAGCCTACAGCGAGGATGCCGCAGAGGAAGAAGATGGCATTCATAACAGCTTCCAGCCACTGGGCCGGGGTGCGGGGCAGCTCGAATTTTTTCATAAAAACACCTGAGGGATCCCTCACAAAGTTACTCGTTCACCGGCACAGCGCCTGCGGTGCGGATGAGGTCGGCAGCGTCAGTGCCGGCAGCAAAGTCGAAGAACGCCTGAGCCTGAGCGGAGAGGGTGACGGAGTCGTTGGTGACGAACACAAAGGGACGCTGCACCTCATAGCTGCCGTCCTTGACGGTCTCCTCGCTGCACTCCACGCCGCCGACGGTCACAGCCTTGACGGTGTCGCCGACGGCAGACAGGGAAGCGTAACCAATGGCCAGAGGATTGGCCTCCACAGCGCTGATAACAGCGCCGGTAGCCGTCAGCTCCTGCGCATACTTGCAGGAATCCTTGACGTCCACGATGCTCTCGAAGCCATCGCGGGTGCCGGAGCCAGCCTCGCGGCCCACCAGAACGATCTCGCCGTCGTCGCCGCCGACCTCGGACCAGTTGGTGATCTCGCCGGTGAACATCTGCTTGAGCTGGTCAACGGTCAGGTCCTCGACCTTGCTGTCCTTGTTGACGATGATGGCGATGCCGTCCAGAGCTACGATCGTGCCGGTGACGCCGGTCTCGTCAGCCTTCAGGGCGCGGGAAGAAAGACCGATGTCCAGAGTCTTATCGGCAGCGCCGGTGATGCCTGCGCCGGAACCGGTGGGGTCATAGCTGATGGTAACATCCGGCTCGATCTCAGCGAAGCCCTCGGTCAGGGCGGCGATGACGTTCTTCATAGAGGTGGAACCGCCGGTGGCGACATTGCCGGACAGCGCAGCCGTAGAAGAAGCGGAAGCAGCAGTGCTGGATGCGGCGGCAGAAGAGGCAGCAGTGGAAGAAGCTGCACCGCCGCAGGCGGTCAGGGCAGCAGCAGCGGCAGCAGCGCCGCAGATGGACAGAAACGAACGCCGAGTGATCTTTTTCATCATAATATCTCCTTCAACTGGGCCGGCCCTTTTGTTCTGGCCGAGCTGTTTTCCTTTTCCTTGTTGTATCTCTCTTGGGACGCCTTTATTGTAGCGCACCGCCCATCCAGCTGCGACCATGGCGGCGCAAAATACAGGTAAAGTTTTGTGCGGCGTTTTTGCGCTGCTGTCATCCTCTGGTAAAGCCGGTGTTGAAAACAGGACACTCGATTTTACATTTCCGGTCAAACTGTCAAAAATCTGCACTTTCGTTTGTGCATCCCGCCCGCTGAGGGGTGCAAAAAAGGCTGCTTCACAGAACGTAAAGCAGCCTTTCAGACCCTATGATCGAATCAGAATTTTTCTTCCGTGCCGTCCGGGCGGTAGAGCTGGACATATCTGCGCCACTTATCCGCGCCCATCACCCGGCTGTAGCAGTCGGCCAGCTCTTTGTTGGCCGTCTCTGCATCCAGCGTCTCACCCTCGGCAGGCAGGACCAGCACCCGGAACCATGCGTCGAAAAGATGCTCCGTCCAGCCGGTGTCAACGGCCCCGCAGCGGGCATAAAAGCCCAGACGCCGGACGGCCATGGCCTCGTCGTCGGCCTTCTCGGGACACTCGGCCTCAATGAGGATGGCCTTTGCGCCCTCCTCGTGGGCGGGCAGAGCGGCCAGCAGCTTTGCGCCAATGCCGGTGCTGCGGTAGGCGGGCAGGACGGAGAAATAGTCCAGCTGGCTCACTTCACAGCCCATAGGCCGCACCATCAGCAGGTAGGACACCAGCGTCTCCCCCTCGAACACGCCCCAGGTGTGGGCCATGCCGACGGCTTCACTGTTCAGTATCATGCTCAGGGGTTTCAGCTCGCTGGGCGGGAAGTCGCGGCGCATCTCGTCCAGATACACCCGCGTCAGCTCGTCGGCGGTGAGTTTCTTCCACGTAAAGGTCTGGGGCTTCATATCAAAATTCCTTTCTGATAAAAATACCGCCGGGCCGGGCGCAGCGGCCCGTTCCCGGCGGTGTTCGAGAAGCTGTTTGCGTAAGAAAACAGCTTCTTAGTTACAGCTGCTTGCGCAGGGCATCGTACACAGCCTGCACATCGCCCTTGATGACCACCTGGCAGGCGTTCTTGGCCGGGCGGATGACGCCCTCTGCGCCTGCGGCCTTGGCAGCGGCCTCATCCACGGAGGCGTAGCTGTGTACCTCAAAGCGGAGGCGGGTGGCGCAGTAATCCACCTTGACGATATTGTCCTTGCCGCCGAGGGCTTTCAGGATGCCGGAGGCCAGTGCCTCGCTCTCGGCAGAGCTCATGCTGGGCGTCTCGGCCCCGCCGTTTTTATGGTTGTGATAATACTTGCGTCCAAAGTAGAAGCAGGCCATGGCCACCATGGCGAGAACGATCTTGAACGGCAGCGTGATCGGAAGGAATGTGACGATGAGTGCGATGACGATAGCAGCGATCCAGCTGTAAATATCCATTCCCAAAAACATACGATAATTCCTCCTTTGGGGAACGATGCGGCGGGCGCTTCCGGCAGGAAGCCGCCCGGACCCAGTCCGGGTACAACACCATATTAACATACTGCCGGGAAAAAAGAAAGCCTTTTCGGGTATCTTTCGGCCCGAGAGCTTGCATCCCGGGCCGGAATCGGGTACTATAAAGACAGTATATCCCCAATACACGGAAGGAGCATCCTTATGGAATGGACTGATATTCGCCTGACCGTATCCAAAGCCGACGCCGAGGCCGCTGAGGCCGTGGCCACCATGATCGCGGAGGGCGGCATTTATATCGAAGACTACAGCGACATCGAGGAACAGGTGGAGCAGATCGCCCACGTGGACCTCATTGAGCAGGAGCTGCTGGACAAGCCCCGGGACACTGTCATCATCCACATGTACCTCGAGCCGGGCGCTTCGCCGGTGGAGACGCTGGCCCTCATCGCAGCCCGGATGGAGGCCGCAGGCATCCCCTACACCTCCGAGACCGAGGGCGTGGAGCAGGAGGACTGGCAGAACGGCTGGCGCAAATACTACCACCCGATGGACGTGGGCCAGCGCCTCGCCATCGTGCCGTCCTGGCAGGACTACGACACCGACCGCGTCAAGCTCATCCTCGACCCGGGCCTTGCTTTCGGCACCGGCGGCCATGAGACCACCAACCTCTGCCTCGAAGTGCTGGACGAGCGGGTCAAGGGCGGCGAGCGGGTGCTGGACATCGGCACCGGCAGCGGTATCCTCGCCATCGCAGCCCTCAAGCTGGGCGCAGCCGTGGCTGAGGGCGTGGACATCGACCCCGTGGCCGTCCGCACCGCCGGCGAGAACGCCGCCCTCAACGGCGTGGCCGACAAGCTGACCGTCCTCGTGGGCGATCTGTCCGACAAGGCCAGCGGCAAGTACGACATCATCACGGCCAACATCGTGGCCAACGCCATCATGTCCTTGGCCCCTGCCGTTCCCGGCCTGATGGCCGACGACGCCGTCTTCATTGCCAGCGGCATCATCGACAGCCGGAAGGATGAGGTCATCGCCGCGCTGGACGCCGCCGGCCTCGCCGTGCTGGAAGTGAAGGAAAAGCGCGGCTGGGAGTGCATCGTCTGCAAGAAGGCATAAGGCCAACCTCTCAGTCAGTGCTTCGCACTGCCATTGCCGGGTTGCGGTTCCCAGCATTCGCTTCGTGCTTGAAAAGCACTTGCGCCTTGCTGACCGCGGCCCCAACAACGACTCCCTGCTTCCGCCACTGGCGGCGGTCGTCGTTATTGCCCCTGTGAGGGGAGCCTAAGATGTAAAGGATCAAAAAATATGCCGCACCGTTATTTTACCACTGAAATTTCCGACGGCACCGCCGTGCTGCGGGGGGCCGACGCCCACCATCTCTCCCGCGTAATGCGGGGAAAACTGGGGGACACCGTCATCCTCTGCGACGGCAGCGCCGTCGAGTATACTGCCACCATCACCGGTTTCGGCGACGAGACGGTAGAGTTCAGCGTGGAGCCGGGCTACCCCAGCGCCGCAGAGCCCACCGTAGACGTCACCCTGCTGGTGGGCTACCCCAAGCAGGACAAGCTGGAGCAGGTCATCCGCCACGGCGTCGAACTGGGCTGTGACCACTTCATCCCGTTTTTCAGCCGCTACTGCGTGGCCGCGCCCAAGAAGGAAGAGCAGAAAAACGAGCGCTACAACCGCATCGCCTTTGAAGCCGCCAAGCAGTGCGGCCGGGGCGTACTGCCGGATGTGGCCCTTCCGCTGCCCAACTTCGGGGCCGTCTGCCGCAGCCTCGACCAGTATGGCCTCGTGCTCTTCTGCTACGAGTGCGGCGGCGCACCCCTGCGCCAGCTTCTGGCTGAGGCCAGACCCGCCGATGGCGAAAAGCTGAAGATCGCCATCATCACCGGCGCAGAAGGTGGCTTCGCCGCCGAGGAAGCTGAGATGGCCGCAAAAGCCGGCGCAAAGGCCGTCGGCCTCGGCCCCCGCATCCTCCGCTGTGAGACGGCCCCGCTGGCCGTCGTCTCCGCCGTCATGACCCTGACGGGGAACCTCGAGTAAGTTCTGACATCAGAAACGGCGTCCCGCCGAGGTGGGACGCCGTTTCTCTTTATCTTGCATCTGCATCCCGCAGGGCCTTTTTGATGGCCAGCAGATTCTGCGGGCTCATGGAGAAGCTGCGCAGTCCGAGGTGGAGATACTGGGTCGCGTTGACGGCATTGCCGACGGCGAGGCCGCAGATGGTGAC
>OOAI01000969.1_pt1 | contig 11139 bp, 9 predicted proteins | sample 1671191 | NCBI WGS metagenome assembly OOAI01 (sample SAMN06348131, study PRJEB24527) | human gut metagenome | biome: human gut; feature: ankylosing spondylitis patient; material: feces | host: Homo sapiens | place: China | collected 2015-10 | reverse complement strand
CGCAGATGCCGTGCCGCAGCCGCCGGAGCGGTGCTTAAGCCGTAAGGCGGGAATTGTGCGGTGTTGCCTTATAAAAGCAAACAGAGGATGGCGTTTTTAAGTGATCTGCTTTTTGTCATTCCGCCAGTACAACTGCCACGTCGTTGACGTTTGTGCCGGTGGGGCCGGTCATGATCAGACCGCCAACGGCCTGTAAGGCATGGTAAGCGTCGTTGTCGGCCAGCGCACGGGGCACGTCCAGGCCCGCCGCAGTGAGGGCGGCTAAGGCTTCGCCGTCCGCGTAGCCGCCCGCGGCATCGGTGGGACCGTCGGTGCCGTCGCTGCCTACCGAGAAAACACAGCATCCGCGCAGCCAGGCCAGCGCCGGGGCTGCGGCTAAGGCAAGCTCCTGATTGCGCCCGCCAAGCCCATGGCCAGTCAGATGCACAACGGTCTCGCCGCCCGCGATAAAGGCCCGTTTGCGGCCCTGCCCTGCGTGGGTGCGGGCAATGCTTCCCAGAAGGCTGCCGGCCTCCCGGGCCTCACAGCAAAGGCAGTCTGTCAGCAAAACCGGCTCGTACCCTTCGGTGCGGCAGGCGTCCGCAGCGGCACGGCACAGCTCCCGCACGCTGCCGGTGATTTTTGTGGTCACGTTGGGCAGCGTTTTGGGCGTTTCCTGCCGCAGCAGGGCCGCAGCAGCAGGGGAGAGCGCCAGCCGGTATTTTTCCGCAATGGCAGCAGCCTGCGCGCAGGTCGAGCTGTCCGGGCAGGCCGGGCCGCTGGCGATCATATCGAGCGGGTCGCCGAGAATATCGCTGAGCACCACGCTGTACACCGCGGCGGGCGCACAGGCCAGCGCGAACCGCCCGCCCTTGACGGCAGACAGCCGCTTGCGGATTGTGTTGATCTCAACAATATCCGCACCGCAGGCCAAAAGCGCCTGTGTGATGGCCTGCAGCTCCTCAGCGGGCAGCAGCGGTTTTTCAAACAGCGCGCTGCCGCCGCCGGAGAGCAGAAACAGCACGGTGTCGTCCGCCCGCAGACCGCTGACAAGCGCCAGCGCCCGCTGGGTGGCCGCAAAGCTGTTGTCGTCCGGCACCGGATGCCCTGCCTCGCAGCAGGTCACGCCGGGCAGCGGCCCCCTGACATGGCCGTATTTTGTGATGACGATCCCGCCGTCTACACAGCCCAGCACGGCCAGCGCCGCGTGGGCCATCTGCCACGCGGCCTTGCCCGCCGCCACGAGAAATACACGCCCCTGTGGGTGAAAATGCTCCAAAGCGCGGCGCACCGCCTCATCCGGCAAAACGGACCGGATGGCCGCTGTCCAAATCGATTCTGCGCGTTGGCGCAAGAGCTGCTCCATTGTGTTGCTCCTTTCCTTTCGTAAAAGCAGGGGACAGCCGCCCGGCCCACTGCGGTTTGTCGCACCGGGCGTTGTCTGGATATGCTCTGAGGCAACACCGCATAATTCCCGCCTTACGGCTTAAGCACCGCTCCGGCGGATCTCCGCGCCAAGAGCCGCCGCAAGCGGCGGTTGCGCTCCGAAGCGCCTCGCTGCGGCTCGGTGTGCGGCACGGCATCTGCGTTGCCAAAATGCTCGATAATACACAAAGTATTATCTGCGCTTTTGGCTTAGCAGCTGCCGCACCTCGCTCGCCGGAGCGGTGCTTAGAATTATGCGGTATTGCCCTGAATATTCTCTTATCCGCAGAGCATGACCTTGGCGGTGAAGGTGCCGTTCTGATGGGTAAAGGTACTGGTGCCGCCGGTTTTCTCCGCAATACGGGTGACGGACTGGATACCGATCCCGTTTTCCCTCCGCTTGGAGGAGCGGAAAACGCCGTTCTTTTCGTTGACCTCGCCGTCAAACGCATTTTCAACCTCGATCAGCAGAATCCGGTCGGCGTGAACACAAGCGGTTATTTCGATCTGCCGCTTGCCCGGTGCGGTGCGAAGGCTTGCCTCCAGCGCATTTTCCAGCAGGTTGGAAAGCACGAGACACATATCGATCTCGTCAACCGGCAGTGTTTCCGGCAGGTCGAGTCTGGCGCGGAAGGGGATCTCATCGCGCTTTGCCATGGCGCAGTAATAGCCGACAACACTGTCAGCCGCGCGGTTTTCACAGAAGCACATATCAAGATTCGGGATGCGGGAGACGGTCTTTGCAAGGTAGCTTTTCAGGTTCTCCATGTCACCTGCCTCGGCCAGCGCAGAAATTTGATTTAATTGGTGGCGCATATCGTGCCGTGCCTGCCGCGCTTCCTCGATGGCGGTCCTGAGGTTTTCATAGCGCTGCTGCTGCATCGAAAGAAACTGGTTTTCCTGCTGCAGCTTCGCATTGCGGTTGAGACTGGTTGCCATCAGCAGGAAAACTGCATTGAAGCAGAACATAAAGACAAGAAGCGCACTGCTCAGCACAATATAGCCCTGCAGTACGCGGCCGGTCTGGAGCGTTGACTGATAGCGCGGGATCATGAAAAGGTTCAAAAGGATGAACGCCAGCGGCAGGACCCAGAACACATACCAGGTCTGCGCAAAATTGTCGTCCTCGACCATCGCACGCACCGTATGTGTCGCAGGATAATACGCGGCCAGCACAATGACCCAGCAAACGGCGTTATAGAACACGCAGGCGCCCAGGCAGAGCCACGGTCCGTCCGGCGGCAGCTGCAGATTCCGGATGATCGCGGCGCTGACGGCACGGGAGAGGCTGTTCACGCACGCGAACACCGCGCAGACGGACAGCGCAATCGTGCCGGATTTCCAGAGGGAGATGGTAAGCGTTCTGGTATACAGGCAGATCGCAGCCAGCGCGACCCCCGCAAGGGCAAGGAACGTAGAAGCCCCAAGCCGATAGCAGGCAAGCCCGCTGCCGATGCACAGGCACGCCATCAAGGGAAAAAGCCAGGCGGCCAGCCTTCCGGGGGACTGCTTCAGATAGGTTTTTACAGGGAAATATCCAAGCAAAAGGCCGGGGAGTACGACGAGAAGCTCCAAAACCGGACGCAGAATATCCTTCATTTCATACGCTCCCTTTGCAGCAGAAATTCCATAAACGCCTGCCGGGCAGGCTTTAAAAGCTCCTGACTGACATAGACGCTGCTGCCGTCTGTCATGCAGAAGGCACCGTCCCGAAAATCTGCGGCGTGCTCTAAATTGACGATCATGCCTCTGCCGCAGACGAAAAAGCGGGGATCTTTTTTCAGAGGCTCGGTGAACACCTTAAAGCTCTGGCGGGTGACCAGCGTTTTCAGGGCAGTCGTGCGGATGTTGATCAGATGTGCAAAATGCTCTGCCGAGATAATGTCCCGGTAGCAAAGCCGGACATCGCTGCCGCTGACCTTCACCGTCAGGACCGGCTCGGGGCGGGGGAGTCTTGCAAGCATCTCGGCCAGCAGGGCGGAAAGCTCCTCCTCGGAAAAGGGCTTCACGAGATAGTGGAGCGCACGGACCTGAAAGCCCTCCAGCGCGTGGTCGGTTGAGGTCGTGGTAAAAACCAGAAGGCAGTCTGCGTCCGTTTTGCGCAGCTCCTTTGCAGCGTCCATGCCGCTCATCCCGTGCATGTAAATATCCAGAAACGCGGCGGTAAAGCGCTGCTCTTTTTCTGCGGCGAGAAAGCTCTCGCCGCTTTCAAATTCCAATAGCTCCGCCTCGGCGCCGCACAGGCGCAGCTGCCGCGCAAGGCGCGTTTTCAGCTGCGCGCGCTCGGTCTCAAGATCATCCACAATTGCTATTCTCATGCCGGACTGGCTCCTTCCGGAAAGTTTCTATTTAGATTATAGCACATTATAGCACAACTTTCCGACTCCGGCACGGCGGAAAAACCCGATTTCGTGCCGGAATTGGGGCTTTCGTGCCAAAAGGCTTGAAAAGCCTGCACCGTTCCGTATACTGAAAGCAGAAACAGTCAACGACGGCAGAAAGGGGGCGGAGCGCTATGTACCACATTGCCGTGCTGACAAAGAGCGAAACGCAGGAGACCTTTTACAGAGAACAGCTTTCACGGTTCTGCGCAGAGCGCGGTCTGTTTCCCAGGGTGGACTGCTACCGCGGGCAGGAGGTATTCTTTGAGGTCGCGCGCAAAAATGCGCCGACCAACGCTGTAATTTCCCTTCCGGGCGTGGATGGGCTGAATGCAGTGGAGCACCTGCGGGCGCTTTTCCCGGAAACGCGCATTATATGGTGCAGCGAGCTGGATTTTTCCCTGCATGCGTTCCGGCTGCGCGTAGACTACTTTCTGCTGGAGCCGATAACGGAAGAAGCATTCCGGCATGGGCTTTATGCATGGGTAGAGGAAAAACAACCGTCTGCTTCGCCACGAGCGGATCACAACCAACACAGCAAGGAGGATCACCGATGAAAAAGAGAAACCCGATTTATACTGCAGGCAGCTTCCTGCTGGCAGGAGCATTGACCCTGTCGATGGCAGCCTGCAGCGGAGCACAGGCACCGGCGGAGGCCACGCAGACGCCTTCCGCCACAGCAACGCCGGCTGCCACAGCCGCGCCTGCCGAGGAAACGACCACTTCCGCGCCGGAATCCGACGCACTCCCCGTGAAGGCCTTGCAGCCCAAGCAGGTCGAGGAAAACCCCTACATGGCAAAGAGTGATGCGAACATCCATCACGACGGCTATAACACCGATTCAACCGACGAGATCCTGCCGCTCGGCATCTATCCGGAGATCCATGTCTCCTATGAGACGACAAACGCGAATGCGTCTCCCGCCATTTACTTTGACAGCTACGGCCATGCAGTCGTTCCGCTGCTCGGCGGCATCGCCATCCGCGATCTAAATGCGGAGGAGACAAAGACGCTCGGTTATTTTTCCCCGAAGCAGCATGACGGCGGCGGCTACCTGATCCAAAGCTCCTACACCTTCCTGGACGCTGAAAATCGTATCGTCTGCCCGACCAGCAACAACCATGTACTGATGCTCCGCGCAACGGACGAGGAGGGCAATGTCCTTCCCGAGTTTGAAAAGGTGCTTGACATCGACATCAAGGCGGCGGCAGAGGCCGCGCTCGGCAAGGAGCTGACGCAGAATCTTCTTTCCGTGGTATTTGATTACGACGGGAACCTCTGGTTCGCCACCGGCGGCTTCCGCATCTATCCCGAGCGCCAGCAGCAGGGCGTTCTCGGCTATATCGCCCACTCGGCAATCGAAGCGATCCTCAACGGTGAGCAGACCGACCTGTCGAAGGCGGTTTTCGTCTACGAGCTGACGCCCGGCGAGGGCGCGGAGAACGGCATTGCCGCCTCCAAGGACGGCGCGGTCATTCTGACCAATAAGAATTGCTATCTGCTGCGCGCCAACAACGGTGTCGAGGCTGTCTGGTGTACGCCGTATGAGAGCGTCGGCGCGAAGGTCAGCGGTGAAGGCGACAAGACCACCGGCGGCGGTCTTGCGTGGGGCGGCGGCTGCTCGCCGACGCTGACGCCGAACCTTGTGATGTTCACAGACAATGCAGACCCCGTGAATCTTCTTGCGCTCGACATGAAAACCGGTGAGGTCGTGGCAAAAACGCCGGTGCTCGATGATCTGCCCGATGGCTATCAGGTGGCAATCGAAAACTCTGCAATCGTCTACGATGACGGCGCGGGCACGGTCAGCACGATTGTCTGCAACTGGTTCGGCGCGGGCAACGCAGGCCTTGCCGACCCCAACAACGATTCTTCGATCCAGAGCTACGCCAACATTTATGACCAGAACTGGCTGATGAAGGGCAATGCCATGATCGCCCCCGGCGTCGAGCGCGTGGACACCGTGAAAACCGACAGCGGCTACGAGATGAAGAGCATCTGGACCCGAAATGATCTGAGCGACACCGCGATCATGAAGCTCTCCACCGCAACGGGCTATATCTACGGCTATGTGCAGGATCTGACCACGGGTATGTGGCAGTACATCATTCTCGACTTTGCAACCGGCGAGACTGTCTTTACGATGGATGTATCCAACAAGTACGGCTACAATAATATGGCCATTGGCATGTACACCGGCAACAGCGGAAATGCACTCTACTGCCCGACCGGCTATCTGGAGCTGCTGCGCCTGCAGGACCGCTTTGTCTACCTGCCCGAGCTTCCGTACCGCGAAGTCGATCTCGATCAGGCGGCAAGAAATGTGCTTGCGCAGGAACAGTTTGCACAGGACGGCGGCGAAGGTACGGTTGCAAGCTGGCGCAACACCGCAACCATCCGCAATGTGCACCCCAACACCACGGTGGCCTTCCGCATGAACAACCTGTCCGGCAGCGTCTCCGATTTGACGCTCTACGCCTATGGCCCAGACGGCAAGCTGGTAAAGGTTGCCCCCGAGCTGTGGTCGATCACCGATGAGACCGGCGCGGCTGTGACGGAGCTGACGGACGGCGTACTCTATGAGCTGCGCGTGACCGTCGCTGACGGCGGTGATTTCGACCTGAGCGAAACGGAAAAGGAAATCAAGCTGTCCGTTGTGCTTGGAAAATAAGTGGGTTTTGAGAGGCTGATGCACATTCCTCCCAAAAAGACCCCAAAAAGACCGAAGTAAAAGCCATAAAATGCTTTGAGGTTCACACCGTCAAGCAGACAGAAAAACAGTATTCGTCTATCGTTCGCCGTTTCCACAAGGAAACGGCGAATTTTTCGTGCAAAGACGAAACAGCCAATGCACGGTCATCTCCGAAGCATTGGGTGCAATGCAATCTTAACGCAATCTTAATATTCCGGCAGAAAAGCTTAACACCATCTTTAAACGGGCGGCGCTATACTGTATTGTACGAAAATTCTGCTGGAGTGTGATTTCTCTTGCCATTTCATCGGCGTTTAGCCTGTAAGCTCAATTACTTTCAGTCCATAATTCTGATGTTTGCAGCGGTTATCCTTATCGGGGCGGCCCTTCTGATGCTGCCGATTTCTGCGCAGGAGCGCACCGTCACCCCTTTCCATGAGGCATTATTCACAGCAACCTCCGCCGTCTGTGTCACAGGGCTGGTTGTGCGGGATACGGCTTCTCACTGGTCAGCGTTCGGTCAGGCCGTGTTGATGGTGCTGATCCAAATCGGCGGCTTGGGTGTGATCACAGTCGGCGCGTCTTTCTCGCTTTTATCAGGTCGGCGCATTTCCCTGTCCCAGCGCGGGCGGATGCAGGAGGCCATGTCTGCTCCAAAAGTCGGCGGCATTGTGCGGCTGACAGGCTTTGTGATCCGTACCTCTTTGATAATAGAAGGAATCGGCGCGCTTTGTATGCTCCCGGTTTTCTGCCGGGATTTCGGCGTTTCCGGGATATGGAAAGCCGTTTTTCATTCCGTCTCCGCTTTCTGCAATGCGGGCTTTGATTTAATGGGTACCCCCGACATGCCTTTTGTCTCGCTGACCGCATATCGCGCAGACCCGGTTATCAGCCTGACGATTTCCGCCCTGATCGTTGTGGGCGGCATCGGCTTTCTGACATGGGATGACGTGCGGTGCAATCGGCTTTGCTTTCATCGCTATCGGCTGCAGAGCAAAGTTATTCTGACGTCGACAGCGCTCTTAATTTTGCTGCCAACGCTATACTTTTTCTGCTTTGAATTCAAAGGCAGCACCCTGCGGGAGCGGCTGCTGCTCTCGCTGTTCCAGTCCGTAACGCCCCGAACAGCGGGATTCAATACGGCAGACTATACGTCACTGTCCAGCAGCGGGCGCGGCCTTACCATTCTGCTGATGTTCATCGGCGGTTCACCGGGTTCTACGGCGGGCGGCATCAAGACAACAACGGCGGCAGTGCTTGTCGCCAATGCGTTTGCTGTATTCCGCAGGCAGAAAAGCCCCGAAATGTTCGGGCGGCGGATGGAAGAAAAAGCGGTCCATGATGCCGCAGCTATTTTTACACTGTATCTCGTCCTTTCGCTGACGGGAGCGTTTGTCATCAGCACGGTGGAGACGCTGCCGCTGTCCGAATGTCTGTTTGAAACGACCTCGGCCATTGCTACCGTAGGGCTGTCTCTGGGGTTGACACCGCATCTTGGAATCGTCTCACAGGGGATTTTAATTTTCTTGATGTTCATTGGGCGCGTCGGCGGACTGACTATGATTTATGCAGCGCTCTCCGGCAGCAAAAGCAGCGCGGCACGGCTGCCGCAGGAACGCATCACCGTAGGATAAAGAAAGGTACATACCATGAAATCTATTTTACTGATCGGGTTGGGTCGATTTGGCCGCCACATCGCAGAGGAGCTGAACAAGCTCGGCCATGAGGTCATGGCGGTGGACGAAAACGAGGACCGCGTCAACGCCGTTCTGAGCATTGTGACCAACGCCCAAATCGGCGACAGCACCAACGCGGAATTCTTGGAGGCGTTGGGCGTCCGCAATTTTGATGTCTGTATTGTGGCGATCAGCGGAAATTTTCAGAGCTCACTCGAAACCACTTCCCTGCTGAAGGAGCTGGGTGCAAAAATGGTCGTCTCCCGTGCAGAACGGGATGTGCAGGCTAAATTCCTGCTGCGCAACGGTGCGGATGAGGTGCTTTACCCGGAAAAGCAGCTGGCCAAGTGGGCGGCCATCCGCTACGGGTCCGACCATGTGCTGGATTATATCGAGTTGGACCACGACCACGCCATTCTGGAAGTATCTGTGCCGTCCGCGTGGATCGGAAAGACCGTTGGCGACATCAATATCCGCAAGAAATACAGCATCAACATTCTGGGCATCAAGCGCAACGGGATTGCCGACGTCAACATTGACTCGGACACGGTTCTGCCCGGTGACGGCACATTGCTGGTGCTGGGCGAGGGCAAGGCCCTGAGTCGGTGCTTTCATATCTGATCGTTTGCAAGGGAAGTGGTTCATTTGAGAACGGCACTGCTGATTTTGCTGTTTCTGGCCGCAGGACTTTTTCTTGTTTTTATCGGTGTCCGGTGTGATGCGTTCTGGCGCAGCGTTCGCCGCGCACAATTTGAGCGGCGTGAAGGCTTCCGGCGCTGGTAATGCCGCCCGAAATATGGTATGATACCCTTCAGAAGGGAGGATTTGCTGTGAATATTAAAAAGCCTTCTCCCGATACAATGAAAGAACAGGCCGTCCGACAGGCAAAGGATCTTTTGATCACGGTGCTGATTCTGACCGCTGCAACCGGCATCGGCAATATTTTCTGGTATTTCTCTTTTACCAGAAATATCATATCGGTGTATATTCTGGGGACATTGCTGACCTCGCTTTTTACCAAAAGCTATTTCTGCGGCTTTTTAAGCTCGTTTTCCAGCGTGCTTCTTTTCAATTTTTGCTTTACAGAGCCCCGCCTGACGCTGCACGCATACGAGCGCGGCTACCCTGTCACCTTTGCCATTATGCTGATCGTTTCCATCATTACGGTCACATTGGCGATCCAGAATATCCGCAATGCCGAGGAGAAAGAGCGCGCTGCCGTCCGTGCCAAGAATGAACAGCTGCGCGCCGATTTGCTGCGCACGATTTCCCACGACCTGCGTACCCCGCTGACATCCATTTCCGGCAATGCCTCCAACCTCATCAGCAACTATGAGAAGATGGACGCCCCCGCCCGCAAGCAAACGTTTCTGGACATCTACGACGACTCTATGTGGCTCATCAATCTGGTGGAGAACATTCTTTCCATCTCCCGCATTGAGGATGGGCGGATGAATCTGTCCATCTCTACAGAGTTAGTAAGTGAAGTGTTTGAAGAAGCCCTGCGCCATACCAACCGGCACAGTGCGCAGCACACGATTACTGTACAGATGGACGATGATCTGCTGCTGGCGCACATGGATGCCAAGCTGGTTGTGCAGGTCCTGATCAATCTGGTGGATAATGCCATCAAATACACACCTGCCGGGTCGCACATTGTCCTTTCCGCTGCGGCGCAGGGGGAAAGCGCCGTAATTCGGGTAAGTGATGACGGCCCCGGTATTCCCGACGAAGCAAAAGAAAAGGTCTTTGAAATGTTCTCCACCGGGGAAAAACGCATTTCGGACAGCCGCCGCAGCCTTGGGCTGGGACTGGCCTTATGCCGCACGATCATCGCAGCCCACGGCGGCACCATTACACTGTCCGACAATAAGCCGCACGGCTGCATCTTTACTTTTACACTGCCCCTTGGGGAGGTTTCTTTGCATGAATAAACCCTTGATTCTGGTTGTGGAGGACGATGCACCTATCCGCAACCTGATTACCACGACACTGAAAACGCAGGATTACAAGTACATTGCGGCGGCTACTGCGTCCGAAGCACTCCAACAGGCAACGATCCATGCACCGGATGTGATGCTGTTGGATCTTGGTCTGCCTGATCTGGACGGTATCGAGGTGATTCGCCGTATTCGCAGTTGGTCTGCGATGCCCATCATCGTTATCAGTGCCCGCAGCGAGGACAGCGATAAAATCGAAGCCTTGGACAGCGGCGCCGACGACTACCTGACGAAACCGTTCTCGGTAGAGGAGCTGCTGGCGCGGCTGCGGGTAACGTTCCGCCGCATCTCGATGCTGCAAAACGCCGCCGGTTGTTCGGTTTTTACCAACGGTGATCTGCAAATTGATTTTGCGGCTGGCTGTGCCACCTTGAAAGGGCAGGAACTGCACCTGACGCCCATCGAGTACAGGCTGCTCTGCGTCATGGCCAAGAATTGCGGCAAAGTGCTGACCCATACTTATATCACCCACGAAGTCTGGGGCAGTTCCTGGGACAATGACGTGGCCTCGCTGCGTGTTTTTATGGCTACGCTGCGCAAAAAGCTGGAATCCGAGCCGGATTCGCCGCAGTATATCCAGACGCATATCGGCATTGGATACAGGATGCTGAAGGTGTAAAGAAATTTATCCGAAAGAGGTATAATAAAAACTCGCAAAATTGCGGAAAAGTGTGGAGCCTCCCCTGTCCTTCGCTAAACTTTGATTTAGCGAAGTTGTGTGGGGACGGATTTTACCCTATCGCTTTTGCTATGCGCCTATTGTCACTTGCATTTTTTTACGCAAAATAGATTCAGCAAAGAACAAGAAGGATGACCGTTGTGGCCATCCTTCTTGTTCTTTGCTGAATAGAATCATGCACCAATCAGCTGGGGGTAACCAGAGCGTAAGCGATGGTTAGCAAGCATTGCATCTGTAAAACAGATTCTGATGCAGGGACACCCTAAAACCCATTTTGCCGGAGCCCCGGCCCAGCGCAAAATCCCAG
>OOAI01000948.1_pt1 | contig 11486 bp, 18 predicted proteins | sample 1671191 | NCBI WGS metagenome assembly OOAI01 (sample SAMN06348131, study PRJEB24527) | human gut metagenome | biome: human gut; feature: ankylosing spondylitis patient; material: feces | host: Homo sapiens | place: China | collected 2015-10 | reverse complement strand
CTCCCAGAAGGATTTTACCAATCTTTTTTAAGACAATAACTTTTGATAAGCAATTAAAAAAGGAACTCCGCTCCCTTCAACTCCTTCAATCTTGGAAGTCATAACAGTAGTATAGTCGTTTTCAAAAGTGAAGGTAAATAATGTTCCATCAACATATTCTTTATACCCACCAATATATTCTATATTTTTGGTTGCTGGAGATATTACAGCTATTGATGGATATAAATTATAATATTGACTACATATTACCAATATGCCATTTGCTTTTATTTTTTTTGATTCACCTTTATGCAAGGAAAACGATTCGCTAATAAAACCATTGATAATCTTATTTATTTCCAACAGTTCTCCCAGAAGTACAAAATATAAGAGCTTAAGTTATAATTTCTATACAAAAACACCTTCGTATTTTGCCCATTTTCCCCAATTATCTCCTAATTTTTGTCTTATATAAAAAACATTATCATTCATCGGAATGTATATTTGAGTTATAAACAAACGCCCAAAAACCAATAATCCTCCCCATGCCCTATGACCGTTAGGGGTATCTCCGTCAGTTAATCTGTCATCAATAGTATAATATCCAACCTCAGTTGCTGATGCAAATGAGGTTGGATATCCTTTATCTCCTAACATTTGATTTATTCCCAAAAGTCCTCCCAGCTCTCTGTTTAGATAAAATCCATGTTAAAAAGATAGTACACTAATCGTAACTATAAGGTCATAATGTAAAGCAGTTATCATAATCTGATTATCCTTTAGTGATATAGATATAATTTCATCTGCACTAGAGAATATCTTCGTAACAATGCCGGTAGAATCAATATAAACCATCATTTCCCCGTCATTATGGCTGACATATACGAATTCATTGGTAGGAACACCTATACTAAATGATGCTCCTACCCGTATTGTTTCATAATATTCAGTTCTTTTTATTCCATTTGTTGGCAGAAGTCCTCCCAGAAGTGGTTTTAAAGCTCATTTCCGTTAAATTTGTTCCATTTATAAAATGTTCCATTATTACTACTTCTAATATAAAAAAATGGATTCCCATTAGGAATATAAATTTGAACCTTTCGTTTCTCATAATCTAGCGGATTATCAAATACAATTAAGGCACCATAAGGATATGCGTCTTTTGGTCCATTAGGATTTATAGACGAATCAAGGGGTTGAATTTTATAAAATCCCATATTTAACATTTTATCAAAATCTTCTCCAAATACAGGAGCATGTGATTTAAAAAATGAGCTTATCCCTATCAGTTCTCCCAGCTCTCAACTTATGCTATTATTTTGTTGCTATTTGTTGCCAATCACTTAATGGTTCTGTCGTTTCAATAACCGTTAAATCAATCATGGCTTTTATCTCCATAATGCCAGCTGAATTATCAGGGCATTCCAGCATGAAGTCAAAATAATTAGCGCTATTCAACTTTTGATACAGCTTAAATTGGATATCATTTCCACATATCAATTTAAAATGGGAAACTCCATTACGATACCCACTTAATGAAGCTACATAGCAAGACGATATTCCACTTCTTAGCACATATAGTAAGCATATTACAGGCTTATATACATGTAGTTCCTCTTTATATGCTATCTTGTATAATTTGCCTTGAATTAAATCAAAATATGCTGTTCTCCTTGTTAATCCCTTATTAGTATTTGTCGAAAGTGGCAAAAGTTCTCCCAGCTCTCAACTTATGTTATTATTCTGTTGCAATTTGATTATTTGGGAGGAAATAGCTAAATTTAAAATAAAAATATGCTAGAGAAGATACGATACAGGTTGGTCTTTAACCGCCAAAAGAAACTGAATAAGCAAGGCACGGCCCTTGTACAGGTTGAAGCTTATTTAAATCAAAGGAAAATCTACCTGAAGACCAATGTTTACCTCAAACCGGAGTGCTGGAGCCGTGAGGGGGCACAAGTCATTAACCACCACCAATCTAACGAACTCAACGCAATGCTCTATGAATACATCCTGTATCTGCAAGGCATAGAGTTGGGGTATTGGAAGCGCGGAATACCTGCCACACTCTCACTACTGAAGGATGCTGTCAAGAAGAAAAGTACGGTGAATGTCAGCTTTTTCACTTTTGCCAAATCAGCCATTGACAATTCGGACAAGAAACACTCCACCAAGGAAAACCTGCACTCGACACTGGCAGTCCTGCATGATTTCCGTTCCGGATTGGACTTCAAGGATCTTACCTATACATTCCTTCGTGATTTTGAGCAATACTTGAGAGAAAAGGGCAATGCGGTCAATACAATAGCCAAGCACATGAGACAGCTCCGTACCTTGGTCAATGAGGCAATCAACCAGGGATATATGCACGCAGATGCTTATCCGTTCAGAAAGTACAAAATCAAACAGGAGAAAGGCAGACATGAGTTTCTTACCCCGGACGAGCTGAAGAAGCTGGAAACGGTCAAGGTGGAAGAGGAGTCCATGCGTCATGTGCTCGATGCCTTCCTGTTCTGCTGTTATACCGGATTGCGCTATTCTGACTTCTGCCAGCTCACACCTGAGAATTTCATTAGAGTAAACGGCAAACGGTGGCTGTACTTCAAATCCGTCAAGACAGGGGTGGAAATCCGTCTGCCGTTACATCTGCTGTTTGAAAGCAGGGCATTGGGCATTCTTGACCGTTATCCGGATATAGGTAGTCTTGTATCCCTACCCTGTAACTCGGAAGTGAATAAGCAGCTTCGAAAGCTGACCGGATTGTGTGGTATCAAAAAACGGATAACCTACCATGTGAGCCGTCATACCTGTGCCACCCTGCTGATTCATCAGGGAGTGGCTATTACCACTGTGCAGAAACTGCTCGGACATACTTCCGTAAAGACCACACAGATTTATTCGGAGGTACTTTCCAGCACCATTGTGCGTGACTTGAAAAATGTTCAAAGGAAAAGGAAAAAAGTAAAGATGTTTCCCGATAAAGGCTTGAGAACATCTGATTTTATAGACAACCGGTAGATTTCATGAATCCTATTTGTTTTCTATTAATATTGTGACTCTTTAATTTCTTCGGATAATCGAAATATTGCTCCTGATTATTTTTTTCAATATGGATTGAATATGGAATAGTTTTCACTATCTTTGCAATGTAACCAGGAGCTTGATGGCAATAAATATTGTCATCAGGCTCTTTTTTTATTGTCATATCGTGGCAATGGATTTAAGTAATTCTGCAACAATGACGCAAGTAAATAGACATATCTTTGGAACAATATATTTTATAATCAAGACAAAGTAATGAAAGACGTAATTTACAATTTTATCAACGAGCACATGATGATACACATTGTACTGATAGCCTTGTGTATCGCAGCCACTATCGGCGCAATGTTCGTGGATCTGGTCTCAGGAATAATGAAGGCCAAACAACGCGGGGAGGCAAGAACATCCACGGGGTATAAGAAAACAGCCATCAAGGCGAAGAAGTATTTCACTCCATTTATAGAGTTGTGCTTCATTGATCTGTTATGCTGTGTGGTTATCCCCTTTCCTGTTTTTTCAATGATTTGGACGGGTTACTGCATTTTCTGTGAGTTTAAATCAGTTCGTGAAAAATCATGGGAGAAAGCGGAGTTGCGCAAAGCAGAAAAGACAATGAGTGTGATCATCGAGAACAAGGATGATATTGCCAAGATCATGGCTCAGATACTATTTGACAACGAAAATAAAAAGGAGGATAAGAAATGAAGTATTTTACGATTGCGGAACTCTGCAAGTCAACGACTGCTGACCGCTTGGGTATCAACAACAGATGCAGACAGGAGCATGTGACTGCTCTGACTGCCTTGGTAGATAATGTGCTTGATCCGTTACGCACATGGTGGGGAAAGCCAATAACAGTAAACAGTGGCTATCGCTGTCCGGAACTTAATGCAGCTGTCAAGGGAAGCAAGACCTCGCAGCACATGAAGGGGGAAGCTGCTGATATTGACACTGGGGACAGACAGCAAAACAAGTTGTTGTTTGAGTATATCCGAAAGAACCTGCCCTATGACCAGTTGATTGACGAGTCTAACTTCGCTTGGGTGCACGTCAGTTATCGAGCTGACGGGGATAACAGGAAACAAGTTTTGAAACTCTAAAAACAGCAACTATGGAAAAAGAACCAGGATTTTTTGTGAAAGATACTGATAACTTGCGTGCCAAACTCATTATCACGAGTGAAACGGTTAAAAACTCTCGCCTTGAATGGGCATGGAGAATTGGAATTACTGTCGCTGTGGCCGCTTCAATCATCATGCAGATTTTATGATGTGGTTATATAATAAGGTTATGAACTGGGTAAGCCGGCATATATTGCTGGCTCCTTTCATGTGTTTGTTCCTGTTGTTCGGATCATGTGGCAGCTCGCATAAGGCTGTCAAGTCAGACACTAAGATTATACAGAAAGATAGTACACGTGAATCTGTCAACATTGTACACGGATCAAGTACGTCTTTGAGCGAACTCATTACCACTAATGGCAACTATGTGATTGATTTCCGTATCTATGATACCCGAAAACCGCCCGACAGCCTGACCGGGAAACCTCCGTTATTGGCAGACGGTCATGTGGAGGGTGATTTCAGCAAGAATAGAAAGAAGGAAACTGTAGTCAATGACTGTACGGAGATGAAAACTGACAAGGAAACCACTTCCAATACCCGTGAAGAAAACCGGTCAGAAACCATAAAAGAGAAAAAAGAATCCACGCTGCTTAAACAAATAGGTTTTGCCTGTGTTTGTGTAACCGTTTTGATTGTTGTTATGCTGATAGTAAAACATTGGCGCAACAGACAATCTTCATCATAAGACTTTAAATTTATAAATTGGACTGGGGGCTCGTGATGCACGATGCCCTCCTTTTTTGTAATACGTAATAACGTGACAACAAATATTTTTAGAAATAGGCAAATCCCTTTGAACAAATCCATTGGTATTTTGTTCAATAAAATGTGAAGTAAATTGTCAAAAACGAAACTAATCTGAACCGTTCCGGCTTGTGATAAGTAGGGACGGTTTTATTTTGATAATATTTCTGTTAAAAGATAACCCATGAATTATATGTTCCTTTATCTTTGCACACTATTAACATCAATTTATGTATCATGGCTGAAAAAGAATCTTATTCCGAAGAGGAATTGAATGAAATGATCGTATGGTTCAATAACCATGCTGATGAACTTCCCAAAGAAATGCAGATTAACAAAGCGGCTTTCACTCCGGATTTGAAACTTACTGTTGAAAGTTGTATCATGCAGGCTAAGCAATGTCTGGGCAACTATAAGATGGCCGGGGCTTTCCGGATGCTCCAACAAATCAGAGAGAACCTTGAGAAGGCAGCCAAATAAGCTGCCTTCTTAGTATCTTTGCCTCATTGGGTTCAGATCATTTTATTGAGATTTCTTTGACTTCTCTTTATATATTTGTATATTTGTTGAAACTTTAAATTATAATGCTATGTTTGACCTACTTAATGAATACCCCAATAATGGCAGTTTTAAGTTCAAAAGTACGGATTCACTTAATGATGTTTGTAATGCTCCGACGAACAAAAGTGGAGTTTACATCGTGATTGCTTTCATTGGTGGTGAACAGGAGTTGATCTATATCGGCCGCTCTGGCAAAAAAGATAAGAAAAAAGGTGTTATTGTACACCGTAAAGCTGGCTTGGGTGGTATAAAAGACCGTATTGTTAATGGACATCAGTTTGGTAAAATCGCAAGAAAGAGATCATGGCCATTAGAAATGAAGAAAAATGCAATAGATCATCTTCTTGTATTATGGTATGATACCGAGAATGATGATCCTGTAGTTGTAGAACACCAACTATTAATTGAATATGAGAAAGAATTTGGGCGCCTTCCTGTTTGGAATAAAGTTAAATAAAATGGAATACAATTATGACGAAGAAAGCGTGAATGCCTTAATTAACCGGGCTGAGACCGCGCAATTACCCCAAGAGGTAACTTTAAGCGAGGCAGAGCATATCTTTGACACTTCTCTGTATGTTAATGCGAATATCTGCGATATTAAGCAGCATTATCCGGACGCTTTCTATAATCCGGCAATCGACCGGTTGTATCGGTTGAAAGAATTTGTAGAAGAGGCGGTTGAGTAAGCAGCCCGTTTTTTTGTTTTTCATTAAGACTTCATACTTTTGTACTATGACTTATAAGGAAGCTCAATCATATTTGAACCGTATCAGGGAATTTGCTATTGGAGCATCGGTAAGAGGACGCATAATAGAACATCTTTTTTCCATTGGGTCTACCGATTGGGAGGAAATGACTGGATTTATGAATCTCCGTATTCGGAAAGGAGAGGAGGCTGCCTTACTGGAATATGACAGTCTGGGTAAGAGCCTTTCTGTATATGGAGTATCAGTCAAAGATAGTGGTGGAACTCCACATTGGGAGATGACCATTATGGATAGCTGGGAGTTAACATTGACCAATTAATATAGAAAATCCCCGTAGCAACTCAACTACGGGGATGGTGTCAAATATAATAAGGTTATCTTTTCATCATCATTATATAATCTCTCACCTCTATGCTTTATTGAAATTTTCCCATTTTGTTTTTTGTAAAGTCATATAAAATACCCATCTTTGCATTGCGTTACATTTTGAAGTAATCGAGGCGTTGTCTCGTATTGAGCTACAGACGATTTTTATTGCCTGTAGCTTCTTCATAATACGGTTCCGACCCCCGTGTGGAGTATTAATGTACCCACTGTTTCGATTACGGAATGTAACGCAACGGGAAAGCGGAACCGTTTTCTTTTTCTGCTGCTAACGCAATTCGCATATGTCAAAATCCCCCCCAACCACTTATCAGCTATCCAAAAAGTTTATAGGCTATGGACACTATGAACTTACAATTTCTTCCTCTGAGGGCACAAAAACGATTGTCACAGGGAGTATGGACTTGATAGAACGGCTAAACTCAGAGATAGACAAAGAAAAAGAGGAAGCGACTTCCGAAGCAATCGCTCTAGTTCTTGAATCCTCACTTTAGATTATCTAAAATCTTTCTTATGGCTTCATCAGCATGTTTTCTCATAATTCTGACATAATTAAAGATCGGTCTATTGGATTTCATGCTTTGGCCTATACAATACTCCAAAGTTTCCAATGGTACGCCCAGCTCAAAACCATGTTGGACAAAGGATTTACGAGCTGAATAATATACGACATGCGATTCTATCTCCAACCTCTCCCCTAACCTTATAATTTCTTTTGTTACATAGTTACGAAAATTAGGATAAGAGTATTTATAACCAAAATCAAGCTTTCCATTACGCCCCATCCATCTTTTGATAATAGGTTTTGCTTCCTCAGGAATAGTGAAGCTGATTTTCATATCACCTTTCTTTGTATTTTTTGATTTTTCACGTACATATTCCATAATTTTCGCATCTTTGAAATTGTATTGCATCAAGTCCATCAGATTGATACCTCCTAGATAATACGAAAGCATGAACACATCCCTGGCAACACGCTGGGACTTCTCTTTTATCTCCGCATCCCTTATCTTCTTTACGTCAGCTACCGAGATATCACGCTCTTTGGGCATTCCTGCCGGTCTTTCATAATATTCAAAAGGATGCGTGTCATATGATACCTTCTTATCCCTTATTGCTTGATTGATTATTGCCTTCAAATGTGCCATGTGCATACCACAAGTAACAGGAGCCAGCCTTCGGACATTTTTTAGATAAATATCAAAATCCTTTATGGTCCGGGGAGTAATTCCATCAAGCATTATATCATATTTGACAAACTCAATGAAGTAATCACTCGCCCTTTGATATAAAGAAGCAGTGCTCCTTCTCCCCTCTTTAATCAAATTCTGCATATAGTCAGCCGAAGCGACACTATAAGAGATGGCTCCCTGCTTTACCGAGGACAAGTATTCGACAAGTTGAGTACAAGTATAGGATGATGTGTTTATCTTATCCAAGGCATCCTGATATGAATTAAGTATTCCACGTAATTTAGCATTAACATGTGCAGCATCAGGAACACCTACCACCTGCCCTCCCTTAAAATTAGCAGTATTATCTATTTCAAATCGGGTAACGATGTATCTTGTTTCCTGTTTATGACCAATTGCTATACGAATTCTGTGTTTGCCGTTTTTCAGCACCTTGGCCGGAACAACGGCGGCTTTAAGAGTTGTCATAATTGTTCTGGATTCGTTTTAGACAAGTTCTTTTTGCCAAAAGTGGCACAAACTGTCTTTTTTTTATCCAAAAACGAAAGTTGGAGAAGCTTAATAAAACACAAACCCCTCTGAAACAGAGAGGTTTGTAATGTGGAGCATGCGAGACTCGAACTCGCCACCTTTAGACTGCCAGTCTAACGCTCTAGCCAGATGAGCTAATACCCCGAGAAATAATAACGATGCAAAGATACATAGAAAATCAATAATACAAAGCTTTTGGGAAAGTTTTTTTCTCATGTGAACAAAATTTTTATTTGTCACTTTTGCACCAAAGAGTTACTTTTGCGTGAAATTGTTTCAACATAGTTTCAACATACATACACGATTATGGCAACATTCAAATATGAAATATTTAAAGATAGGAAAAGAATAGATGGCACTTACAACGTTAAGATAAGAGTCACACACAATAGGAAGCTTAAAAGGATTCCCACTTCCATATATGTTACGAAAGAAGATATAACCAAGGGGTTTAAAATCAAAAATCAGTCCATCTTAGATGAATTAAATAACATCATATCCATATATCGGAGCAAGTGCAACCTGTTGTCATTGCTCATAAACGATATGGATATAACAGAACTTGTGGAGCATATAACCAAAACTGATGAATCATCTCTAAAAATAGACTTCATTTCCTACGCCCGCAAATGGATAGATGAGAACAGAGAGAAGCATGGAATCAATGTGTATTCCTGCATGGTAAACTCTTTAACAAAATTCCTGGGACGGGAGAAATTGGATTTTAAGGAGATAAATTACAAATTCTTGAAATCGTATGAAGAACATCTCGGTCAAAGACGTGCACTCTCTTTATATATGGGAGCAATCAGGCATTTGCATAACGAAGCTAAAAAAGAATATAATGATGAAGAAGCAGGGGACATAAAGATACCATGGTCTCCATTTACCAAGTATTCTATACCTAATATAATATGTACCCGCGAAAGAGCTTTGGACGCAGATACTATCAGAGCCATATACAACCTGCCATATATACTCACTAAAGATAAAAAGGAGAAGGATTGCAGATTTAATTTTGCAAAGGATATGTTTATATTATCCTTTTGCTTGATGGGTATGAACTCGGCAGATTTGTTTCTTTGTGACACTATAAGCGAAAGCAAGGGAACGCTTACAATCACATACAACAGGGCAAAAACTGCAACAAGAAGGACTGATAAAGCAAAAATAAGCGTTAACATTCATCCCTTCATATTGCCCATATACGAAAAGTATAAGGACGTATCCGAAGAAAGAGTTTTTAGGTTATATAAAAAGTATTCCACTTATGGCAGACTCAATGTTGCCATAAATGTAGGTTTGAAACAGATAGGGAAAGTTCTTGGCATTGAAGATTTGGAATTTTACGCAGCCCGGCATTCTTTCGCTTCCATCGCACGAAACGATTTAAAAGTGGACAAAGGTACAGTAGGAGAAGCACTAAATCATGTAGATAAAGAGAACAGAATGACAGATCTATACATAAAAAAAGATTTTTCCGTAATTAATGATGTTAACAGTAGGGTTATTGATTATGTTTTTAACCCCGATATGATGAAAGGGTAAATGTAAGGCGGCTTATTGGGCCGCCTTTTCAAGGTTCTCTCTGATTTGTTGGAGCATTCGGAAAGCTCCGGCCATCTTATAGTTGCCCAGACATTGCTTAGCCTGCATGATACAACTTTCAACAGTAAGTTTCAAATCCGGAGTGAAAGCCGCTTTGTTAATCTGCATTTCTTTGGGAAGTTCATCAGCATGGTTATTGAACCATACGATCATTTCATTCAATTCCTCTTCGGAATAAGATTCTTTTTTTTCAGCCATAATACATAAGTTAATGTTAGTTCCGGCAAAGATAACAAAAAATAGCCCCGACTCATCACGAGCCGAGGCATTTCAATTTATAAATTTAAAGTCTTATGATGAAGATTGTCTGTTGCGCCAATGCTTTACTATCAGTATAACGACAATCAAAACGGTTGCACAAACACAGGCAAAACCAATTTGTTTAGGCAGCGTGGATTCTTTTTTATCTTTTATGGTTTCTGACCACTTTTCCTCATGGATATCGGAAGTGGTTTCCTTGTCGGCTTTCACCTCCGTACAGTCTTTGGTTGCAGTTTCCTTCCTTTTATTCTTGCTGAAATCACCTTCCACATGACCGTCAGCTAATAACGGAGGTTTCCCGGTCGGGCTATCGGGCGGTTTTCGGGTATCATAGATACGAAAATCAATTACATAGTTGCCATTAGTGGTAATGAGTTCGCTCAAAGACGTACTTGATCCGTATACGATGTTGACAGATTCACGTGTACTATCTTTCTGTATAATCTTAGTGTCTGACTTGACAGCCTTATGCGAGCTGCCACATGATCCGAACAACAGGAACAAACACATGAAAGGAGCCAGCAATATATGTCGGCTTACCCAGTTCATAACTCTAACCAACATAGTCTACAACTTAAGAACTTGCATCCTGTTATTTCCGTCAGCCCGATAACTGACGTGCACCCAAGCGAAGTTAGACTCGTCAATCAACTGGTCATAGGGCAGGTTCTTTCGGATATACTCAAACAACAACTTGTTTTGCTGTCTGTCCCCAGTGTCAATATCAGCAGCTTCCCCCTTCATGTGCTGCGAGGTCTTGCTTCCCTTGACAGCTGCATTAAGTTCCGGACAGCGATAGCCACTGTTTACTGTTATTGGCTTTCCCCACCATGTGCGTAACGGATCAAGCACATTATCTACCAAGGCAGTCAGAGCAGTCACATGCTCCTGTCTGCATCTGTTGTTGATACCCAAGCGGTCAGCAGTCGTTGACTTGCAGAGTTCCGCAATCGTAAAAAACTTCATTTCTTATCCTCCTTTTTGTTTTTTCATAAAAAGAATATAGCTATATTTGCACAAAAACATAGCATGTTTTTTTCATGTAATAGAACTGAGTTTACCGGTCTGGCGAGGCCGGTTTTTCATTATTCCTACTGATTGCCCCCTGTCCCTCATCAAACAGTATCTGAGCCACCATCCTGGCAATATCATCCTTGTTCTCGATGATCACACTCATTGTCTTTTCTGCTTTGCGCAACTCCGCTTTCTCCCATGATTTTTCACGAACTGATTTAAACTCACAGAAAATGCAGTAACCCGTCCAAATCATTGAAAAAACAGGAAAGGGGATAACCACACAGCATAACAGATCAATGAAGCACAACTCTATAAATGGAGTGAAATACTTC
>OOAI01000945.1_pt1 | contig 11547 bp, 9 predicted proteins | sample 1671191 | NCBI WGS metagenome assembly OOAI01 (sample SAMN06348131, study PRJEB24527) | human gut metagenome | biome: human gut; feature: ankylosing spondylitis patient; material: feces | host: Homo sapiens | place: China | collected 2015-10 | reverse complement strand
TGATTGACACGGGAGCGAACAGTAACAAAATCATTCATTTAAGTCATAGAAACAGAGTAGAGAGTTATTGGTCAGTAGTACTGTAAGTTATAAAGGGGGGAAGAGAAGATGCAGAAGAAGACAGATCGCAGAGTCAGAAAGACAAAAAGTCAGCTTAAAACAGGTCTTGCTCAATTGATGAGGGAGAAGAGTATCAGAGAGATTACGGTAAAAGAATTGGTAGATGCGGTGGATATCAATCGTTCTACCTTTTATCTGCATTATTCTGATATACCGGGGCTGCTTGCAGAAGTTGAAAATGAAATGATGGAAGAGATGCAGCGCGCAATCCGTGAACATCCAATTGATCCGGGAAAAGATACCGTTTACTATTTTATTCAGGATTTATTTCATGTGCTTGATGAAAATCGTCAGATTGCAAGTGCGCTTGTAGGACCACATGGGGATATTGGTTTTGTACATAAGTTAGAGCAGCTTTTAGAGGAAAAGAGCCGGGAGTCACTTGCAGCTCTTGTACCGGAGAAATCAGGTGAAATGAAATATTTTTATTCTTATTGCCTGAACGGTTGTCTTGGTTTTGTGAAAACATGGTTGGAAACAGGCGAAAAGGAAACACCGGAATATGCAGCAGAGATGGCTTATCGAATGGTTGTAAGTTCAGTTACAGCATTTTATGACACTAAAGAAGGAAGAGAGGACAACTAAGAAATGAAACGAGAGAAATTTGGCTCACGTCTGGGATTTATCCTGATCTCAGCGGGATGTGCCATTGGCTTGGGAAATGTTTGGCGTTTTCCGTATATTACAGGAAAGTATGGAGGAGCAGCATTTGTTCTGATCTATCTGCTGTTTCTTGTTCTGTTGGGATTGCCAATCATGGTAATGGAATTCGCAGTGGGTCGTGGAAGTCAGGCAAGCATTGCACTATCCTTTGACCGTCTGGAACCACTGGGAACAAAGTGGCACTGGTATAAATGGTTTGGAATCGGTGGAAACTATCTTTTAATGATGTTCTACACAACAATCGGCGGATGGCTTCTTCTATATACAGGAAAGATGGCAATCGGAGAGTTTAAAGGACTTGATGCGGATGGTGTGACCGGAGTATTTACATCACTTCTTGGACAGCCTGTTACAATGACAATCTGTATGATCCTTGTTGTTGTGCTGTGCTTTGGAATCGTCTGTATGGGACTTCAGAAAGGTGTAGAGCAGATCACAAAGAAAATGATGATCCTCCTTTTCGTGTTGATGATCATTCTTGCAGTGCGTTCCGTGACATTGCCGGGAGCAGAGAAAGGACTGGAGTTCTATCTTCTTCCTGATTTTAAGAAAGCAGCAGAATCAGGATTGAAAGAAGTTATTTTCGCAGCGATGGGACAGGCGTTCTTTACATTAAGTCTTGGAATCGGTGCGATCGCGATCTTTGGAAGTTATATCGGAAAAGAAAGAACTCTGACAGGAGAAGCAGTCTGCGTAACAGTTCTGGATACATTAGTTGCATTGATCGCTGGATTTATTATCTTTCCGGCCTGCTTTGCATTTAATGTTCAGCCGGACAGCGGTCCGAGTCTGATCTTTATCACACTTCCGAACATTTTCAATGCAATGAGTGCAGGGAGAATCTGGGGAACAATTTTCTTCCTTTGTATGTTTTTCGCAGCATGCTCTACGATCATTGCCGTGTTTGAAAATCTGATCGCATTTGTGATGGATTTAACGAATTGTTCAAGAACAAAGGCGGTTGTGGGAAATCTGATCGCGATCATTGTACTTTCCCTTCCATGTATTTTGGGATTCAACATATGGAGCGGCTTCATGCCTCTGGGAGCAGGAAGCAATATTCAGGATCTTGAGGACTTTATTGTAAGTAATAACCTGCTTCCAATCGGAAGCCTGATCTACCTTCTGTTCTGTACAAGCCGCTATGGTTGGGGCTGGGATAAGTTCCAGAAAGAAGCAAATGCAGGAAGTGGAATCAAGTTCCCGGGTTGGGCAAGATTCTATGTATCCTATATTCTGCCATTGATCGTATTATTTATCTTTGTGCAGGGATATTGGAGCAAATTTGTTGGATAAAGTAATAACAATATTGTGAAATAAAAAACGCTGAAATAACCAGAAATTCATTGCCATTCTATTAGTGATAAGTTATAATTTAACTAATGGTTTTGCAAGAGATTTACAACTGTTCCAAACGGAAAGAATACGTTTCAATCTGAATGCAGCAGAGAGATATCTCATAGCAATAAAGACATGGATTTTGAATAGAATATAGACTCTGACGGCAAGGAAGTAAGAGATACCGAGCGGGAATAGTTGTAAAGAAGCGTTTAGACAAAAAAATATTTTGTGATTTTAACAGACTCTTTTTCCGTTGGGGAAGAAGGGTCTTTCTCTTTACCAGGGAAATAAAATGGGAGGATCAGCAATATGTTAAAGGTAGCAATTTACGGAAAAGGTGGGATTGGAAAGTCCACGATTACATCGAATCTGGCAGCAGCATTTGCCGCTATGGGGAAGCGCGTAATTCAGATCGGATGTGATCCGAAAGCAGATTCAACGATCAATCTGTTAGGTGGCGAGCCATTGCGTCCGGTAATGAATTATATGAGAGAAGAGGATGAGGAGCCGGAAGAATTAGATCAGATCGCAAAGGAAGGACCGACACCGGGACTAGGATGTGCAGGACGCGGTATCATAGCGACATTTCAGTTATTAGAAGACTTGCAGTTGTTTGAGACATACAAACCGGATGTTGTTCTGTATGATGTACTTGGGGATGTTGTCTGTGGCGGATTCGCAGCACCGATCCGGGAAGGATATGCAGAGAAGGTTGTGATTGTTACATCCGGAGAAAAGATGGCATTGTATGCGGCTAACAATATTTCCAGCGCAGTGCGTAACTTTGAAGATCGCAGTTATGCAAGAATTTTTGGATTGATCCTGAATCATAGAAATGTGGAAAATGAAACGGAGAAGGTACAGGCATTTGCAGAAGAAAAAAAGATTCCTATTGTTGGTGAGATTCCAAGAAGTGATGAGATTATACGCTGGGAAGATCAGGGAAAGACTGTGATCGAAGGCGACGCAGATTCTGAGATCAGTAAGAGATTCTTTGAACTGGCAGAAAAGCTGTTAGAGGATGAAACAGAACGTGTGAGATAAAATATAAGTCGAGGGAAAATATATGAAGAAAGCATATTTTTGTACAGCGGAAGAACTGGAACAAAGAGGAAAGGATAATCTTCCGAAACAGTTTCAGTCAGGGGAACATTTAATCTATAGTTCGCCGGCTACGCTTGCCTTTAACTCTCCGGGGGCAGAAGGGTTCGGAGTGAAAAGAGCAGGACTTGCAGTGCCGGGATCGATCATGCTGATCGTGGCACCGGGGTGCTGTGGAAGAAATACGTCCATGATCAGTTCAATGAAAGAATATAATAACCGTTTCTTTTACCTTTGTATGGATGAGACTGATATTGTAACAGGGCGTCATCTAAAGAAGATCCCGAAAGCAGTTGCATCAATCTGTGAAAGGCTTGAGAAGAAACCATCCGTTGTGATGATCTGTATTACCTGTGTGGATGCCCTTCTTGGAACAGATATGGAACGTGTCTGTAGAAAAGCGGAAGAAAAAGCCGGACTTCCGGTGCGTCCATGTTATATGTATGCATTGACACGAGAGGGACGAAAGCCACCAATGGTTCATGTGAGACAGTCTCTGTATTCACTTCTTGAACCAGGACATAAAAAAGGAAATGTAGTAAATCTGCTCGGATACTTTTCACCACTCGTAGATGACTGTGAATTATATACACTGCTTCAAGAGGCAGGTGTGAAAACGATTCATGAGATTTCGAGATGTGAAGATTTTGAAGAATATAAGAAAATGTCTGAGGCAAATTTTAATCTTGTTCTTCACCCGGAGGCACGATTTGCAGCAGAGGATTTTCATGATAGATTAAAGATTCCATTTATCGAACTGCGCAGACTTTATCAGATTGATAAAATTGGAAGCCAGTATCAGGCATTTGGCGCAGCACTTGGAATAGAATTTCATGCAGAGGAACAGAAAAAACAGGCACAGGAAGCAATTGAAAGTTTTCGTAAAGTCTGTCCGGACCCGGTATTTGCTGTTGGGGAATGTGCAAATGCGGATCCGTTTGAATTATCATTAGCATTGGTGAAATATGGATTTAAAGTAGCAGAAATCTACGGAACGATTACTGTGGAGAACTTTATTTATATCAGACAGTTGAAAAAGTTAAGTCCGCAGACAAAGATTTTTTCCAATATGGAACCGACGATGCTCTATTATGATCCAACGGAAAGTGGCGTGACACTGACAATCGGAAAGGATGCCTGTTATTATCATCCGAACACAAAAGGAATCCATTGGAATGAGGAGAGACAGCCTTTCGGATATGCAGGCGTGAGAAGACTGTTTGAGGCGCTTGAACTGGCTGTGACAGAACAGGCAGAAGGTAATGTTTTGCAGAAACAGGTGGAAGTGATCGGTTCTAAATCACAAGAAGCAATTGCAGAACAGAGTCAAGAATCACTGTTCAAAGAGGAAGTGGACAAAAAAGAAGACGTTTATGTACGTGGCCTTTGGAAAGGACTGACTCCATTTGCACCGGATCAGTCAGGTGCAGCGTCCGTTTTCTATGAACTGGGAGGAATCCTTGTTATTTGTGATGCGGGAGGCTGTACAGGAAATGTATGCGGATTCGATGAACCGCGCTGGTTCGGGGAACGTAGTGCGATTTTCAGTGCGGGCTTGCGTGACATGGATGCAATCCTTGGAAGAGATGACAGGCTTGTTGCGAAACTTACGGATGCAGCAGAGAAGATTGATGCAAATTTTGCAGCGGTGATCGGTACTCCGGTTCCGGCGGTGATCGCAACGGATTATAGAGCATTACAGAGAATGTGCGAGAAGAAGACAAATCTTCCGATTCTGACTGTAGATACGAACGGAATGGAACTGTATGATGTGGGAGAAGAGAAGGCATGGCTGACTTTATTCAAGATATTTGCAGGAAAAGATGCAGCATCACAGAAGGAAGCTTCAGAAGAAGACGATTCTTCTAAAAAGATGAAAATCGGAGTTCTCGGTCTGACGCCACATGATGTCAGTGACCTGAATATAGAAGAGAAGTTCCGGAAATCAGAAAATGAGAATACGCATTATATTTGCTATGGAATGAGAGCAGGTATTGATAAAGTAAAGACAGCAGGCTTAGCAGATAAGAATCTGGTTGTAGCACCGGCGGCACTCGAGACAGCAAAATATCTGGAAAAAGAATTTGGCACACCGTATGAAGTGGGATATCCATTCGTAGATGAATTGATACCTGAACTTGGTTATGAAAGGAAAAAGATACTGATCATTCATCAGCAGGTGATTGCAAATGCCATCAGACAGGAAATTCGTACAAGAAGTGATGAACAGAATACAGAAGTTACGGTGGCAAGCTGGTTTATGATGAAATCCGAGCTTTCAGAAGAAGGAGATCTTTCACTGAAAGAAGAGATGGATTATTGTAAGCTTGTTCAAAATGGGAACTATGACATTGTCTTTGCAGATGAAAATATGAGAGGCCTGATACCGGGATTCAAAGGAACATTTGTTAATGTACGGCATTTTGCAGTCTCAGGAAAACTGCAGGAGTCATAACGGGAGGAAAAAGTCTATGGAGAAGGAGATAACGAAGAAAATCCGTGTCTATGGAATTGTACAGGGCGTAGGATTCCGTCCGACCGTCAGCCGACATGCAGATTCCTGTAAGATCAGAGGAAGTGTCAGTAATCGTGGACCTTATGTGGAAATCTTCGCACAGGGAAGCGAGACGGCAGTGAATCTGTTTATTGAGAAAGTTCGTACATGTCCGCCAAAACGTGCAGCGATTCTTAAGGTTTCAGAAGAAATACTGGATACAAAGGAAAAATATCCGGACTTTTCTATCATAGAAAGCGAGAAGACAAAAGGAGAGATCTTTATTTCTCCGGATATTGCAATCTGTGAGGAATGTAAGGAAGAATTGTATGATCCCAAGGATCGCAGATACTTACATCCGTTTATTAATTGTACGTGTTGTGGTCCGCGGCTTACGATTCTGGATGCTCTTCCATATGACAGAGAGCGTACGAGTATGAAAGAATTTCCGATGTGTCCGGAATGTGAGGCAGAATATTACAATCCGGAAAGCAGAAGATACGATGCGCAGCCGGTTTGTTGTAATATGTGCGGACCGGAAGTTTATTTGATCAAAACTTCTGATAGAACGATAGACATGAAAGGTTCTGATGCAATTACGGAAGCAAGAAGAGTGATTTCCGAAGGCGGAATCGTAGCAGTGAAGGGAATCGGAGGATTTCATCTTTGCTGCGATGCATCAAATGAGGCAGCAGTGGAACTGTTAAGAAAGAGAAAACGCCGCCCGGCGAAACCGTTTGCAGTGATGGCAAGAAATCTTGAGGTAGTGCAAAGTGTCTGTGAGTTGAGTAAGGAGCAGGAAGAAATTCTCACTGGACATCAGAAGCCGATTCTTCTTTTGGTGAGGAAAGAGATAGAAACGAAGCAGCTGTGTTCATCTGTCGCACCGGGCAATCCAAAAGTAGGAGTGATGCTTCCATATGCGCCGGTGCAGTTACTTCTATTTCAATATCCGGATGGAATCAAGATGCCGGACTTTCTCGTAATGACCAGTGGAAATGTATCCGGTGCGCCAATCTGCAGATCGGATGAGGAAGCACTCGAAGAGCTTTCGGAATTTTGTGACTGCATCTTGTCTCACAATCGAAAAATTCGTGTGAGAGCAGATGATTCCGTGATGGATTTCTATAAAAACAGACCATATATGATTCGCAGATCAAGGGGATATGCTCCACTTCCGATCCAGATGTCAGGAAAATGGAAAGGACAGGTATTAGCTGTCGGCGGAGAATTGAAAAATACATTCTGTATCGGTGTGGATAGTAGATTTTATCCTTCGGCTTATGTGGGGGACTTAGAAGATTTAAGAACGGTAAATGCATTGAAAGAGACAATACAGCGGATGGAAACATTGTTAGAAGTGGAATCAAGCGTTGTCGTCTGCGATATGCATCCCAAATATAATTCGACGGTGGTTGCGGAAGAACTGGGACTTCCTGTTTTGAAAGTGCAGCATCATTATGCACACATCTTATCCTGCATGGCAGAGAATGACTGGATGGAACAGGTGATCGGAGTATCTTTTGACGGAACCGGCTATGGAACGGACGGAAACATATGGGGCGGAGAAATACTTCTGGCAGATCTTGACGGATTTCGGAGAATCGGAAGTATTGAACCATTTTTACAGGCTGGAGGCGACCTATCAGCAAAAGAAGGATGGCGTATCGCAGTTTCTTTAATCTGGCAAATATCTGAATCAAAAGATGAGGCGATGCAGATCATTCAGAAACTTGGTCTTTGCGAGGAAAAAGAAGCGAAAGTTCAGCTTGCGATGCTTGAGAGAAAGATCAATGCGGTAGAGTCAACCAGTGCAGGAAGATTATTTGATGGAATCAGTGCGATACTTGGAATTCGAAAGAAATCTTCTTTTGAAGGAGAAGCCTCCATGGCATTGGAATTCGCAGCAGAAGCTTATGAAAAAAGATCTGGTGAGAAGAAAATAAATGTCTTAGACGGGCAGAAGTGTTTAACTGAATCAGCAGACGACGGAAGAGAACTTCTTCAGACAAGTCGACTGGTGAGGGCAGCAGTCGAAGTGGTTAGCAATATTGGCGAAAATGCAGTGGCAGAAGATACATTTGATCAGGACTTAATAGAAAAGGCAGCTTATGAATTTCATAAAGGACTTGCAGAGCAGATTGTCACAGCATGTATCCATGCTAAAGAGAAAACCGGATGTCAAACAGCAGCGCTTAGTGGAGGAGTATTTCAAAATGCATTACTACTTCGTCTGACAGAAGACGGATTAACTGCAAAGGGTTTTCATGTGCTGACACATCAGATGATTCCGCCGAATGACGGAGGAATTGCGCTTGGTCAGGCATTTTATGGAATGAATCATGAGTGTGTAGAGGAAGCTCCGATTTTATAGAGTTAAAAAAGAAAGGAATAAGAAAAATGTGTGTAGGATTATCAGCTAAAGTGGTTCGCATCAGTGACGGAACTGCAGTGGTAGATGCAGGTGGTGCGAAAAGGGAAGTGTCTTCAGAGTTATTAGAAGATCTGGAGCCGGGCGATTACGTGATGGTGCACGCCGGAGTCGCAATTGCAAAGATCACAGAAGAAGATGACGAAGAGACCGATCAGCTTATGGAAGAACTGCTATAGAGCAGTGAACAATGGGGTGAAAAGAATAAATGATGATGCAGGATATAACAAAAAATCAAACATCTGAAAGAAATGAGAAACAAAGAAAAACAGCGAGGGAAATCATCGAGCAGTATGATGGACCACCGGTTCGCATTATGGAAGTGTGCGGAACACATACACATGAGATCTTTCGCCTTGGAATCCGCAAATTACTTCCAAAGCAGGTGGAACTGATCTCAGGACCGGGATGTCCGGTCTGTGTGACACCGGTTGGGTTTATTGATGAGGCAGTGTGGCTTGCACTTCAAGCAGGTGTGACAGTCTGTACTTTTGGCGATCTTGTCCGTGTACCGGGAACAAAGATGAGTCTTGCGGGAGCGAGAGAAAAGGGCGCAAAGATCCAAATTGTTTATTCACCGGCAGATGCAGAAAAATATGCGAGGTTACATCCGGAGGAACAAGTCGTGTTCCTGTCCGTTGGTTTTGAGACAACAACACCTTCTTCTTGCTTATCAGTAAAGAAAGCGAAAGAAGAACAACTAGAGAATTATTCTATCCTGACGGCAAATAAGACGATGCCGGGAGCTTATGAAGCATTAAAAGGAAGTGCAGATGTGTTTCTTTATCCGGGACATGTAAATGCAATTACCGGAACGGCATTGTGTGAATCTCTGACAAAGGAGGGAGTCAGTGGAGTTGTAGCAGGATTTACTGCGAAAGAACTGCTGACAGCATTGGCTGTTTCATTGAAACGCTACCAGGAAGGAAAACCATTTTTTGTAAACTGCTATCCAAGAGTAGTAACAGCAGAAGGAAGCAAAGAGGCACAGCGTCTTGTAGATGAACTGATGGAATCCTGCGACAGTGAATGGCGCGGTCTTGGAGTGATTCCAAATTCCGGAATGAAGCTTCGTAAAGAGTGGGAAATGTTTGATGCAAGAGTGAAATATCAGATTCCGGAAATGGAAGGAAGAGCAAATCCGGCTTGTCGTTGCGGAGATGTTTTACAGGGAAAATGTAAGCCATCAGATTGCAAAGTATTTGGAAAAGTCTGTACACCGCAGCACCCGGTAGGAGCATGCATGGTTTCAAATGAAGGTGCGTGTTCCGCTTATTTCATGTACGGAGTATAGAAGAAAATAGAAATGGTTACTGTGAACAGTGACGGAAAAAGAGGAAATAATATGAGCGAAAAAATAGAAAGCCAGACAGTTACAATGGCACACGGAGCAGGAGGAAAACAGACTTCAGAACTGATCGACAAAGTATTTGCAGCACATTTTGCAAATCCGGATCTGACAGCAGATGATGCAGCCGTATTAAATCCGCCGGTTGGGAAAATGGCAGTGTCAACAGATGGATTTATCGTATCTCCGGCATTTTTCCCGGGAGGAAATATTGGAAAACTGTCTATCTGCGGAACAGTAAATGACCTGGCCTGTATGGGGGCAAAACCATTATATCTGACTTGTGCATTTGTGATTGAAGAAGGATTCCCAATGGAGAAACTGGAGCAGATTGCGGAGGCAATGGCTAAAACAGCGAAAGAAGCAGGTGTTCGCATCGTATCAGGAGACACCAAGGTCGCCGGAAAAGGACAGGTAGACGGAGTCTTTATCACAACAACCGGAATGGGACAAATTGAAGATGGCGTACAGGTTGGCGGAGAACTTGCGAAGCCAGGAGATGCAGTTATCGTAACCGGAGATATCGGCCGACATGGATGTACGATCCTTCTTGCGAGAGAAGATTTCGGAATCGAGGCAGATGTGAAGAGCGATTGCGCCCCACTTTGGAAGACGATGGAGGCTGTTATGGACACGACACATGAACTTCATGTGATCCGTGATGCGACAAGAGGCGGTGTCGGAACTGTATTATACGAGATTGCAGGACAGAGCCAGGTTGGAGTACAGATTGACGCAGCAAAAATCCCGGTAGCTACCGAGGTGCAGGGAGTCTGTGGAATGCTTGGACTTGAACCACTTTATCTTGCCTGCGAAGGAACAATGGTGATCATTGCTCCGGCAGAACAGGCAGAAAAGATCGTAGAGACACTTCACCAGTGTCCATACTCTCAAAATGCAGCAATCATCGGAACAATCACAGAAGAAAACCCAGGCAAAGTAATACGCATGACAGAAATCGGAACCCAGTCCCTCCTCCCACAGCCAGGTGGAGAGTTGTTGCCTAGAATATGCTAAACCAGTTCTGAAATGCGGAGAAAGTTGTCTCTTCATGCGCTGCAAGCTAGCTTGCATAAGCAAGAAGAGACAGCTTTCTCCATATGGCGAACGCCATACAGCGAAATGAAGCGTAAGCGGAATTGAGCCGTAGCATGAGGAACGGAAGAGAGTGATATAACAAAATGCGGAGAAAGGAATCGAAATGTATACAAGAGTAGCAGTAATCTCCATAATTGTGGAAAATCCGGAAGCGATCGTTACACTGAATGATCTTCTTCATGAAGCCGGAAATTATATTATCGGGCGTATGGGGATTCCATACAGGGAAAAGGGAATTAATATCATCAGTATTGCAATTGATGCACCGCAGGATATGATCAGCAGCCTTTCCGGAAAGATCGGAAGACTCAAAGGTGTGTCAGCGAAGACTGCCTATTCAAACATTATTACAAAAGCGGAGGCACAGAATGATTAAAATTGCGGTATATGGAAAAGGTGGAATCGGAAAGTCGACGACAGTCTCCAATGTGGCAGCAGCACTGGCTGAGCAGGGATTAAAGGTTCTTCAGATTGGATGTGACCCAAAGGCAGATTCAACGATTCTGCTCCGACATGGGGAAGAGGTTCCGACCGTACTTCAGATGTATCAGGAAAAGAAACAGAACCTGAAACTGGAAGATATTGTGAAAATTGGATACAAAGGAATTGTCTGTGTAGAAGCAGGAGGCCCGACACCGGGACTTGGGTGCGCAGGACGCGGAATTATAACTGCATTGGAAAAACTCGAAGAGACAGGTGCATATGAGAAATACCAGCCGGATGTAGTGCTTTATGATGTGCTCGGAGACGTTGTCTGTGGTGGATTTTCTATGCCGATGCGAAATGGGTATGCAGACAAGATCTTTATTGTTACATCTGGAGAAAATATGGCGATTCATGCAGGTGCGAATATTGCTATGGCGGTAGAAAACTTTAAGAATCGCGGATATGCCACACTGGGAGGGCTGATCCTGAATCGAAGAAATGTCCCGCGTGAGGAGGAGAAAGTAG
>OOAI01000935.1_pt1 | contig 11647 bp, 10 predicted proteins | sample 1671191 | NCBI WGS metagenome assembly OOAI01 (sample SAMN06348131, study PRJEB24527) | human gut metagenome | biome: human gut; feature: ankylosing spondylitis patient; material: feces | host: Homo sapiens | place: China | collected 2015-10 | reverse complement strand
TATTCACAAATCTTATATCAGTTTTTAACGTTTACACAAAACTTGAAACGGTCTCGTATTTTGTCAAAAATTAGGTGAAGATGATTATGTAAATAATTTTTCACAATTATTTTCAACGCTAGAACATTATTAAATAAAAATAAATCCCCAAATTGGGGATTTATTTTTATGTTGTATATTTATAAGATTTTGATTCATTAATAATTAATTGTTTTCTGCCATCTACGACATTTCCTATTAATAAAGATGTTATTTTTTATTACACATTATTTTTCAATGCGTTCATCCAACAGATTCTGAACTTCCTCTCTTGTAGGCATTACGCGCAGTGCACCTTTTCTTGTTGTGATCACAGAAGCTGCCGCATTTGCAAATGTCAGCATATCTTTCAGGTTTTCTTCCTTTAAGTCTTCCATTCCATGTTCACAGATATAATGTAATACACAACCGCAGAATGTATCTCCGGCTCCTGTTGTCTCAATTGTATTTTTCTGAAGGAACGGTTTTACCTCTACGATGCTTCCGTTATAGTATGCACGGCTTCCTTCTTTTCCCATAGATACAAGAATCAGCGGAATCTGATATCTTTCTCTGATCCAGTTTACACCTGCAGTATAATCCTCTTCACCTGTCAGCCACTGAATCTCATTGTCAGAGATTTTAAGAATCTGGCAATGTCCGAGACCGTATAACACCTGCTCTTTTGCCTCATCCAGTGAATTCCAAAGTGGAGGACGTAAGTTCGGGTCAAAAGAAAGAATCGCACCGGACTCTTCCGCAATACGAATGGCTTCTTTTGTTGCTTCGCGCACTCCTTCATGTGTCATGGACAATGTTCCGAAATGGAAGATCTTTGTTTCTTTGATAAGTTCTTCACAAATCTCTTCTTTGTTCAGCATCATATCTGCTCCCGGATTACGATAAAATGAAAAATCTCTGTCTCCGTCCGGATAAGTATGTACCATAGCAAGTGTTGTATGGATTTCTTTATCTGTGCATAATCCGGATGCGTCGATCCCAACTTCTGTAATTGCATCTCTTAACTGCTCTCCGAAAAAGTCTTCACCTACTTTTCCGATAAATGCTGTCTTATGTCCTAACTTTGTCAGCATCGCAAGCACATTACACGGTGCTCCTCCTGGGTTTGCCTCAAAAAGAGGATTTCCTTGATTGCTCTTTCCGTTTTCTGTAAAATCAATCAATAATTCTCCAAGTGCTACTACATCATATTTTTTCATTTTCTTCTCCATTCTGCTGCCAAAACGACAACATTTTTTCTATTCTCAACAGATTTCTATTTTTTCACACACCATCTGTACTGATAAGGATTCATCCATACCGAATTCATCTCCAGTTTTTCTCCTGTAAATAAATCTTCATATTCACCTTCCAGACAATTCAGCCAGGCATTCTGTCCATACTCCGAGAAATTAGCCAGACAGATCAGTTCTTCTCTTCCTGCTGTCCTTCTGATTGCAAAGACTGAAGAATTTCCTGTATCCCATGTAGAGATACTGGCAGTCTCTCCAAAGCAATTTTCCTCACGTCTGAATTCTTCCATCTGTTTCAAACCATTCCAGATCGCATACTGTACAGTACCTGATTTTTTTCTCTTCTCTGCATTCTCCCACTGGAACGGACTTCGATGCAGATACCGACTGTCCGCAGCAGTATCCGAATTTTTCTTATAATTGTAATCATTGACCTGACCGATCTCATCTCCGGATGAAAGCATCACAAAACCTTCCATGCTCATACATGCCGCATGCATCATCAGCACTCTCTGGATTCCCTGTTTCACCTGCTCAAGATCTCCTTCAAATCCACCTTTTTCGATTCCACACAGACTTGCCGTTGTTCCACAGCTTCTGGCATCTTTGGTCACCGGATCGTAATTATAGAGCTCTCCACGAGCAAAGCTGTACGGATATGTCCCCTCAAAGAAATGATATAAATATTCCTTATGCTGAATCGGATCTATCTCCAGCTTCTTCTCCTGCTCTTCATCCAGGCCCCAGCCGATATCATCATGACAGCGAAGGTAATTGACAAAATAGCAGTTCTTCGGAAGACTGTGAATCACATCCATCTGATGCTTCAACATTCTTGTGTCTCTTGTAGCCAGTGCTGCCCACAGATTCACCATACTGGAAACACCGTATAACATATGGCATTCCGGCTCTTGCTCTGTTCCAAAATAAACCGGAAGTTCCTTTGGCTCCATAACAACCTCGCCTTTTAAGATCACACCCGGACAAACCATTTCAAGGATCATACGCAGCATACGGACGATACTATGAACCTGCGGAAGATTTCTGCAGTTGGTTCCCAACTCCTTCCAAATATACGGAACTGCATCAATACGAAATACTTCCACTCCCATATTAGCCAGATACAGGATATTTCCTATCATTTCATTAAATACTTTCGGATTGTGATAATTCAGATCCCACTGATAAGGATAAAATGTTGTGAGCACATGCCTGTGCATCTCTTCACACCATGTAAAATTTCCCGGTGCAGTTTCCGGGAACACCTGCGGCATCGTCTTCTCAAACTGATCCGGAATCTCGCGTGTCTCATAACACTGATAGCGATCCATATATTCCTGTTCGCCTCTCTTGGCTCGCATCGCCCACTCATGCGTATCTGCTGTATGATTCATAACAACATCCAGACACAGACTGATTCCGCGTTTTCTCAGCTCTTTTGTCAACTTTTCCAACTCTTCGTTTGTTCCAATTTCAGGATCTACCTGTTTAAAATCCTCTACCGTATAGCCACCGTCATTATATGGATGCGGCATTTTCAGAAGCGGCATCAGATGAAGATAGGTGATCTTCTGCTCAGACAAATAATCCAAATGCTCTATCACACCATTTAATCCCCCTGCAAATAGCTTCGGATACATCGTTATCCCAAGCATATTTCTATTTCGATACCAATTTGGTTCTTTTTCTCTTTTATTATCTAACCGTCTAAGTTCAGCAGGTCTGTTCTGATAAGCCTCTTCCAATGACTGCATTAATTCTTCATAACATTGTTCATTATGATACAACTGCATATATTTTTCGTGCAGTTCGTTTTCATGTCTTTTTCTTCTTACTTCTATCATCAATACTATACTCCTATACTACATAAGGGGATTCCTTAATCAGGAATCCCCTTATCATTATCCATGCATTTTCAATCTCAATGTATATTTATCATGTAACTTCTATACCAGATCATATTTCACTACATCGATTTTAGCTGCACCATCAGCAAAGAATGAAATTCCGTTTGCTTCCTGTTCTGTAAACATAACAGCAGACATAACCTGCTCGCCATCATTAATAAATATTTCTGCGCTGAATCTGTCCAAAATCACACGAAGCTTTAACTCATTGGCATCTCCGTTCACCTGACATCTTCTCTGATGAACCAGTGCTCGTTCGGTTCCTGAAAATTTTCTGTCAATTTTCAATACAGACTCATACGGGCGGAAGCTCAATTCTGTATGGAATTTCTCATTCTGTGCAAAACGTAATGCGAATTTCTTATACACATTTTCTTTATCTTCCGGACGTATCACGAGTTCCATGTCGATGGTTCGTCCTTCGACGCGATCTAATGTGATCGTATCATTATCTATTACTACATCATTGTACTCAACTCTGTTTTTGCGCAGTGCATCGAGTTCTTTGATTGGAGTTTGATAAAGTCTTCCGTTTTTCACAGACAATTCTCTCGGCAGACTCATTTGCGCAAACCATTTTGAATCGTTACAACGATGAGCAAGCGTATCCCAGTTCTGCATCCAGCCGATCATAATTCTGCGACCATCCGGTGCTTCCACTGTCTGCATTGCATAAAAATCAATTCCATAATCCACAGACTGATTGAACTGCTCTTTTAAGGTATATGTATCCTTGTCCATTTCTCCTATGATACATAAAGTGCCGTTTCCGGTATGATATTCCAAGCCTTCCGGTAACATATCCTGCGGACTTGTCAGGAGAATGTGTTTTCCATCCAGTTCAAAGAAATCCGGACACTCCCACATCTTTCCAAAACGTTTCTTATTTTCTGCAAGGATGCTGACAAATTCCCAGTCAAATCCATTTGCACTTCTGTAAAGAAGAATCTGTCCACTTCCGTCTGCCGGTCTGCTTCCGATCACACAATAGAAGTTTCCATCTTTTCCTTTCCAGATCTTTGGATCACGGAAATCCACTTTACTTGCACCTTCCGGAAGATCCTTTTCTGTCAAGACCGGATTCTTCTCATACTTCACATAATCTCTTCCGTCTCCGACAGCTACCGCCTGTGTCTGTATATCTCTTTTACTTCCATCTTCTAATGTTTCATGATCTACGGCTGTATACATAAGCAATTGTCTGCCATCATCCAGCTCTATTGCGCTTCCTGAGAAACAGCCAATCTTATCGTAGTCTTCATCTGGTGCAAGAGCTGCCGGGAGATATTCCCAATGCAATAAGTCTTTACTTACCACATGCCCCCAATGCATACTGTCCCAATGTGTATCGTATGGATTATACTGATAAAATAAATGATATTCTCCCCGATAGTATGAAAATCCATTCGGATCATTCATCCAGCCAACATACGGACTTATATGGAAAGCCGGTCTGTCTTCTGCTTTTATCTGCTTTCCCTGTTCATCTTCATATTTTCTAGCCTTTTCTAACATCTCACTCATGCAAATTCTCCTGTTGTTCGTATCGTTATTTTTCTTCACTTAATGACTTCTGATACTCATCAAAGTACTTCTGTTTAATTGAAAGATAATCTGAAAGCCCATACTGTTCCATTTTCTTTAGATAGGAATCCCACTCTTTTTCAATTCCTCCATTCAGGATCCAGTCTGCTTTCTTTTGTTCTGCATATTTTTTTATATCTGTATCGTACTGAGATACTTTATTCGTATCATCAATGCTCATAAAGACATTTGGATAAACATATTTACTGTTCATATCCTGTAAATAAGTTTCATGCATATTATCCAAACGCCATTTTGCATCTTCTGGCTGTGTTACATATACATCATAATATTCATTTAAAACTGCAAGAGGGCCATTTACCGATTGTGCCTCACGCACTTCTACCGGAGACTGTGTTCCAAGATCCATATGCTTTAGCATTTTTCCACCATCTTTGTTTGTGGACAGTTCAAAAATGTTAAAGGAGTCCTTTTCTCCATAAGTTCCCCAGTTATTCTGTGGTGATTGAAGTGGTGCATACATCTGATCAATCCATGCAGCAGCAAGTGCTGTATTCCGACAACTTGATGTAAGAACACATCTTCCACGGTCAAATCCACTTGTTTCACTGTTGTTCTGTCTCGTGATATTTCTCATACCATTCGGTCCTGTCAACGCCGGTAGCATCACATAATCTTCATTGTTATCAATATTTGCAATGTCCCATGTAAAACAGAGACCGTATCGATGGTTCTTACCTTTTGCTACATAGGTGGACCACTCTTGTGTAAATGCTTCTGGGTCAACTAAATCCTCTGTCACAAGTTTATGTAACCATTCAATTCCTTCTTTATAACCTTCCTGAACAGTTGTGTAAATAACTTTTCCTTCATCCGTTACAGCGAAATGATCTCCCGTGTCTCCATAACCTTCTCCAAACCCATTAATTAGAATTGCCGGATCTTGGTCTCCGTTATTGATAATAAATGACATTGGAATCACATCACCTTCAATTGAAAATTCTTTTTCAAGTTCATCTGCATGATCACGGAATTGAATCAATACCTGTTCCAATTCATCTGTTGTTGTCGGAATCTCAAGTCCTAGATAATCCAGCCATTTTTTGTTAATATATGGAATATCTCCGATTGCCTGAATGGCTTCTTTCCCGGCTCCAAGCTGTTCAATCCAAGGGAATGAATAAATATGTCCATCTGGTGCTGTACACATTGTCCTATATTCTGGATATTTTTCAAATACTGCCTGTAAATTCGGCATATATTTATCTATCAGATTTTCTAATGGAATAATGATACCCTGCTTTGCATAACGCAATAGATCATAATCACTCATTCCTGCATTGAATAATCCGTCCGGTAGATTTCCGAATTGAGCAAGTGCCAGATTTTTCTTATCTGAAAACTGATCCGATACAAAACAAGTCCAATCAATATGAACATTCGTCTGCTCTTCCATTCTCTGAAAGATTACTCGTTCATTTGGCTCCTGTGTTGATGTAGCCGGTGCACTTGTAATAAAGGAAAGTTCTGCAGTTTCCTTCAATGGAAACTGCACTTCCGTTGCAGGTGTATCCGGGTTGATTTCAGCTTCAAGCTGCTGCTCTTTTCCACAACCTGTAACTCCCACCAGCATCGTCAGAGATAGTACAATCGCAAGTAATGCATTTACTTTTCTTTTCTTCATATCTGTATCATTCCTTTCTTATTAGCCTTTTACCGATCCAACCATAATTCCTTTGTCAAAGTACTTCTGGAAGAATGGGTACATTACTAACAGTGGTAAACTTGATACTACAATGGTTGCATATTTGAGCTGTTCTGCTATTTTTGCCATTTCCGCTGTGCTCTGAATATCGGCAATCATGCCCGGCTGTGGTGTATTCTGTACTAAGATAGAACGGAGTACTAACTGTAATGGCTGCAAATTCGCATCATTCAAATAAATCATTGCGTCGAAATAACTGTTCCACATTCCAACGAAAGACCAAAGCGCCAGTACTGCAATGATTGGCTTACATACCGGAATCATAATTTTAAAGAAATGTTGGATTTCATTCGCTCCATCAATCGCAGATGCTTCTCTTAATTCTGTTGGAATTGACTGATAATAAGTTCTTGCAAGAATCATATTCCATACATTAAATGCTCCTGGAATCAGGATTGCCCACACTGTATTAACCATATGCAGTTGGTTGATCAAAATGAATGTAGGAATCATTCCACCGCCAAAAAACATAGTAATTAAGAAGATAATATTAAAAACCTTTCTTCCTACAAATTCTTTTTTGGACAGTGGATACGCTGCCAACAATGTCACAAAAACAGAAATAACTGTAAATGCAAGTGAATACAGGAAGGAATTTAAAAAGCCACGCCAGATCATTTCATTCTCTAATACTCTTCGATATGCATCTAATGTCCAGTCCTTAATATTAAAACTCAATCCCTGGTTATTCAAAACAGTCGGATCCATAAAGGACGCAAGTACTACATAGATAATCGGTATTGCTATAGAAAGGACGAATAAACCAAGAATGGTAAATCCGATTCCAAGGATTACTTTGTCTGTCCTTGAATATTTTTTCTTCTTTTTTTTCTCCATCTCTTCTCCCTCTTTTCTATAATCCTTCTCCGTCATTCAGTTTCTTAACAACCCAGTTTACAAAGATCAACAAGATAACATTTACAACCGAGTTGAAGAGACCTACCGCTGTCGAATATCCATAATCTCCGTTCAGAAGTCCAATACGATATACATATGTAGACAGGATTTCTGATGCCGGCAAGTTCATGTCTGTCTGTAAAGCATATGCTTTTTCAAAACCTATACTCATAATATTTCCGGCCTGTAAAATAAACTGAATCACAATAATATTTTTAATTGCCGGCAACTCTACATACCAGATCTGCTGCAGAAGATTTGCTCCATCCATGGTCGCTGCTTCTTCCAGCTCCTTGCTTGCATTTGCCAATGCTGCTGTATACATGATAGATGACCATCCTGCTGCTTGCCAGATTCCGCTTGCAATATAAATTGTTCGGAATGCAGAAGGCATTGTCATCCAGTTTGTGCTAATTCCGAGCACTTTGTTCAGCGGTCCTATAGGTGATAAAAGCATACGAACCATACCGCAAAGTACGATGACTGAAATAAGCTGAACTTTCTTTTTAATCCCTGTCTTACGGATGCGATTTAGAAGCAATGCAAGAATAATCGGAACCGGAAATCCCCACAACAGTCCATAGATACTCAATTTTAATGTATTCATCAGATAATTCATAAAATCCGGTGAAGATAAAAATCGCCTAAAATACTCAAGTCCTACCCAGGGACTGCCAAGAACTCCTTTTATTACATTGTAGTCTTCAAAAGCTATCAGGAGACCACCCATTGGGAGATACTTAAAAATAATTGTCAGTAAAAGCCCTGGCATTAGGAAGAAAAGATATAACTGCCAGTTTTTCTTCATATAAGTCATCTTTTCTCTCCACGTTCGTTTGCTTACGGACTTTGCTTGATTTTGCATTCTTTTCATGCACTTCTTCCTCCATTCCTTTAACTCTATGGAAAACCGGTTACGTAACCGGTTACTTTATGGTTTGATATTACTATATTCTTCTCTTTCTGTCAACACTTTTGCGCGATAAAATAACCGGTTACGTAACTGGTTATTTAAGTGTTGCGTTTTTCCATGAAAATTGCTATACTAAAAGATATTATGAACCATCAGCCATCATATTGAAGGAGATTCAACTTTTATGAGTAAAAAACAGGTAACTTTTGCAGATATTGCGGAATATACCAATTTTTCAAAAACTACAATATCAAGATATTTCAATCACCCGGATTCACTGACGGTTGAAAACCAGGAAAAGATTTCACAGGCTCTTGATACACTTGGATATAAAAAGAATAAGCTGGCAAAGGTTCTGGCCAATGGAAAAAGTGAATTTATCGGAATCATTGTTCCAAACCTTTACCTGCACTATTATTCTGAGATGCTGACACAATTCCTTTCCAGCTACAGTGATTATCACTATAAATTTCTTGTTTTCGCCAGTGAACATGGCGCTGAAGAAGAACAACAGTACATTGAAGAACTTCTGTCTTATCAGATTGAAGGACTGATTGTTTTAAGTCACACTCTTCCATCTGAGAAACTTGCTTCCTATCAGATTCCTGTCATCGCAATTGAACGCGAAGCAGAATATATCAGCAGTGTCAATACTGATAACTATATGGGTGCACTTCAAGCTACGTCCCTGTTGATTCGGGATAATATTAATTCATATAAATGTCAATGTGAATAAATCCATCCCGGCTTATGACCGAATCCGAGCCTTTCAGGCTACTTGCGAAGAATATCATATTCCATATGATATAGATCTTAGTGTAGAAGGTGATTCTTATCATGAGATTTTAAACGTAATCCGAGAGATTTTCAATAAAATAGAAGCAAAATATCCCAATCAAAAAAAAGGTATCTTTCTCGCGAATGATACCTATGCAAATATGTTTCTTAATTTAATTTTCCAAAAATATGGAACATTTCCTTCTACTTATGAGATTGTTGGATTTGACAACTCTCCGATTGCCAGCGAGGCAATCCTTCCAATCACAACCATCGGCCAGCAGATTGATGTGATTGCAAAGACTGCCATGGATCTTCTTGTCCAACAGATGGAAGAGCAGAAAAAGCGTGTTCCCAAACCATTAGGTGAACCTGTTCATAAACAAATTGCCCCTGTATTAATTCGCCGTAATACAACAAAATAATTTATTTTTCATGATTGAGAACGTTGTCTCCAGCGCCAGGACCTGATTACCGGTTCCGGCGCTGTCTTCTGATATCTGCAGATACTGAGCAGTAATCCGAGCAGGATATAAGATGTCAGCATACCTGATCTTCCTGTTCCAAAGAACGGACAGTAGATTCCCATATTACAGACTCCTCCCAGATTTTCTAATATAAAAACTACGGTCTGAATCAGGAACAATGCTGTGCATCCTGTCCCCATCACCATACCAAGCTGGTTCTTCTGGCTTAAAGAAATCTTGGCAAATCGAAGGATCAGAACTACCAGACAAAGAACCAGCAGAATACCTGCCAGGATTCCATAAGCAGCTACCACACTTGCAAGCAGATGGACACTTCCGTCTACGGATGTCAGAAGTTCTTTAAACTGCGGATTGCCATGAAATGCTGAGCTTCCGGAAATCATTTTCCAGATCACATTGACTCTCGGGAAATCTGCAGCATGATCACCGATCGATAAAATAGCCGCTACACGCTCTTTCTGGTAAGCCCTGCCAAAACACCAAAGGCCTCCCGCAAGCAGAACCGGTATCAGAACGACTACTGCTCCGATTCCCGTAAGTACTGCTTTTTTACAAACCTGAAACCAGCCTTTGTGAACAGCCACCGCCAAAACCACACAATAAACCACTTCCAGTATCATTGCCCCAATCAGACTCTGGCTTCTTATAATCAGGAAATATGTTGGAATGACCATCCAAAGGATTGCCTTTAAAATTCCTCGGTATCCCTGACCTCTGTAACTATATAATACAGCTGCAAACAACGGAATTGTCAGCCAGAGTAAATCAATCAGATTCAATCCAAAATTGCCGAATGGCATTCTAATATATCTGGTTGATCCATTCATTTTCAAACCGGCAACCTGCAGTCCAACGAAAAGCAACACCTGATATACAATCAAGATTGGTTTTGCATAAGCCGCAATCCTCGTATAATCCATATAGCAAATGCCGATCATCAGCACAAGTCCAAGCAAAAGTGCCGGCAGTTCCAGCGACGTATGCCAGCTCGATGACATTCCTGTCCAGAACAGTTCTTCTGTTTTTCCCGCACTCTGCTCAATACCTAAAGCAGTCTGATACATAACACTCCGTAAAAGATAGCCTGCAAGACTTAACCCAACAATCAGCGCAATCATTCCCCACGCCATTGTCGGCCGATGGATTCTATCCATCTCAAGCCCGACTTCTACCGGATCACCCATTTCTCGAACCGCAGCTTCTTCTGCTTCTGTCTGACTCATTCCTTCACTTAGGAATTCCTCTTTCTGATCCTCAATATGATCATTGATCTCCTGTTCTATCGTCCCTCTTGCCATCTTACAGCGAATCTGTTCTGTTAATGTATGTAAATACTCCTCTCGTCTCATCAAACATCACCCTTTCTAACAAACTGCTGCATTCAGCACATTCACTACAGCCGATGAATAAATTTTCCACTCTTCTTTCTTCTCTTCTAAAACTTTCCTCCCGGTTTTTGTAATACTGTAATACTTACGAACCTTACCACCGACCTCTTTCTCATAAACTGTCAGATATTTCTTATCTTCCATTCCATGAAGCAATGGATATAACGTTCCCGCCTTTAATTCAAACACATTCTGGGACTTTTCTCTTAAGGTCTCGATCATCTCGTAACCATACATATCCTTTTCAGATAAAAGCTTTAATAACAACATCGTTGTGCTTCCTGATACCAGACTTCTGTCAACTGCCATAACAATTCCTCCTAATCTTTCTGATTTTACGTTAACCGCGCACCTCTTAACATTCTCATTGCAAAATGACGCTCATCTTGCAGTAGTTCAAGAATGCCTCTGCAATCCTGCCGGAGGCTATATCGGTTATCTATATATCTTGGCTTGATTATATATCGATTATCTATATATGTCAATAAAAGCTTCCAAAATTCTTTGCATTTTTTGTTTTTTGGATACAAAAACTATACTCTATGGGAAAAATATGTTATAATTTGTGTACACATTATGCAGTATAAATACATACTAGCCATACAATTCAAATTGTTGAACTAATTTAGGAGGAGATTATGACTGATTCTGTTACAAATAAGATCATTTTAAGTGCCGACAGTACCTGTGACCTGG
>OOAI01000923.1_pt1 | contig 11770 bp, 6 predicted proteins | sample 1671191 | NCBI WGS metagenome assembly OOAI01 (sample SAMN06348131, study PRJEB24527) | human gut metagenome | biome: human gut; feature: ankylosing spondylitis patient; material: feces | host: Homo sapiens | place: China | collected 2015-10 | reverse complement strand
GAACCGGCCTTTAACAGAATCCGTTTCCCGTCCGCAATGCGCCAGCGCTTTTGTAAAAAGCCATCCGAGGTATTGCAGGGAGAACACAAATCCGGCTGTGCAGAGAGAACGCCCTCACCAAACAAGGCTCGGCCCACATCGTCAGAAAAGTCATTCTCGTAAAAGTTTACATCATGCCAGCGTTGCGGAGCATCGCAGGGAGTGACCCAATATTGATCGGAAAGGCTCAGGCCGCTGCACTTGACGAGCAGAAGTTCTGCATAGGGAACATGCAGTGCTTCCAGCGCGTGTTCCAGCCCGGAGCGGCTTGCAGGAATACCACGCCCGGCCCACCATTTACGCAGGGAGAGAACATCGAAACTGCCGTCGATATGTTTTGCGCCGAGGGGGATTCTTTGCGCAGAAAGAATCTCAGCCACATCAATTATATCGCCGGTTTTTTCGGCTATTTCAATAACAGCCACTTGATGGTCACGCTGCATCAAGAAAAAACGCATGGATGCTCACCTGCCTTACCTTATCATAATAGATTATACCTTATAAGGGTTACCTTTGCAACGTGCGAAATAGAGCATACAACGTAAAATCAATATAAATGCACCAAGGGGATACTATACACTTTTATAGGAATAGGGTTTGATTCGATCCTCTCCCCCACACCCCCTCTCCAGCTGGCTGAAGAAACAGCCAGCTGAAAAAGAGAATATCGTTTCTTACAAGCATCTTACCTGTTCGCAGATGAGCTGCTTTTTTTATTACAATCTTGGAGGTCATCATGGGCAAATACCAGAAGAACATCGAGGCTGCACGGCGCATCAGCGTCATGCAGTACCTTGAAACCTACCATCCCGGCGAGCTTGTCCGCAAAACAGACAAGGAATATCGCACAAAAACGCACAGCAGCCTTGTTATTACCCCTTCGAATGGGAAGTTTCACTGGTACGCCCAAAGTGTGGGCGGTAACAATGCTATCGACTACCTGACGAAGGTTGAGGGTATAGATTTTGTGTCAGCAATACGGCTGTTGAGTGCGATGACTCCAATGCCCGGTTCTATTCAGGCGGCTAAAGCAACACCTACTCGGCAGCATACGATTCGTCCGTTTGAACTGCCAGCCGCAGATCGAAACACCGAAGCCGCAGTCGCTTATTTGATGCAGCGCGGTATCAGTCCGAAGGTACTGCGTTATTGCGTGAACAGCGGTATCCTGTACCAAACCACACGCGGCAGCTATCGCAACTGTGTGTTTGTGGGCAAGGACGCAGAAGGTGTACCGCGCTCTGCTTTTCAGCGCTGCTGTCAAGGCAGCTTTCGCGGAGATGTCGCGGGCAGCCAAAAACAGTATGGCTTTCTGATTCCCGCTGAATCGGAAACCTGCGATACCGTGGAAATCTACGAAGCCCCCATTGATGCTATGTCCGGCGCAACGCTGCGGCAGTACAAACACGATTCCCCGTGGCGCAGCGTCCACTACTTGGCGCTGAGTGGGCTGAACCACCAGCCGATTGACTACTTTTTGCAGCAGCATCCCGAAGTAAAGCGCGTGTCGCTTTGCTTTGACCGTGACGACCCCGGACGGAACTTCACAAAAATTGTTGCGAAACGGCTCGCAGAACGCGGATATATCGTACAGGACACGCCCCCGGCCATAGGCAAGGATTATAACGACTATCTGCTGGCGGCTCGTAGACTTATCAGCATGGAACGGTAAAGGAGCGGAACATGAAAACTATTGCAGTTGCAAACCAAAAAGGCGGTGTGGGCAAAACGACCACCACAGTAAACCTCGGCACAGCACTTGCGGCTATGGGCTACAAGGTGCTGTTGGTGGACGCCGACCCGCAGGGCGATTTGAGCAGCTATCTCGGCTATGCGGGCACCGAAAACGGCGCAACAATCAGCGACCTAATGGAATCTGTTATCAAGGACGAAAAGCCGCCAGAAGTGGTAATTCACCATGAAGAAAAGGTAGATTTCATTCCCTCCGACATTGGTCTGTCTGATATGGAAGTGAGCCTTGTAAATGTTATGGCGCACGAAAAAATCATGGAACAGGCATTGGAGCCGTTTAAGGATAAATATGACTACTGCTTGATCGACTGTATGCCCTCGCTGGGCATCATCACCGTGGCATCGCTTGTTGCGGCGGATCGAGTGCTGATTCCTGTGCAGGCACAGCATTTCGCCCTCAAAGGTCTGGTGTCCCTGTTCAAATCCGTCAACCAAGTAAAGCGCCGTATCAATCCCCGGTTGGATATTGACGGCATTGTGCTGACGATGGTGGACAAGCGCACCAACCTATCCAAAGATGTGTGTGCTGCCCTGCGCAGTGCCTACGGTCACGCGCTGAAAATTTACCGTGCAGAAATCCCGGTCAGTACGCGCACAGCAGAAAGCGCTGCCAGTACACATAGCGTGCTGACCTACGATGCCAACGGGCCAGCCAGTATGGCATATAAAGCGCTTGCCAAGGAGGTGACGGAAAATGAGAGAGTACGGCAGCAACATCAATCTGCCCTCACTCGATAATCTCTTTTCGAGTGAGCAGGAGCGGCAGGACGCAAAATTAGAGAAAATCCAAATTTTGCCGCTGACGGAATTACATCCCTTTCGGAATCACCCTTTTCAAGTCCGTGACGATGACGAAATGGACAAAATGGTGGACAGTATAAAAGAATACGGCGTTATGACCCCTGCCATTGTCCGCCCTCGGAAAGATGGTGGGTATGAAATTGTAGCGGGCCACCGCCGCTGTCATGCCAGCCAGCGGGCAGGCGTGGAAACTATGCCCTGCATTGTACGGGATATGGACGACGATACTGCTATTATTCTGATGGTGGACAGTAACTGCCAACGAGAGCATATTTTGCCGAGCGAAAAGGCGAAAGCCTATGAAATGAAGTTGGAAGCTATTCGTAGAAAAGCTGGTAGACCGTCAAAAGAAAATTCCCGACAAGTTGTCGGGGATTTTGAAAGCGCCGATTTAGTCGGTCAAGCAAGCGGCGAAAGCGGGCGGCAAGTCCAGCGCTTCATCCGTCTGAACAAACTCACCCCCGAACTTATGAAAATGGTGGATGATGGCAAGCTAAAAACCACTCCCGCCGTAGAACTTAGCTACCTTACCCCAGAAGAGCAAGAGGACTTCCTGTCCTATATGGAATCCGAGGGTTGCACACCATCGCTGTCACAGGCGCAAAAGCTCAAAGAGGCCAGCAAGGAAAGCGTGTTGACACCCGAAAAAATCCAGCATATTATGGCCGCCAAGTTGCCCAGCGTAAAGCCGCGTGACCCGCAGCTTATGATTCCCGTTGCAAAAGTTGAACGATACTTTCCGAAAGGCTTTACAAGCGACCAGATGCAGCAGATTATCGTAAAACTGCTGGAAAACTACGCCCGCGCCCACCAGCACGGCAGCAGATGAGGGGGCACCGATGACAAGATTATTAGTTGTTGAACCCAGCTACTGCCCTTATCAAGCGGGTTTTTCCAGTGCGGCGACTGCGGTTTCCGAGGTAATCGAGGGTGAAAGCCAAATTCTAAAACCGTTTGGCACACCTCGCATCGGGCTGATATGCAGCAAAGCCCAAAGCCGACTGAAATATAACAGACAAGTCAATGACGAGGGAATTACCGTGCGCGGGCGATTTCTCATCTGCGGGCTAAATGGTGATAAAGTCGTGGGCCTATCCAAAGACCAGGCAGACCGATACAGCCGTCTACTTTTTCTACCGCAAGTCGAAGATATGGCAAGCGGTGAACTGCCCGCCGCAAAGGTACGCCCGCAGGATGAACGCTACGGGAACAAACTATCTTTTTGGGAAAGGTTGGAAAGATAATGGAAGAAAAGACAGATAAAGTAGTCGGCTACATCGAATATCTCGGTACAGGCGGGATGATCGGTGAAATCGTTCCTTACACAAGCGTGGAAAAATTCAAGGATGAAATTCTGGATTCCTTGGATTGTGGGCGGCCAGTGACACCGGTTGTATTCTCAGATGAACTGGATGAGCCACTCCAATTTGATTCAGACACCTATTTTCCGTGGGGATTTCGCAGCGAAAAGCGAGTGCAAATCCCTTATGAAATCTATCAAACTAACAGGCGAGACCTTGTTTTTATGGAGTATTCTCCTGCGAGGCTCGCTGCCGGAGCAAAGGACTACGAACTCGTGTACAAGGGGCAGATGGAGCGTTGGGAAACGCTGGACAGCATTTATTCACGGCATAATCGGGATGACCGTCCAAACGCCAAAAGTATGCGTTCCGTCTCTGTCAGCGATATTATTGTGACACACAAAGATAACGAGACACACGCTTTTTATGTTCAGCCGATTGGGTATAAGCAGGTAGATAACTTGTTGCCGGAACTTGAAAATGCCACACCGTCAAAAGCAGAACAGCACGAGCGATAAGGAGCAGCCTATGGCAAAATACGAAAATATCCGTGCGCTTGCCAAAAAGCAACTGCAAGCCGTAACGGAGAGCAGCGACCGCTGGAAAGCATTTTTGCGGACAGCGGCCATTGCTTATAATTATAGTTTCCCGAACCAGCTTTTGATTCACGAGCAAAGCCCCACCGCCACAGCCGTGGCCGACATAGCTTACTGGAATAATAATGCGGGTCGCTGGGTCAAGCGCGGCGCACACGGTATCGCGGTATTTGACACTCGCGCCAATTCTTCCCGGCTGCGGTATCTGTTTGACATTTCCGATACCATCCCCCGTGCAGAGATTCCCGAAGCGCTGCCGTGGGTCATTACAGACCAGAACTGGCGGCCTGTTTGGGATAAAATCGTAGCGGATAATCACGCTGACAGCATCCAAAGCGCTCTCCTCATGCTCTCCACATCCTGCGTTGCCCAGCGCAGCGCCATGTTCACAACCGCACTGGGAAATGCCATAGACGGCAGCAGCTTACAGTGGGCCAAGCCGGACGAACAGCGGCAGCTATTTATACAGCTTATCACCCAAAGCTGTCTGTATATGGCCGCGCTGCGGTGCGGCGTGGATACTGCGCGGCTGGACCTGTCTGCCCTTGAGTCCGTGAACCAGTTTGATACAAACCGCATCACTCTGTGTTTGGGCAGCGCTTGCCAACAGGCGGCACGGCCTCTCATGCAGCAGATCGGTAGCATCACGAGAGAAATCGACAGTGTTGCACGCGCCGAAAAAGTCCGCTATTATGGTGACAAACAGGAAGAAACTAATAGCACCAAGGAGGTCAACAATGGAGTACATGATGGTGAACGGCTACCAAATCCCGGCGCTGACGCTGAACGAGCCGCCGATGCCGGAAATCGGCAAGTACGGCAGCCTGCGGCGGAAATTCCTGCTGGAGAATGCCCCGATGATGTTCGACGAGATGATGCTGGAGGGAACGCTGTACCCGCATCTGGTGGAGATGGACAACGCAGTACATCGGCAAATCGAACAGACGATGCAGACGCTGATGCAGCAGAGCACCGCCCCGAACCGGCAGACCGACCCGATGGGCTGGACGCAGTGGATGAACGCCTTGCAGAGCCAAGCCGAGGAACTGGCGATGCAGCAGATTTACAGCCTGTAACACAAGAACCCCAAGCGGAGAGCGATACCACGCCCTCCGCTTTTTCTGTGCCCATTTCTGATTTGCCGCCGCTGAGCGATGAACTGATTCTAGGCTTGCTGGCGAAAGAATCCTCCAGCCGTGCCGACAATGCGGCTATTCTGGAATATTTCAATGAGCATCCCGACCTTGCCGAGCGCAGCGCCTTTTGCAAGCACTGTTACAAGCAAATTTATACATATTTGTTCGTGGATGACCATACCGTGGGTTTTATCCGGCATGATATGTACCTTGAACTTTGGGAGGGCAACTATCTTACCAAAACAGCACAGGTCAATCTGACATGGGATGCTGTTGCCGCAAAGATTGCTGACCTTATCGAGCAAGGGCGTCTGATGGTTCCCGTCAAGGCTACACCCGTGCAGCAGCAGATGGAGCAGCTTACTCTTACTCCCGAAGATTCTGAAAAGGCAGGACTTCCGAGCCATGAGCAGCAAGCAAAAAATATCGACCTTGCGGCAGAAGCCAAAAAGTGGAACGAACCCATCATTGACGCATCCGGCAAGTACATTACGGAGCAGGACATTACCGATGCACTGTGCAAAGGCGGCGGGTTTGAAGATAGCAAATTTCGCATTCAGCAATATTTCTCTGCACAGGTACTTCCTATCGAGGAAGATCAAGCCCGCTGGCTGAAAAAAGAATACGGCATCGGCGGCGGCACATGGTTCTTCCGTGATGGTGGGCGCGGCTTTCTTAACCACATGGGCAAAAATCTTGAGATCACCCGACGTACAGAGGACGGCGAGTATCGCCGCGTTTTGAAGTGGAAAGAGGTTGCCCAACGCCTGCGGCTTTTGGTTTACAACGACCAGTATCTGACCGATGCCGAAAAAGCCCCCTATCAGGCATGGGCAGCAGAACAGCAAGCCGCCCGCGCAGCGAACGATGCCGCACTCGCCCATGCAAAACACGCCATCACGGATTTCTGCGAGAATGAGGGGCTAAACGAGCCGAATTTCTCCGACTTGACCCGCGTGGAGTTTGCTTACTCTACCACCGAGGACGATGAGCACGAGATCCAAGTGTATGCCAATCTTCTGCGGAACGAAATCCGCTATGAAGTTGACGGTAACATTGTCCATATCGACTACTTCCAAGATAACCACGAGCTTGCTGCGCAGGGCATTGAAAACACCGCCTTCTCGGATTTTATCAATACCGCCGAAGCAGAGTTTGAAAAGCATCATCCGACTACAAGAAAAGTCGAAAAATCACCTGTAACTATCGGCAGCACGGTTTATCTGGAAGATGACAGACCCTTTACCGTGGAGGAAATCGGCAGAGAAAACATTCATCTGCGGGATGAAAGTTTCCCGCTGGTAGGCCGTGCCGTCAGCCATGAAGAATTTGCGCGGCTGCTTGCGGCCAACCCCAAAAATGCAGCACTATCCGCCCCGGAAGTTCCAAGCCGCCAAGCGCAGCAGGAAGAAATTGCTGAACCCATCGTGGGCGAAGTCATCGAAGAACCCAGCCCCTTTGTGGAGCAGGTTATGGCGGACGCAGAAAGGCTTTCGGCAGAAGATGAACCTTACCACCGTGAACCCATTACCTATGAAGCCCCTTATCTGGACAACCTGCCGACAGCACCGCGCGAAAAGTTTGCAGCTAACATTGCCGCCATCCAAAAGCTGAAAGAAATTGAGCAGCGCGTAGCGAACGGCGGCAGCCCTGCTTTTGAGGATGAGCAGAAAATTTTAGCACAGTACACAGGCTGGGGCGGGCTTTCGGATGCGTTCGACCCGAACAAAAGTACATGGTCGAACGAGTACAGCCAGCTGAAAGCAGCATTGTCTGAATCCGAATACGAAGCTGCCCGCAGCAGCACCCTGACGGCGTTTTATACCCCTGCCACCGTTATCCACCCCATCTACCGCGCACTGGAACGCTTCGGAGTAAAAGGCGGCAAAATCCTAGAACCCAGCATGGGCACAGGCGCATTTCTCGCACACAGACATTTTGGCAGCAGTGATGCCAAATTCTACGGCGTAGAATTGGACAGCATCACAGGCCGCATCTCCAAGCAGCTATATCAAAAGGCCAATATCCAAGTAACCGGCTATGAAAATGCGCTTCTCCCCGACAACTATTTTGACTGCGTTATTGGCAATGTCCCTTTCGGTAATTTTCAAGTCAATGACCCGCAGTATAACCGGCTGCATTTTCCCATTCACGACTATTTCTTTGCCAAGAGTATCGACAAGCTGCGCACCGGCGGCATCATGGCGTTCATCACCTCCAGCGGCACATTGGACAAAAAGGATGACCGCGCCCGCAAGTACATTGCCGAGCGCTGCGACCTTATCGGTGCGGTGCGATTGCCCAACAATGCGTTCAAGGGCAGCGGCACTAAAATTATGACGGATGTAATTTTTCTGCAAAAGCGCGATACGCTGCGCCAGCAGGACGAGCCTTGGCTGCACCTTGCAGAAGATGCCAACGGCATTACCATGAACCGCTACTTTGTGGAGCACCCCGAAATGATTTGCGGCAGAATGGAGATAGTCTCCGGTCCGTATGGCCCGACTTCCACCTGTCAGCCGATAGACCCCGATGCGGTGGACCGTTTCGGAAAGTCGTTGCTGGAAACGCAAATCGACACTGCTATGCAGCACTTGACCGCCACGCTGACAAAAGCCGAAATTCCCATACAGGAGGAAAGCGGCGAGGACACCAAGTACATTGATGCCGATCCCTTTGTGCGTAATTTCAGCTACACGGTAAAGGACGATAAAATCTATTACCGCGAAGGCGCAGTCATGCGGGAATGTAATCCCAACGCAGCCTCTGCCGAGCGTATCCGCAAACTGGTGGAACTGCGCGATACCACCCGCGCTCTGATCGATGCGCAGTTGCAGGACTTGTCGGACGAGGAAATCCACCGTCTGCAAGGCCAGCTTAACCGCCAGTATGATGCCTTCCGCGCCAAGCACGGCCTAATCAACAGCCGCAGCGCGGAGTTGTCTTTCCGGGATGACAGCAGCTACTATTTGCTGTGTTCACTGGAAAATGTCGATGAAAAAGGAAACTTTATCAGCAAGTCGGATATGTTCACCAAAAGGACTATCCGCTCTGCACAGATACCAGACCACGCCGACACGGCATCGGACGCTCTGGCACTGAGCATCGGGGAACGTGCCAAGGTCGATATGCCTTACATGATGCACCTTACCGGGAAAGATGAAGCAACGCTTGCCAAGGAACTGGCGGGCGTTATTTTTGTAGAGCCTTTCCGCAAACAGGAGGACGGCAGCCCTGTTTACCTTATGGCGGATGAGTATTTATCCGGCAATGTACGCGAAAAGCTGCGTATTGCTCATGTTGCAGCCGACCAAGACCCGGCATTCCGCATCAATGTAGAAGCGTTGGAACAGGTGCAGCCCAAGGACTTGACGGCGGGCGAAATAACGGTTCGGTTGGGTGTCACATGGATCGGGTCGGAAATCATCAAGCGGTTTGCCGATGAACTTTTTCAGTCAACCTACCGCGAACAGAAAATAGCTGTCCGTTACAATGAATATCTGAATAACTGGTATATTTCCAACAAGAGCCAGGGCAACGATAATATCCGCGTCACGAACACCTACGGCACAAAACGTATCAACGGCTATCATTTGTTGGAGAACGCACTCAACCTGCGGGCCACCAAAATTTACGATACAATCTATGACGAAAACGGCAAGGAGCAGCATAAACTCAATGGTCCTGCCACCGAAGAAGCACAGGCCAAGCAGCGGATGATAGAAGATGCTTTTAAAGACTGGATTTTCAAGGACCGTGAACGCCGGGAAAGTTTGGTAGCGCTGTACAATGAAAAGTTCAACTGCATTCGCCCCCGTGAGTACGACGGCAGCCACATCCAGTTTTTCGGCATGAACCCGGAAATCGCGCTGCGGCCCCACCAGCGCAATGCCATTGCGCATATTTTGTACGGGCACAACACACTGCTGGCGCACGTTGTCGGTGCAGGCAAGACCTATGAGATGGTCGCCGCCGCGATGGAGAAAAAGCGATTGGGATTATGCAGCAAAACACTTGTCGCCGTGCCAAATCATCTGACAGGCCAGTTTGCCAGTGAAGCGCTGAAGCTATACCCCAACGCAAACATTTTGGTGACAACGCAGCGCGATTTTGAAAAGTCAAACCGTAAACGGTTTTGCGCCAAAATCGCCACCGGCAACTATGACATTGTGGTAATCGGTCACAGCCAGTTTGAAAAGATTCCACTTTCCGATGCCAGAAAAGCCGAGTTTATCCGTAAGCAAATTGACGAACTGGAGATGCAGTTGGAGAGCATGGACAACAGCGACAGCCGTCTGACCGTCAAGCAGTTGGAAAGTAAGAAAAAGCAGTTGAAAACCAAGCTGTCAAATTTGCTGGGATGATGTGGTGACTTTTGAGGAACTGGGCGCAGACTCTCTCATGGTCGATGAAGCACACAATTTCAAGAACCTCATGACCGTTACTAAGATGCACAACATCGCGGGTATCAGCACCACCGAGAGCCAAAAGACCAGTGACCTGTTTATGAAGTGCCAGTACCTTGATGAAATCACTGGGGCGCGGGGCGTAACGTTTGCCACAGGCACACCCATTTCCAACAGCATGACCGAGCTGTATACCATGCAGCGCTATTTGCAGCAGTACACCTTGGAACGCAACGGCCTTGCAAACTTTGACAGTTGGGCGGCCACCTTTGGCGAAACCGTCACAGCCATCGAACTTGCGCCGGAGGGAACCGGCTACCGCACAAAAACACGCTTTGCTCGTTTTTTCAATCTGCCAGAACTTATGGCAATGTTCAAAGAATGCGCTGACATTCAAACAGCAGATATGCTGAAACTGCCTGTCCCTGCTCTTGTGGGCGGCAAGCCGACCAACATTCAGCTAAAGCCCTCCGAAATACAAAAGCAGATGGTGACAGAATTGGGCGAACGGGCCGACAAAATCCGCAATAAAATGGTAAAGCCCTATGAGGACAATATGCTGAAAATCACCAACGACGGACGCAAATTGGCGCTGGATCAGCGCTTGATCGACCCCGACTTGCCCGACGATCCTGACAGCAAGGTCAATATCTGTGTTGGCAAAATTTTTGAGATATGGGAGCAGACCATGCCTCAACGCAGTGCGCAGCTTGTTTTCTGCGATCTGTCCACGCCCAAAGCGGGCGTTTTCAATGTCTACGATGACATGAAAGCAAAGCTGATCGAACGCGGAATCCCCGAAACAGAAATTGCCTTCATCCATGAAGCGAACACCGATGCCCGCAAGACGGAACTTTTCGGAAAAGTTCGCAGCGGTGCAGTTCGCGTTCTGATGGGCAGCACCGCCAAAATGGGAGCCGGAACCAATGTCCAAAAGCGGCTGATTGCGTTGCACCATCTGGATGTACCGTGGCGGCCATCTGATATTGAGCAGCGTGAGGGCAGAATATTACGACAGGGCAATGAAAATAAGGAGGTCTATGTTTTCCGTTATGTCACCGAAGGTACATTTGATGCCTACTCGTGGGTGCGACACGAAGTCGCGTAATTTAACCGTCTGGCTATGACCAGACCCACTATTCCATTAGTGGTAGCCTATCGCCACCAAAGCAACTGGTAACGGTTGTGAGGGAGCATGGCGAGAAATAGTAGCCCCGCCCGAACGGGCTCAAGCTGAAGCCGCGAGGTAGAAGCGATAAACTGCCAGCAACAAAGTGGTTGGGGAGCTTGGCTTGTGCAATATGGCTAACATATAGTGAACTACTGATAAACGCCGTTAAAGACGAACAGGCTAAAGTTGCTGATAAGCCTGAACCAAAATGGTATTGCAGTCGGATGTTCTCCTCCAGCGATGGGAACACATGGACGCTAAGGCTGTCGGCGGAGAGGCAGAGCCTAACCTGCACAGTTAAATGCGCGGAACGTGGTAAGCCCGTATTCCTCCGAGCAATCGGACGGGAACCGCAAGGAAAACCTCATGGAATGCGGGTAAAAGAACGATGGAGAAAGCGAATGCCAACCCTGTAATGGGGCTGGATAGGGGTTGAAACATTACTCCACGCGAAAGCGGGCAGACTTCCATCACGGTCTTTCTTTACGAGAGAATTTACAGAACTTTTGAAGGAGGGAATTGCAAATGAACGGAAAACCGTGTGCACCATCTAACATGGCGCAAAACT
>OOAI01000916.1_pt1 | contig 11866 bp, 7 predicted proteins | sample 1671191 | NCBI WGS metagenome assembly OOAI01 (sample SAMN06348131, study PRJEB24527) | human gut metagenome | biome: human gut; feature: ankylosing spondylitis patient; material: feces | host: Homo sapiens | place: China | collected 2015-10 | reverse complement strand
CTTCGACCACCTTCTGGTTCTTCTTGGCTTCCTTCTCCTTCTTCTGCTGTTCAAAGCGGTACTTGCCGTAATCCAGCACCTTGCACACAGGCGGGACAGCCTGCGGGGCGATCTTGACCAGATCAAGTCCGGCGTCCTCAGCAGCGCGCATGGCCACCTGAATGCTGACCACGCCCTTCTGCTCGCCGTCGGCTCCGATCAGGCGAACCTCACGGTCACGGATCTGACCGTTGATCTCCAGTTCCTTCGACTTTCCAGCGGTAGCGATAATGAATGCACCTCCAAACAATAGTCCATAGTGTTGCGTTTTTTGGCATAGAAAACGCGGCCGCCCCAGTTTCGGGACAGCCGCGCGAAATTCACTCAAGAGCGCGATTCGGTCTACAAGACGAATCGGTTCAGGGTATAGCCCGGGGGTCCTTACCCCTCAAGGCGAGCGCGGCACAGGCCGTAGCTGCTTTCTTTACTCGAACAGTTTACCACACCCCGGGGAGGCTGTCAAGCATTTTTATGCGGGAATTTGAAAAATATTCTTAAACTTCAATCAGCTCCCCCAGCTCCAGCGAATATATCCCTTTATAAGTCACCCTCCGGGGGGCGAAGCGCTTATCGATGGCCCTGGCGTAGAGTTCCAACTGAGCGCGGTAGGCTCGGACGAAGTCGGCAGGAGTCTTGCGGCGGTCCGTCTTGTAGTCCAGAAGCTCGAGGTGGTCGGGGTAGATGAGGACGATGTCCGCGATGCCCTGCACCAGCACCCCGGCGTCGGCGGCAGGGCCGTCGGGCAGGGCGCGGCCCTGGGCAGCCATGACCTCGGCGGCAGGCAGCGACGTGATAAAAGCCAGCTCCCGCAGCACATCCTCTGCCCCGCAGATGCGGCGGAACGCCTCGCTGCGCACAAAGCGGAGTATCTTATAGACATCCAGCTTCCCGGCAATGGCGGGGGGCGTGAGCTGCGCCGCCGCCTGACGCTCCCGTTCGGCGCGGACAGCGGCCAGAACGGCGTCGTCCTCTGCGTCCCGCACAGCGGCCAGCGCCCCGAAGTCTGCGTGCTCGAGGAAGGCATGGAGAGCCGTACCCATCTCGGCGGCGGTGAGGCCGTCCTTCGAGAGGAAGCCCGGGCGCTCAAGGGTGGTCTGCTCAGCAGCGTGGACGAGGCTGGTCACGCTGACCTTGGCCGGGATGTCCGCCAGCGCTGCCGCCGGATACCGCCAGCCGAAGCCCTGCCGCAGTGTCTCCACAAGGGCCGGGTCGGCCTCGGGCCGGGTCGGCTCTTCCGCCTCGGCGGGGGCTTCTTCAGGCGGGAGGACATCGGCCTGCACTGTGAGGGCGATGGTGCTTCTGGTGTCCGCAAAGGGCAGCTCGAGGTTCCCCGCCAGACGGCGGAGAGGCCCGCCGTTGGGGTGGACGAGGAGCGCCGCCCGCAGCCAGTCGGCGAAGCTGCCCGCCTGAGCGTTCAGGGTCTCCCCCGCCCCGGCGGCGAGGAAGGCGGCGGCTTTGGCGAAGGGGTTGGACGTCCGGCCGATGCCCAGCGGCACCGTCAAGATCAGCTTATCCTGCGCCCGGGTGAGGGCCACATACAAAAGCCGCATCTGCTCGCTCCGCATCTCGGCGGCATGGACCGTGGAGAGGGCGGTGTAGGCCGCCGTCTTATAGGCCCCCTCGCCGCCCTCGGGACGGAGACGGAGGCCCGCGCCGCAGACGCGGTGGAGCAGGACGGGCTGGCGGGTGTCGGTGGCGTTGAACTGCCGGGCCGTGTCGGCCACGAACACCACCGGGAACTGCAAGCCCTTGGAGCGGTGGATGGTCATGATGGTGACGCAGCCGGGCCGCGCCCCGCCGGGGGCAGTCTCCTGCCCGGTGGAGCCCGCCAGCGTGGCCGCGTCGATGGCACGGACGAGGGCCGAGATGCCGCCCGCGCCCGCCCCTGCGCAGAAGGAGGCGAAACGCCGCGCGTCCTCCCGGCGGCGCTGGCCGTTCTCCATGGCACCGAGGGCGGCGAGGTAGCCGGTGGAGACAAAAATTTCTTCCAGCAGTTCCTCCACCGGCACGCTCCGGGCCATCCGGCGCAGGGCCGTCAGACGCTGGTAGAACGCCTGCACCCGGCGGGTGAAATCATCCTCCGCCCCGCTCTGGACGGCCTGCAGGACTGCGCCGTAGAGGCTGATGCGGGTGCGCTTATCGGGCGTCTGCGCCCCGGCCCGGAGACGGACGAGGTCGTCGTCCGTAAAGCCGAACATCGGCCCCAGCATGGCGGCAGCGAGATAGATGTCCTGCGCGGGGTTGTCGATGACCCGCAGCAGGGCGATGAGGGGGCGGATGTGGGGCGCGTCCAGCAGGTTCTCCCTGGCGTCGGCGTAGACCGGGATGCCCCGGGCCGTCAGGGCCTCGGCGTAGGCCGGGAAGTCGCCTCTCGCCGCCAGCAGGACACAGCAGTCCTCGTACTGCACCGGGCGGGTGGTGCCGCCGTCCCGCACCGGCTCGCCGGAGGCCACCATCGCCTCGATGCGGTCGGCGATATACTGTGCATCCGTCTCGGCGGCATCGTCGGGCAGGAAGTGGGCCTCCACGCTGCCCTCGTACGCGCCGGGTGCGCCGCAGACGAGGCGCTGGCCGTCGCCGTAGGCCGTGTCGCCCAGAGCAGGCGTCATGAGCTGTTCGAAGATAAAGTTGATGCCCGCCACCACCTGCGGGGCAGAGCGGAAGTTTGCATCCAGCGCCAGCATGGCGTTCTCGCCGGGCCTGCCGTCTTCGGGCCGGGGGCGGGCCTCGCCGCCGGGCAGGAGGGGCCAGCTCTCCAGCTTTTCCCGGAAGATGCTGGGGTCCGCCTGACGGAAGCGGTAGATGCTCTGCTTTAAGTCGCCCACGAGGAAGAGGTCATCCCCTGCCGGGCTGGCCAGACAGCGGTAAAGGGCGTCCTGCAGGGCGTTCGTGTCCTGATACTCATCCACCATGACGGCGGCGTAGCCCTGCCGGATGCCCTGACACAGCTCGGTGGGCTGGCCGGCGGCGTCCCGCAGGAGCCGCAGGGCCAGATGCTCGAAATCGCTGAATTCCAGCAATCTTCTCTCCCGCTTCCGGGCCGCAAAGCGGGCGTCAAAGTCCCGCACGGCGGCAAAGAGGGCGCGGAGGCAGGGTTCGGCGGCTTTCCGGTCAAGCTCGGCTTCGTCGAGGCTGCAACTGACGAGGTCTTCGATTTTCTCAAAGAGCTTTGCGGCCTCGTCGGCCCGGGTCTTGACGGCGTCCTTGTGCTCACCGGTGAGCCGCTTTTTCATATTTTTGAGGCCGGGGGCCTGTTCCATGCCGAGGACGTAGGGCGTCAGCCTGTCGTAGAGGGGCGTCCATTCCCCTGCCCCGGCCAGACGCTCCATCTCGCCCAGCAGGGCGGCGGAGTTTTCCAGCCGCTCGAGGGGTTCGGCGAACTTCTCGTTCACTGCCGCCACGGCCTTTTCCTTGGCGGCAGGGGTCTTTTTGCTGGCCTCGGCGTCGGCCTGCGCAGTCACGAAGTCCTCCCTGCAGTCGTTCAGCGCGGCGCAGAGCAGCTCCTTCGCGGCCCGAGCAGAGCGGGCGGCCTCCTGCATCAGAATATCATGCCAGCAGGTGCGGGCAAAGCCGTTCTCGTCCTGCCACGGGGCCAGCATCTCGTCCAGCTTTTTATCGTAGTCCGGCAGGGCGCGGAGGAAGTCATAGACCTGCAAAACCGCCTCCCCCGCCGCCTTGTCGGTGCGGCCCTTGCCGTAGAGGTCGGCAAAGGCGCAGAAGTCCGCATCCTGATAGGCCGCTTCCAGCGTCTCGGAGAGGGCTGCGTTCCGCAGCATCTCCACGCTGCCGGGGTCAGCAGGGGTGAAGTCCGGCGGGATGTCCAGCGCCTGAAAGTGCTTGTGGAGCAGGTCGAGGCAGAAGGCATCGATGGTGCAGATGGGGGCTCTCTGCAGCAGCATCCGCTGGCGGCGGAGGGCCGTGTTGCCCGGCTCTGCCTGACTGCGGCGGAGCAGCGCCTGCCCGATGCGGGCGCGGAGCTCTGCGGCGGCGGCGTTGGTGAAGGTGACAATGAGGAGCCGGTCGGCGTCCACGGGATGTTCCGGGTCGGTGATGAGCCGGACGGCCCGCTCCGTCAGGACAGCGGTCTTGCCGCTGCCGGCGGCGGCGCTCACCAGCAGCGCACCGCCCCGGTCGTCGATGGCGGCACGCTGGGCCGGGGTCCATTTTGTCTCGCTCACTGGTCTTCCTCCTTTTTCTCTTCCGGTTCAAAAGGCTTTGCAGGGGCGTCCAGCGCCCGCTCTCCGATGCCGTCCTCATGGCAGCAGATGAAGCCGTAGTCGCACCACCGGCAGGGGCTGCGGCCCGTGACCAGCGGCTCGGCGGCGATGCAGCCGCTGTAGAGCTGTTCGCCCATCTGGGTCACAAGGTCGTCCAGATGGAGCTGGATGCGGGAGAGCTTGGCCTTGTCGGCGCGTTTCTCTTTCTGGTAGGGGCTGGGTACACCGTTGCGGAAGCTGAAGGGCAGATACCGCCCCGTCTCCTCGGCGTCCATGGCGTCGAAGACCTTCTGCTCGTCCCGGACGAGGCCGTCCAGCTTGTATTCCATGCTCCGGGCAGCCTTGCCCCGGGTGGTCGTCTCGGGGGCCGGGTCGGCCAGCAGGTACAGCACACCCGCAGGCTCTGCCCCGGTAAAGCGTCCGTCGGCGTCCCGGGTCAGGCTGAACAGGTAGAGCAGCATCTGACAGTCGAGGCCGCAGTAGACTTCCCGCAGGTCAAGCTTTTTCGTGCCGGTCTTATAGTCCACCACCCGCACCCAGCGGGTGCCGTCGTCCTCGATCCACTCGTCGGCGCGGTCCACGGTGCCGATGAGCTGCACCGTCCGGCCATCCGAGAGGCGGTAGGTCTGGCCCCGCACGGCGTCCTCGCCGGGGCCGATCTTCAGCTCACAGGCCACCGGTTTGAAGCTGGACTGGCGCTGCTCGTCCCGCAGGTAGCAAAGCAGGCCCGTCATGCTCTTTTTGAGGCGGGAGAGCAGATAGGCGAAGCGGGCCGTGTCCTCGGGGAGGTAGCGCTTTGCGTACTCATCTACGAGAAGCCCGGCCAGCGCCGCCATGGCCTCGTCGTCGAGGTCGAGGAAGGGCTGTAAGCCAGCGCAGGGGTTGTCAGGGCCGGGGTGGGGGTCGAGGGCCATCTGGAGCACCCAGTGCATGAGGGTGCCGCTCTGGTCGGCGGAAAGCTCGGCCCGCTTCCGGGGTCGTAGGCCCAGCACGTACTGCAGGAAATAGCAGTACCGGCAGGTGTAGTATTTTTCGAGCTGACTGGGCGAGATGCGGAGCCGCCGGCCCAGCAGCGTTTCCAGCGCCTCGAGGTCGCTGACCTGACGGGGGCTGCGGCCCGCCATCCGGCGCAGGAGGGCGAGGCCCTCGGGTTCTGCCCCGCCGGGGGCATGAAGGGCCTCGGTGAGGCTGGCGCGTTCGATCTCCGTCAGGGGCCAGCCGCCACCCAGCACGTCGAGGCCGTCGGCGGCAGTGGCGGCAAGGTCGGTCAGGTCGAGTTCCGGCGCACCCGGTCTCAGCACGTCCACGATGGGCTCGAGGGCGGCGCAGAGGGTCTGGCCCTGCCCCTTCGGCCAGCTGAGCCAGAGGCCTCTGGCCGGGGCGGTGAGGGCCTTATAAAAGCAGACCTGTTCCCGCACCACCCGGTTCTCAAAGCAGTCCGGAAGCTCGATCTCCTGCGCCATCAGGGCGTCGCGGTCGGCGTGGGTCAGCAGGCCCGTCTCGCCGGGCGCGGCGGGGAATTCGCCCTCGGAGAGGCCCAGCACAAAGACATAGTCCGGTGCGTCAAGGCGCATCTTGCCTGCGCTGGCCAGCACCACGGCGTCCAGCGTCTGGGGGATGTGGCCGAGGTCCGACGAGCGCAGCAGCAGCCCGAACAGCTCTTCATACTCGGGGATGGTGACGCTCTGGCCACCCAGCAGGCCTGCCATCTCGTCCAGCAGTCCCATGACCACGTTCCACTCCCGGGCGGCTTCCTCGGCGGCGGGGATGCCCCGCTCGGCCCGGATGGCCTCCACCTGCGCGGCCTGAGCGTCCTCCGCGCCCAGCTCCTTCAGGCAGAAGTAAAGGGCGCGGCTCATCTGCTCGGCGTTGGCAGAGCGGAGCTTCGCGCGCAGGCCGTCGGCGGCGGTGATGAGAAGGGCGCGGGCCTTTTCGGCCCGGGCAAGGTTTTCTCTGTCCTCGTCGGTAGGCTCCACATCGCCGAAGCCCCGGGGGTTCTTCTCGAAGGGCGCACGCCACGCCGCCGCATTCGGCGACCAGGTGTAGGCGTAGTTCTCGAGGGCGCAGACCTCTTCCTCGGTGAGGGCGCAGAGGCCGGTCTTGGCCAGGGTGGTGAGCTGTTCCGTCAGCTCTGCACCCCGGGCGAGAGCCAGCAGACACCGCACCGCCGTGGCCGGGGCGCTGAACTCAGGAGTCGTCGGCTCATCGCAGTAGAGGGGGATGTCCGCCATCCGGAACTCGTACTTGACGGCGGCGCGGTATTTCGAGATGTCGCGGCAGACCACCGCCACCTTTCCGCAGCGGACGCCCTGCCGCATGAGGCGGCGGATGGCGGCAGCGGCGGCGCGGACTTCTTCCTCCCGGCTGGGGGCGGCGAATAATTTTATTTCCGGACAGGCCGGAGGCGGGTCACACCGGCCCGTGGCCAGCAGCTGAGCCGCTGCGGCGAGGCCGGGGGCATCGGCGTGGCGCATATCCCGGCGCAGCAGTTCCGGCATGGCCACTTCAGTGCCGTTCCGGCGGGCCAGCTGGCGCAGCTGGGCCGCCACCTGCTTCGCGCCGGAGAAAAGGCTCACGTCCCCCGGCACGAGCGGGGTGCCGTCGTCGCAGAGGGCCACCGTCACGGTGGGCAGCGAGGCCAGCAGGGCGCCCATCAGCCGCTTTTTCGGGGCGTTGAAGGTGTCAAACTCGTCGATAAAGACGGCCCTGTCCCGCAGGAACTCCGGCAGTTCGCCCCGGGCCAGTGCGGCCTCGAGGCGGGATGCGGCCAGCTCCAGCCGGTCGGAGGGGTCCATGCCTGTCCCGGCCAGCAGGGTCTCGTAGCCCTGAAAGATGAGGGCCAGTTCGCTGAGCTTGGCGCTGTCGGTGCCGCAGTCCTGCGCCAGCTCATAGAGCTGCCGGCCCGAGAGGCCCGCGCTCTTGAGCTCGTCGATGGTCTCGGCGGCCATCTGGCAGAAGGCGGCCGAGCGGCGGTGGCGGTAGTAGTAGTGGACGTTGTCCTGCAGTTCCTCGAGGGCGCGGCGCACCAGCACGGCACGGCCCGCGTCGCTGAGGGTCTGGACGGCAGAGCCGCCCTCCGCCGACAGGATATGCTCGGCGAGGCTGGTGAAGGAAAAGCTCTCCACCAGTCCGCTCAGCGCGTCGCCCATCTCCCGGTGGATGCGGCCCTCGGTGGACGAGGTGAACTGCTCCGGCACCAGCAGGATGCTCTTCTCCCCCGCCTCGGCCCGCGCCCGGATGCGCTGGTACAGCAGGGTGGTCTTTCCGCTGCCGGAACCGCCTAAAAGTAGTTTTAACATGGTGAATCTCTCCGTTGGGTCAGTTTTCTATCGTGGGCGGCTTGCCCTCATTTTTCTATCATTGTACCACAAAATTGCAGCGACATCTATTCTGTGGTACAATGAAGAAAAAATCATCTCAGAAAGAGGACACCTGCATGAAAATTTTAGCAGTAGATTACGGCGACAGCCGCACCGGCCTCGCCACCTGCGACCGCACCGAGTTCCTGACTTCCCCCATCACGCCCCAAATCACCGTCAAGGCCCGTGACAAAGTCGCCGCCAGGGTCTGCGAGGTGGCAAAGGAGATCGAAGCCGAGCTCATCGTCATCGGCCTGCCGCTGAACATGGACGGCACCGAGGGCGAGCGCGCCCGCAAGAGCCGCAAGCTGGCCAAAACCGTTGAGATCTGGAGCGGCCTGCCCGTCCGGATGTGGGACGAACGCCAGACCACCTGCGCCGCTGCTGACCTCCTCGACGAGAGCGGCACCTTCGGCGCAAAACGGAAAAGCATCCTCGACTCGGTGAGCGCGACGGTCATTCTGGACGACTACCTCGCATGGCGGAAAGAGCACCCGGGGGAGGTCTGAACGCCCCCGCCGCCCCTGTGGCAAAGTTTCTTTGCGAAGTCCGGACAGTTTGTTGCAAAGTCCGCAGAAAATCGTCGTTTTCCGGTTTGTTTTCACAATTTTCCTGAGCCGAATTTGTATAGTTTTCCGGCTTGACAGCACCGGCTCTTCTCCGATAGAATGAGGGTAGAAGAACCCCTGCCCAGATGGCCGGGGATGACGCTTCTTCATGAGAAAAAACAACTGGACTCACCAAAACAAAAACGATTGGAGGCGACCCACATGACAAAACTGAGAAAGCTGACTGCCCTGCTTCTGGCCGGTGCACTGACCCTTCTGCTCCTGACCGCCTGCAGCGGTGGCGGCTCTTCTGGCCCGGAGGCCCAAGCCGAAGCCGAGGTGATGAGTGCCATCCGAAGCAACTCCTCCACCAAAAATCTAGAATATGACGTTGGGATGTGCAATATCGCCAAAGACGAGCTTGCCAAAACCAATCTAGACACCGAACTGAAAGGCAGCATTGGAGGATACGGGGTCTACCACAAAGTAAAGATTGATCGGGAAAAATCCACCCTGACCCTCATCGCCCAATACGATTATCAGAACACCAATCTGGACGATCTCATCGGTTGCATCACCAAGAACAACGAGGCTTCTAACCTGAACTTCAATCTTTCCAGTAAATGGACTAAGGTAGGCGTAGCAGCCAAGACCCATAACGGGAAGACCTACATCGCCATCACTCTGCAGGTAAAGAGGACTTGACCTGTCCCTTTTCCCCTATAAACGCAGATCACCCGCCAGTTGGCGGGTGATTTTTTTGCAGCTGTCCCACCGCCCGGAAGGCGGAAAAGCAGCTTCTTATTCGTATTTCGTAATGGTCACGCTGTTGATGGTGATGGGTTCGGTGGGGCGCTGAGCTTCATCCACGCCGGTCTGGGCGATGGTGTCCACCACCTCCATCCCTTCGTACACCTGCCCGAAGACGGTGTCGGTGTAGTCGAGGTAGGGTGCGCCGCCCGCCGTCTGGTAGGCGCTCACCACGTCGGCCCGCCAGCCGGCGGCGTTCATCTGGTCGATGAGCTCCTGCGTCACCGAGCTGCTGCCCGGCAGGGTCTCCATGACATAGAAGACGCTGGCGCAGTCGCCGGAGGCGTCCGCTGCCGCACAGAGTGCGCCGGAATAGTGGTGGAGCTTATCGGTGGTCTCGGCGGAGAAACGGTTCCCGTTCCAGATGGTGGTACCTCTGCCGTCCGCACCCTGCCCGGCCTCCACCACGAAGTCCTTCTCCACCCGGGTGACGGTCAGTCCGTTGTAAAAGCCCTGCTGGGCCAATGTGGTGAAGTTCTGCACGGCCTGCGGGGCCTCGGTGGAAAAAAGCACTGCTTTGAACACGCCTGCCGAGGTATCGAACACCGCGATGGTATCCCCCGCCGCCGGGTGGGTGAACTGCAGCTCTGCCGACTCCACAGCCGGGCGGTTGACCGTCTGCACCGTGCCAGCCTTCCCGCCCTGGATGCTGGAGAGGATATTGTCCGCACTGCACCCGGTCAGAACTGCCGTCAGGGCCAATGCCGCCATTATTTTTTTCAAGGCTCTCATAAACGGGCCTCCCTGTCCATATGTTATAGCAACGATGGCTTTTCAAAAGCTATCGCTATAGTATATCACATTCCGGCCCGGGAAGCGAGAGGAAAAAGCGTGAAAATTTGTTATTGGATTTCTATGCGAAAAACATCTTGACGAGCGGGCAAAAAAACGCTACACTATAGGCGTACCCGGAACCCACAGCTCAGAGGGAGCAGAGCGGGCAGGGTATGACAGTTATCCCATTTTTTAGATATTTGACAGGAGAACGCGACTTATGGCAGAAGATATGAACAAGTCCGCCGCTGAGACCGAAGAGGAGTATCAGCCTGACCTGATGACCCTCGAGGACGAGGACGGCAATGAGGTCACGTTTGAAGTGATCGACGCTCTGGACCATAAGGGCGTGCATTACCTGGCCGTTGTCGAATACGCCGAGAATGAGGAAGACCTGGACGAGGACGCCCAGCTGGTCATCCTGAGCGTCGGCGAGGACGACGAGGGCGAGTATCTCGACGTGGTCGAGGACGATGAGACCCTGCTGGAAGTCAGCAAGCTGTTCGAGAAGCGTCTGAGCGACCAGTTCGAGATCGAGTGATCTTTCAGCAAAGACTTCCTGCCCGGCGCGATTTGTTGCGGTTTATATGATCCTACTAATCATTCAACGGGAGCTTGGAGTTCGTCGGTGGATTGCAGACCTCCCCGTCATGGGTCGACCATGAAGGCTCGATGAGGAAGCGCGAAACCGGAGACAGAGCACCCACCTGTCCGCAAGGGTAGGTTTGATTGCCGCAGACGTCCGGGCGGGATTCTTTATAGGTATCAAAAAGGCTCTCGTGCCGTATTTCCTGCCGGCATGAGAGCCTTTTTCTTTTGTCTCTACTCCCCGGTCTCGTCTGTAAAAAGGCCCGGGATACCGCAGATAGCGGCCACGCCCACCAGCGTGAACACGATGCGTGACCAGATGGACGCGCTGCCGCCCAGCAGCCAGCCGACGAAGTCGAACTGGAACAGGCCCACAAGGCCCCAGTTGATGCCGCCGACGATCATGAGGATGAGACAGATTTTATAAAAGGTCTGCACAAAAAGACCCTCCTTCCTTTGGGCAGTATGCCCGACGGGAAGGAGGGTTATGCATTTTATAGGAATAACCTCTCCGTCATTGCTTCGCAATGCCACCTCCCCTATCGAGGGGAGGCCTTGGCATAGCGGGAAACTTTATCTCTTCGCCAGAGGCTCCCCTACAAGGGGAGCTGGCGGGCGCAAGCCCGACTGAGAGGTCGTACGAAGGCGAGGCTTCATCTCTTCCGCAGTATCTGCACCTCCGCCCCTCCCCTGACAGGCTGGGCCGTATAGACCTGCGGCCAGCGGGCGCGGAGGGCGTCAGCGGCGGCTTTGGCCTCGTCTTCGGTGCGGAACACGCCGAAGACCGCCGCGCCGCTGCCGGTCATAAGGGCGGTGACGGCCCCATTCTCCCGGAGGGCGGCCTTGATGGCCTCGTTGTCCTTGGCCCCGCTGCACTCCTCGAGGGCGTTTCCGGCAGCGGCACAGACAGCGTCCAGGTCGCCCGCCCGGATGGCGGCTTCCTGGGCGGCGCAGTCGGGATGGACGCTGCTGCCCACCTTATCGTAGGCCGCAAAAGCCTCCGGCGTCGAGACGCCATAGTCGGGCATCACCACTGTGAACCAGCACTCGGGCATGGGCGGCAGCGCCTTGATGAGGTCGCCGAGGCCCTGCACCCGGCAGGTGCCGCCCATGAGGGCAAACGGCACGTCTGCGCCGATACCGGCACCCAGAGCGCAAAGCTCGCTCATGGACAGACGAGCGCCGTACAGCTCGTTCAGACCCACCAGAACAGCCGCAGCATCGGCGCTGCCGCCAGCCATACCGGCCCGGACGGGGACGTTCTTATAGATGGTGATGTCTGCACCCGCCAGCAGGCCCGTATAGTGGAAAAAAGCCAGTGCCGCCTTGATGGCGGTGTTGCCCGGGCCGGGCTTGACATTGCTGCCGGGCAGGGTCAGATCGAGGTAAGAACTGCGGCGGATGACCACCCGCTCGTAAAGCGAGATGGCCTGCATGGTCATATCCAGCGCATGGTAGCCGCCGGGCAGGATGCCTACCACGTCCAGCGCCAGATTCAGCTTGGCCGGGGCCAGGACCGTCACACGATCGC
>OOAI01000908.1_pt1 | contig 11992 bp, 10 predicted proteins | sample 1671191 | NCBI WGS metagenome assembly OOAI01 (sample SAMN06348131, study PRJEB24527) | human gut metagenome | biome: human gut; feature: ankylosing spondylitis patient; material: feces | host: Homo sapiens | place: China | collected 2015-10 | reverse complement strand
ACTTTGACCGCGGCCCCGAGTACGGCTGCGGCAAGCCGACCTGCGGCGTGGGCTGCGACTGCGACCGCTATATGGAGATCTGGAACCTGGTGTTCAGCCAGTTCGACGCCGACGGCAAGGGCCACTACGAGCGTCTGGCCCGGCCCAACATCGACACCGGCATGGGCCTGGAGCGTCTGGCCTGCGTGATGCAGGACGTGGGCAACCTGTTTGAGGTGGATACCGTGCAGAGCGTGCTGCACCATGTGGAGCGCATTGCAGGCAAGACCTACAAACAGGACCCCAAGACCGACATTTCCATCCGTGTCATCACCGACCACATCCGCAGCTGCACCTTCATGGTGTCCGACGGCATCCTGCCCTCCAACGAGGGCCGCGGCTATGTGCTGCGCCGCCTGCTGCGCCGTGCAGCCCGTCATGGCCGGATGCTGGGCATCGACCACCCCTTCCTGGTGGACCTGGTGGAGACCGTTATCCAGTCCAGCGAGAGTGCATACCCCGAGCTGCGGGAGCATGATGCTTATATCAAGAAGGTCATCGGCACCGAGGAGGCAAACTTTGCCCGTACCATCGACGCCGGCATGAACATCCTGAACAACATGATCGACGGCCTGGAGAAGGCACATCAGCACCTGCTGAGCGGTCTGGATGTGTTCAAGCTGAACGATACCTTCGGCTTCCCGCTGGACCTGACCAAGGAGATCGCTGCCGAGCAGGGTCTGGAGATCGACGAGGACGGCTTCCACGCTGAGATGAAGAAGCAGAAGGAGCGCGCCCGCGCCGAGCGCCTGAAGAAGAACATTTCCGGCTGGAGCGAGGATCTGTTCGGCGGCCTGACCGCCGAGCCCACCGTGTTCACCGGCTACGATACCCTGAACGACAATAGCGTGGTGGTTGCCCTGAGCGACGAGGAGACCCTGACCGACGCCATTGCTACCGACGAGCAGGCCAAGGAAGGCGTGCTGGTGGTGCTGGACAAGACCCCGTTCTACGCCGAGATGGGCGGCCAGTCCGCTGACCACGGCGTGTTGACCAGTGCCGACTGCAGCCTGCGCGTGCTGGACGTGAAAAAGACCCCCAAGGGCTACTACGTCCACACCTGTGTGCTGGAAAGCGGCATCGTGAAGGTGGGTGACCACCTGACCGCAAAGGTCGATAAGGAATACCGCATGGCCATTGCCCGCAACCACACCGCCACCCATCTGCTGCAGGCTGCCCTGCGTGAGGTGCTGGGCGACCATGTGCACCAGGCTGGTTCCTACCAGGATGCCTCCATCACTCACTTCGACTTCACCCACTTCAGTGCCGTGACCCCTGAAGAGCTGGCCCGGGTGCAGAAGATCGTCAACGACAAGATCTTTGACTCCATGAACGTCACCGTCCAGGAGATGCCTGTGGAGGAGGCCAAGAAGCTGGGTGCGATGGCTCTGTTCGGCGAGAAGTACGGCAAGGTCGTGCGCGTCGTTGATATCGAGGGCTGGTCCACCGAGTTCTGCGGCGGTACCCATGTCAAGAACACTGCCCAGATCGGCGGCTTCAAGATCGTCAGCGAGAGCTCTGTGGCCGCCGGCATCCGCCGCATTGAGGCTGTCACCGGCCGCAACCTGCTGATCCGCGCCAACCTGCAGGAGGCTATGCTGCACAACGTGGCCAATACCCTGAAGGCTAACAATGTCACCGCACTGCCTGTCCGCGCCGAGGCTGTCATGGCTGAGAACAAGGCCATGAGCAAGGAGTTGGAAGAGCTCAAGGCAAAGATCGCCGCCTCCAAGGTGGACAGCCTGTTCAACAACGCTGAGGATGCCGACGGCGTGAAGATCGCCTCTGCATACTTTACCGGCACCACTGGCGACACCCTCCGTGGGATGTGCGACAGCATCCGTGACAAGGCCGTGAACCCTGTGGTGGCTGTGCTGGTAGGCAAGGCCGAGGATAAGATCACCATGGCTGTCACCGTCAACAAGCTGGCACAGGAAAAGGGCCTGAAGGCAGGTGCTCTGGTCAAGGAGATCGCTGCCATTGCCGGCGGCAAGGGCGGCGGCAAGCCCGACTTCGCAATGGCTGGCCTGAAGGACGAGACCAAGATCGACGAAGCTTTGGCCGCTGTGGATGCCATCGTCAAGAAGGCACTGGGCGAATAAATAAGGCAAAGATCAGGAAGGAGTGTTTCCCATGGAAGATTGTCTGTTCTGCATGATCGCGGAGGGCAAGATCCCCTCCAAAAAGCTGTACGAGGATGAGCAGGTGGTGGCATTTTACGACATCAACCCGCAGGCCAAGGTGCATTTCCTCGTCATTCCCAAAAAGCACATCACCTCGGCCGCTGCGCTGACCGAGGAGGACGGTGCTCTGCTGGGCCATATTTTTGCCGTCATCGCAAAGCTGGCCAAGGAGCAGGGGCTGGAAAATGGCTACCGCGTCATTTCCAATGTGGGCGAGGATGCCGGTCAGACCGTCAAGCATCTGCACTTCCATGTTCTGGGCGGCGAAAAGCTGCCCGTCTGATGCCGATTATGAAAGGGAGAATTTGATTATGGCTGACACTTATACCCTGCATGTTGCAGGCCTGACCCGTGAACTGACCATCTGCAAGGTGAACGACCACATGGACATTGCGGCCTTCATCATGCTGGGTGACGCCGAGCTGACCGTGGCCGCTGCCGCCGAGCTGCTCAAAAAGTGCCCGGAGTTTGACATCCTGCTCACCGCTGAGGCCAAGGGCATCCCGCTGGCCCACGAGATGAGCCGTCAGAGCGGCAAGCCTTACGTTTGTGCACGCAAGGGCGTCAAGCTGTATATGCCGGACCCCGTTGTGGTGGAAGATCAGTCCATTACCACCGCCGGCAAGCAGAAGCTGGTCATTGACCGCAAGGAGCTGGACAAGATGAACGGCAAGCGCGTGCTGGTGGTGGACGACGTGATCTCCACCGGTGGTTCGCTGAAAGCTCTGGATGCACTGGCAGAACAGACCCAGTGCACCATCGTGGGCCAGGCTGCTGTTCTGGCCGAGGGTGACGCAGCAGAGCGCAAGGATATCATCTTCCTGGAGCCGCTGCCCCTGTTCTTCCACTAAGCCGCCATGCGACGCCCGCTCTGCGTATTCTGCGCCGGAATGCTGGGTGTTGCGTTAATATGCGCTTTTTTGCCGCAAACGGAACTTTTTGTGCCGTTTGCGGCATTTTTTGTAGCCGTCTGCCTGCTGTTGTGCATCCCGGACCGCACCCGCAAAGCATCGCTCTGCCTGCTGCTGGGTGCGGCGGCCGGGCTGGCTGCCGCGAGACATACCAATGCCCGTCTGGAACAAACGCTGGAAAAATACGCCGGGCAGACGGTAGCATTGACGGCAGAAGTGGAATCGGTGTCGGCATCCTATTATCCGGGTATCGTGGATGCGGTGCTGCGGGTGGAACGGGTCAACGGCCGGGCGGCAGAGTTCCGGGTGGAATGCGATACCCTGCCGGTCTGTGAAGCCGGGGAGCGGGTGGAGGGACGCTTTGCACTGGAAGCGCCGGAGCCTGCCGATCGTACAACCCTCTTTGCCGATGGCGCGGCCCTGCTGGCCAAAGAACCCCAGGCCTTTGCCCGGCTGGGGCAGGGTAGCAGCTTCCGGGCACGCACCAGCCGCCTGCAAAAACGGCTCAGTACCAGCCTGCGCGGTGAGATGAACGAGGATGCCGGCGGGGTTCTGGCCGCCATGACGGTGGGTGACCGGAACTATCTTTCTTCCGCCCTGCGCAGCACCTACCGGGGTGCGGGCCTTTCCCATGTGCTGGTGGTCAGCGGGATGCACGTCTCCATTCTGTGCGGGGACGTGTTCGGGTCGGTGTTCGGCCGACGCAGGCGGGAGCGCAGTTATCGCAGCCGCCGGGTCAAGGCGCTGTTTACGGCCTTCCTGGCGCTGCTGCTGGCAGGGGTCACCGGTTTTACGCCTTCTGTCTGCCGGGCGGCTGTGGCGGTATGGGTCAGCGCACTGGGTGTGTGGGTCTATGGCGCATCGGACGCCCTCACCTCACTGGCGGCGGCGGGCATCCTGATGACCGCCCGCAACAGCTATGCTGTGTGCGATATCGGCTTTGAGCTGTCGTTTGCCGCTGTGTTGGGTACACTGGCCGGTGCGGAGCTTTCCCGTCACCTGCATGCACTCTTTGCAGCGCACGCGACCCGGAAGAAAAAGCCCTCTGTATTGCAGCGCATCCTGCGACATGTCCGCAGCAGCCTGACCGAGACGGTGTGCATCGGGGTCTGTGCTTCGGCGGCAACCTTTCCGGTTCTGGTGCTGCGGGGCCTCAGCGTCAGCATTTATGCAGTGCTGTCCGGCGCAGCAGTGCTTTGGATGGTCAAACCCATGATGCTTCTGAGCCTTGGCACCGCTTTTGCGGGGCTTGTCCCGGTGGCCGGGCCGCTGTATCTGCTGCTGGGCAAGGCTGCGGAAGCCCTGACCGGTCTGCTGAATCGCTGGGCCGTGTGGGTCAGCGCCAAGCCTGGGGCGGGGCTGTATTTTGACACAAACTATGCAGCCCTTGTCTGTCTGCTGCTGATGGCTCTGTGCGGGCTGGCACATCTCTGGAAGGTACGGCTGCGGGTGGCTGTGCCGGGCCTTCTGCTGACGGCAGCCCTTGCCATTGGCGCAGGCAATGCCCTGTGCCGGGATGTGGTGCACATCGACCTTGTGGGCAGTGCCAACAGCCCGGCGGTGGTGGTCAGCCAGAATCACACAGCCGTGGTGCTGTTCCGGGGTGGGGCATCCACTCAGCGGGCGTTGGAAAACCAGCTGGCCCGCCGGGGCGTGACCACGGTGGAACTGCTGGCAGATCTGCGTCTGGACCCGGAAAATGCCTGCACGCTGCCTGCCCGGACGATGTGCCGAGTGGCAGTGCAGCCGGTGGGAAGCGCCGTCACCCGACAGACGTCGACCGCAGCAGTGGAGACCCTGCGTACCCGGTTCGGCTGCCTTGTGCGGCTGACCATCGGGGAGCAGCAGTTCGTGACCGTGAGCGGAACGGTGACGCTGGCCGAACCGGTCCGGGTGCAGTGGCTGCTGGCATCTCCGGCAAAGCCGGAGGCCGTGCAATGGGAACAGCTGCTGAGCCGGAGTGATCATTACCAATGGATGCAGGGCGGGGAAGCGGTATATGCTTCCCTCAGCCTGCGCTCTTCCGGCGGCTGGCGGGCAGAGTGATGCTTTGCAATCCGGCCGGAATGTGGTACACTATATGGGTATTATAACAATTCATCCGAAAGGGGGCCGCGGGTTTGGCGACCGAGGCAAAACTCCGGCAGCTGGCCGACAAAGGCTGCCCGGTGTACTATTTTTATTCCACAGAGCGGTATCTGGTGCGGCAGGCGGTGAATGCGGCTGTCCGTGTTCTCTCGGCAGACAGTGACGAGGACGCAACCGTGCTGGACGGTGCGGCTCCGGAAATCGAAGGACTGATCATGGCGGCGGGCACCATCTCTTTTTTTGGCACCCGCCGCGTGGTGGTGCTGCCGGAGGTGGACCCGGGCGCATACGGCGCAAAGGATCTGGATGAGCTGTGCAGTACGCTGGCCAGTCTGGAAAATGCGGTGGTGGTGCTGGGCAGTGTGTTCCCATTGGAGCGCAGCAAGCTCAAGGCCGGGAAATCGGCCCAGAAAATCATTGCCCAGTGCAAGGCCATCGGCTACGTTGAAGAGCTGGCCAAACCCCGTCCCTTTGAGCTCAAGGCCATGATGATCGACCGGGCAAAGGCACAGGGAACCTCACTGCCGGACGGCGCGGCTGCTGCGTTGCTGGAACGCTGCGGCGAGGATCCATTTTTGCTGGAAAACGAGGTGGACAAGCTCTGTGCGCTGTCCGGCTACCAGACCGTGACCGCTGCCATGGTGGCCGATATGGGCACTGTGAGCCTGGAAGCCGATGTGTTTGAGATGATCCGCATGATCACCGCCAAAAACGCCACCGGTGCCTGCAAGAAATTGCAGACCCTTCTGCGCCTGCAGCAGGAGCCCATTGCCATCACGGCGGCCATGATCGGCAGCTATGTGGATCTGTACCGGGTCAAGCTGGGCGCGGCCCGCAAAAAGAACTACAGTACGGTGTTCAAGGACTTTGGCTACAAGGGCAGCGATTACCGGCTCAAGCGCTCGGCCGAAACGGCGTCGCACTATACGCTGGGGCAGATCGAAGCCTGCCTGCAGGTGCTGCTGGAGCTGGACCAGAGCCTGAAGAGCCAGCCGGTGGAAGAGCAGATCTTGTTGGAAACGGCGCTGTGCCGGCTGGCCATGGCAGGGAGTGGACGATGATGCAGAATGAAATGATCCATACCGGCCGGGTGCTGATCGTGGAGGGCAAATACGATGCCGCCCGCCTTGCGCACCTGACCGATGCCATGATCCTGCTGACGGATGGATTTGGCATTTACAAAGACAAAAAGCGCCAGCAGCTGTTCAAAGCGCTGGCGCAGAAAAACGGGCTGATCCTGCTGACGGATTCGGATGCGGCGGGCTTCCGCATCCGGAACTACATCACGAATCTGGTGGGCGAAAAGAATGTGGTGCAGGCCTATGTGCCCGCCATTCATGGCAAGGAAAAGCGCAAGGAGCAGCCCGGCAAGGAAGGTTTGCTGGGGGTGGAAGGTGTGGAGGATGCCATCGTTTTGCAGGCTCTGCGGGATGCCCTCGGGGCTGAGGCAGGCGCAGCGCCTGCCCGCCCGAAAGGTCGGCAGATCACCTACACGGACCTGTACGAATGGGGGCTTTCCGGCAAGCCGGGCAGCGCAGAGCGCAAGGCAAAGCTGTTGAACGCACTGGGCCTGCCGCCGCGCCTTTCCAAAAGGGAGCTGGTCGAGGCGCTGAACCGGCTGTACACCTTTGAACAGCTGGACGAGATCCAGGCAAGCACGCTGACCGAATAAGGATTCCGAGACCGGCACAGGAGAAATGTTTCACTCCTGCGCCGGTTTTTTGTCCCAATGCTGGCGCAGCTGGCACAGCGCGTGGCTTTCCAGACGGGACACATAGCTGCGGCTGATGCCCAGCAGCTGTGCCGTTTCCAGCTGGGTCAGGGGCGGCTGCCCGGCCAGCCCGTACCGCAGCAGCAGGATCTGCCGCTCCCGCGCGGGCAGCGTTTCCAGCAGCTGCCGCACCCGGAGCAGGTCTGCCTTCTTCTCACAGCATTCCTCCATGCAAAAGCCGTCCTGTATCACGTCCGCTAAGGTCAGCGCCGAGTCCCCGTCTGCCTCCAAGGTTTCCTGTAAGGAGACGGTCTGCCCGCTCTTGCGCTCCCGCCGGAACTGCATCCGGATCTCGTTTTCGATGCACCGGCTGGCATAGGTGGAGAACCGCGCCCGGCGGGTGGAGTCGAAGGTGTCCACTGCTTTCATCAGGCCAATGGTGCCGATGGAGACCAGATCCTCCTGATCACCCGGCAGGGCGTAGTATTTTTTGACGATGTGTGCGACCAGACGCAGATTGTGCCGGATGAGCTTTTCGCGTGCAGCGGCATCCCCAGCCCGCAGGGCAGCAAAGGCGGCCTGCTCTTCCCGGGCGGAGAGCGGTTTGGGGAAACTTCCGCTTTCCAGATGAAGCGCCAGAAACAGAAATTTTGTGGCAAAAAATTGCAGCAAGGTCAGCAGCACACGATATCCCTCCCGGTATATAGTTGTTAGATGGTATGAGCAAGGGCGCGGATAGATGCCGGAGGGCGTGGAAGGGGAGCGCTTGCAAGGCACAGGCAGAAGCTATCGTGAAATTTAATCCGATCTATGATTGATGCCGAGACCGCCCGGACGAAAAATGTTCGGGCTTTTCTCATATATTCCAAAGTTGCGGTAGAAGGGTACACAAGCTTTATGGTATAATTTGAATAAGAAAACTGAGTGATAAATCGGAATTTTCGCCTTCGCAACTGTCGGTTGACAAAGTTCTATGAGAAAATGGTGGCAATGCAACCGCTATTTTTGTTAGATTAAGTAAAAAAGAAAGGCGGTGTTTTGCAATGAATATGGCAGACAGAATACAACATTTACGAAAGAGCAAGGGAATTTCGCAGGAAGAACTTGCTGATAAGGTTGGTGTATCGAGACAAGCAGTTTCTAAATGGGAGTCAGAACAAAGTACACCAGACATCGAAAAGGTCATTTTATTGAGCAATTTTTTTGATGTAACAACAGATTATTTGTTGAAGGGAATAGAACCAATAACAGAAAACGGTACTGAAAGAAGTGATGCTCGCATCTTTTCTTTGGTAGGTAGTGTGTTTAATTTTATTGGCTTAGTAGTAGCCATTATGATTTGGGACAAAGAGCAAACCTCAAGTTCTGTTGCAGTTGGACTAATTTTAATGGCTGTCGGAATTATGGTATTCGTAATAGGACAGTTTATAGGTGATAACAAAGAAAAGGCTTCATTTTTGTTTTGGATTGTTAATGTATGGATACTTATCTTAATGCCAATTTCTTGTATTTTTAATTTTCTTCAAGGTATTAAGTTTGGGCATTGGTGGACATTTACACCAATACCGCAGCTTGGAAATTCCATCGTTTCCTATGTGTTATGTTGGGGATTTTATCTTATGTTTTGTATCGTGGTAGATTTTCTTCTAATTAAACATTCAAAGCGATAAATTCCAGTTAGGCGAACTGATAAAATCCCTTTAGGAGCTAAAACGCGCACTTCTATATTCTCTATCGAGAGTAGTGCGTCCTGCGGAGCTTCATTCCCGGTCAGCAGGAGAAAACTGCCCGACCGAGAATGCTTCGTCACTTTGCTCCGTCAAGGGAGCTACACTCCCTTACGACGCTAAAGCGGCTATCCCTTGTGGACTTGCCGTCCGAAAACGATTTTAACAAACCGTTCGCCGCCGGCAAGTTTGAAAAAGGACAGTTATGCACTGAAAAACATATCTGCAACTTGAAGTTGACAAAGTGCATTTCCCGAAAGATAGATAATGACACCTTGCTTTGGTAGAATTATGCTATCAAAACCAAAGGAGGTATCACCTATGAATTTAGGCGAAAAAATTTACAAACTCAGAAAAGAAAAAGGTCTGTCTCAAGAAGCTCTTGCAGAGTTTGTGGGAACAACCCGACAAGCAATCAGCAAGTGGGAGAATAATCAAGGATATCCAGAAACAGAAAAACTGCTGTTGCTTTCAAATGTCTTTGAGGTATCCATTGACTTTCTGCTGAAAGATGAAAAAACGGAAAGTAGCGCAGATGAAAAAGGCTATTATGTAAGCAGAGAAATGGCTGTTGGCTATATCGCCAACGAGAAAAAGACTTGCAAATATTTTGGTGATGGATTCGCCTTGTTTGCTTTAGCTGGAATACCCTACACCGTGTTTCAGACAACGACTGCATGGAAAGTGTTGGGTATGTCCATTTGCATACTTGCAGGAATTATTGCTCTTGTGGTTTCAATGTTCATTTCAAAAGATGAATACACAATTTTGAAAAAAGAGAGTTTGCTTTTTGATTATGAATTTCTAAAGGTACTAACTGACGAATATCGTTCCATGAAGAAAAAGAACATGGTTGTTGCTATCCCTTGCACAGTTCTGTTCATCATAGGTCTTTTGACACTCGCTATTACCGTTCGAGGAATAATTCCATGGACACACTATCATTCGCTTGTCTTTTTAGGATTGTCAGTCGGATTATTCGGCTTTGTATATTCTGCTGGAACTATGGAGGCGTATGAGATTTTAGTCCATAACGAGAAATATTCAAATAGCTTCTGGTTTAAGGTTAAGCGAAAAGCAAAATTAAAAATCGACAAATGGTAACACACAATAACTAAATATCAAAAAACTGACCGTTGACTTGATATGCTACCCCTACCATGGCAAACGGTGATTACGGCTGTTCGGCAAGGGTGCCACGGGCTACGCCCAGTACATGACGGCCTTCAACCACAACTTTGGTGGCTCGTCTGGCGGCGGTGGTGGCGGAGACGGCAGCGGCTGCCTCATCGCCATTGCGGTGGTGGTCGTGCTGGTGCTCATCGCCATGGGCGGCTGAAGAAATCCCCACAGGCTATATGCTTCCTGTGGGGATTTTTTGAATCTGCTTGTAGAAACCGGCAGTCTGTGGTAGGATGGGACTAAAGAAAAACAGGAGGGATAGCATATGGTTTTACTGGTTGTGGATACACAGAAAGGTATCGTGGATGAACGCCTGTATGCGTTTGAAAAGTTTGTCAGCAACATCAGGAAACTAATCCGGACTGCCCGCGAACAGGGAATCGAGGTCGTCTATGTCCAGCATGACGATGGGCCCGGTACAGGCTTTTCCATCGGAGACGATGAATTTGAGGTCTATTCCGGGTTTGCGCCGCTGCTGACTGAAAAACGGTTCGTCAAAACCGTATGCAGTGCGTTCAAAAAAGAAAGCGGTCTGCTGGAATATCTGACGGAAAAGGGCGAAAAAGATGTGATGGTCTGCGGCATCATGACCGACTTCTGCATCAATGCAACGGTGGAGGCGGGCTTTGAGCATGGCCTGCACATGATCGTTCCTGCCTATGCAAATTCCACGCAGGACAACGAGTATATGACAGGGGAGCAGAGCTACCACTATTACAATGAATTCCTCTGGCCGGACCGCTATGCCGATTGTGTGCCCATGGACAAGGCGCTGGAACTGCTCAAAAAGTGAGGTGTTTACAATGATTTCTGAAAAAGTAAAAAATCAGATTCAAGTGGTGCAGGGTGATATTACCAAACTGGACTGTGACGGCATCGTGAATGCGGCCAATCGCAGTCTGCTGGGTGGCGGCGGTGTGGATGGTGCCATCCACCGGGCAGCAGGGCCGGAACTGTTGGCGGAGTGCCGCACGCTGCACGGCTGCCGCACCGGAGAAGCAAAAATCACTAAGGGCTACCGGTTGAAAGCAAAGTACATCATTCATACGGTAGGCCCGATTTATTCCGGCACAGCAGAGGATGCCGCGCAGCTGGCGGACTGCTACCGCAATTCGCTGAACCTTGCCAAAGAGCATGATGTCCATAGCATTGCGTTCCCGGCAATTTCGACCGGCGTGTATGGCTACCCGCTGGAAGATGCCACGGAGATTGCGGTCAAAACAGTGGCGCAGTGGCTGGAAGCACATGCGGATTACGCAATGCAGGTGATTTTCTGCTGCTTCGATGCCCGGACGGAGCGGGTGTATCAGGCAAGGCTGTAACCGGAAGAGGTGTGAGAGATGGGCTTTTTCAAAAAGCTGTTTACAGGGATCGGTTTTGCGGCAGGATTTCTGTTCTTCGGATGCTTGTCAGTGATTGTGTATGCGTCCCGTGGACGGCATAAACCCTGCCATCGGCGCAGCAGCTTTTGGAACACATTGGAGCGCTACCTGATTTTTTCGTGGATCTGTGAAGGTGTGCGCAGCAGCCGGAAACGAGCGGAAAAGTCCTATTATCAGCGCACAGGCAGCGATTTCTGGCAGACGCAGACACGGGTTCGACCGGAAAATGTTAAAAATGCTGTTCCTGCGGTGAAAACACCAAGGCCGGAGGCAAAAAGCACGAGCACAGGTGCAACGCGGTCGGTAAAACCAAAGAGAACGGAGCGCCCTTCTGCGGCACAGAAAGCATCGGCAGCACAAAGCGGTGCCAAAAGCGTGTCGGTGTCGACTGTACTAGGGCAAAACGTTTCGGAAGCTGACGCAGAAAAGCACAGCGAACGGTCAACACAGAAGCCGGATTCCAAGTCAGAGCATGCTGCGCAACAGTCAGAAGCCAAAGAAGTACATCAAAAGTCCGCACAGCAATTGGAAGCAGAACGGCAGCAGAAACTGGAAACTCTGCGCACTGCGATGCAGAAACAAATTTGCGCCATCCATGCAGATGTAGAACTCCCGGCCAACGGTCAGAATGACAGTGAAGCGGCGGAGCAGAAACTGCATATCCTGCTGTATAAATCCACACTGCCTGAGAATGACCTGAATCAAGCGCTGGATGAGCTTCGGACGGAGCGCAGACGGCAAAAGGCAGAGTATCAGGGGGCACCGTTTG
>OOAI01000907.1_pt1 | contig 12026 bp, 10 predicted proteins | sample 1671191 | NCBI WGS metagenome assembly OOAI01 (sample SAMN06348131, study PRJEB24527) | human gut metagenome | biome: human gut; feature: ankylosing spondylitis patient; material: feces | host: Homo sapiens | place: China | collected 2015-10 | reverse complement strand
GGAGATACTGGGTCGCGTTGACGGCATTGCCGACGGCGAGGCCGCAGATGGTGACGGGGATGTCCGCTTTCCTGGCGGCGTCCACCACCATGGCGATGAGCTTTTTCATGGCCGGGCTGGCGGGACGGTAGTAGTGCTCGGCAATGGCCAGTTCCCGGCTCACCGCGTGGGTGTACTGGGTCAAATCGTTGGTTCCGATGACGAAGAACCGGCAGCCGTGAGCAGTGAAGTCCTCTGCTGTCAGGCAGGCGGCGGGTACGCTGAGCATGACGCCGAAGGGGACGTCAGGCTCGAATTCCACGCCCCGCTCGGTGAGCTTGCGGCGGCAGTGGTCTACCACCTGCATGGCGGAATCCCAGTCCTCGATGTCTGTCACCATGGGGAACATGACCCGCAGCGGGCCTTTTGCGGCGGCACGCATGAGGGCGCAGATCTGTACTGCCATCTGGGGCAGATTGCGCAGACTGCTGCGGATGCCTCGCAGGCCCAGCTTGGAGGACTGGACGCCCTGATAGGCGTCGGCCATGGTGCGGTCGGCACCGAAGTCGAAGGTGCGCACCGTCACTATCCTGCCCCTGGCGGCGGCGAGGCAGGAGGTGTAGAACAGATACTGCTCCTGCTCGTCCATGGCATGGCCGGGCATCATCATGTAGCTGCTGCGCAGCAGGCCCACGCCGGACGCGCCGGACTCCATCGCGGTCCCCACGTCCTCGGGGCCGAAGCAGTTGGCCAGAAGTTCGAACTCCTCGCCGTCCCGGGTGCGGTTGGGCAGCTCGAGCTGGGCGTTCAGCTCCTCGTTCTGGCGCTGCATCTCGCAGATGCAGGTGATGGCGCTCTGCCGGGCGGCGGCATCCGGGTCAAGGATGCACTCGCCCTCGGTGGCGTTCAGGATGACCTCGCGGCCATCGCAGTCTTTCAGGAAATCTTCGCCCACCTGGGTGATGCCCGGGATGTTCAGCGAGCGGGCGATGATGGCCGCATGGCTCTGGCCGCTGCCCTCGGCGGTGATGAGGCCGAGGATGCGGCCCGCCGGGACGCTGAACAGATCGGTGGGCATGAGCAGGTCAGACGCAAGGATGACCGGGTGGTCGAGGGCCAGCCAGCTGCGGATCCGGTGGCAGAGGATGTTGGTGATGCGCTGGGTCACGTCGAGGATGTCCACGCTCCGCAGCTGCATGTAAGCATTGTCCTTCATGGCGGCCAGCTGGGCGGCGTAGCGGTGGCCCACACGGTCCATCGCCTCGGCGGCACCGACGCCGGCCTTTATCTGGAAAGCCACCTCATTCATGAAGCCCTCGTCTTCCAGCATCATGCTCTGGAACAGGAAGATGGCCTGCTCCGAGGGCGCGGCGCGGCCAGCCATCTCGTCCAGCTCCTGCTGAGCGACCTTGATGGCGTCTTCCAACGCCTGCTTTTCCTGTTCGGGGTGGAAAGGCCCCTCGCCGAACACCAGCGGCGGGCGGTCCAGCCGGCTGACCTGACCCAGCACGAGGCCGGGCGATGCGGTAAAGCCCTTATATACCTTCATGTTTCCATCTCCTCCGGCGGCACTCTGCCGGTCAGCGCCCGGCAGACCAGTGCCTGCAAAAAGGTGTTGGGCAGCAGAGCGGCCCGCGCGGCCTGCGCCGGGCCTGCTTCACCCTCGAACAGCGGCTCGAAGCTCCTGAGGCGCTCGAAGTCGCATTTTGCAAGGAAAGCTTCTCCCAAAGTACGGGTGGTGTAGTAGGGGGCGGGGTCTACGCCCACGTCCTCAGCCACGGCTTCCAGCGGGGCAAGCTCTGCATCTGAGAGTTTTGCCAGCAGGAGAGCAGCGTCTGCCGTCAGGGTGGAGGGGTGCTTTTCCCGCACGTCCTTCTGGACGGCCTCGAAGGCCGCATGGAATGCGGCAGCATCCGCGCTGCTCTCAGCCCCGCTGTCCACAGCGTAGGCGCAGCCCCGCAGCCGCCCGAAGGCCCGCAATGTATCGTGGTAGCCCAGCTCGATGTTCCGCCGGGCGGTGGCGGGCTCGAAGTGGAGGATGTCGCCCAGCTCCCAGTAGCTTCGGATGAGGGTGGTGGGCAGGCCGGTGCGGTTGGGGCGGGTGATGCCCACACCCTCCAGGTCTACACAGACCAGCTCTTCTGCCCCCATCTTCTGGGCCAGCGCGGTGGGCATATTGTCCCGGTAGCCGCCGTCGAGGTAAGACACCCCGTCGATGGTGTGGGCCCGCAGGGCGGGGAAGCAGGCTGCAGAGGCCAGCAGGTAGTCTTTCACCTTGCCCTCGGGGATGTCTTCCAGCGGAAGCTCCCGGGCCTTGAGGGTCTTCTGCTCCACGGTCACAAGGCCCAGCCGGATGGGGCTTTTGCGGAGTTTATCTTCGTCCAGCACCCGCTCGACGATCGCTTCCAGCGGGGTGACGTCCATGCCGCCCTGAGTCACAGCGTCTTTGAGGAATGCGTGCAGCTCGGAAAGCGGCGCATCCTCGGCGGGCAGCTCCATCACATCCTGGCTGCGGATGGTCAGCCACATGTCCCGGGCCGTCTCGTAGAGGTCGAGGGCGAACATGGCGCCGTTCAGGCTGCCGACGCTGGTACCCGTAATGATCTGGGGCCGCCAGCCCAGCTCGATCAGCGCCCGCCAGACGCCCACCTGATAGCTGCCGCGGGCGCCCCCGCCCGCCAGCACCAGCGCCTTTACGGGGGTGTTGTTCTGCGCCATGTTTTCTGCCTCCTTTGATGTGTTCCGGTTTTGCCTAGATTATAGCATATTTCCCGGGAGATTTCTCTCTGTTTTTGTAACAAAAAATGTGCTATAATAAATTCACCTTGCCAGAACGATTCAGGAGGACGACAGATGCACCGCAAGCAATGGATTTTCGACATGGACGGCACCCTCACCGACAGCATGACTGTGGTGTGGCAGGGCGCACCGCTGGAGCTGCTGCGCCGCTATGGCCGCACCGCAAGACCCGGCATCCACGATGTTCTGCTGAGCATGGGGATGGCAGAGGGCGCGGAGTATCTCATCCGCACCTACGATCTGCCCCTGACCCTCCGGGACTACGAGCCTGCCATGCGGCAGGTCATCCGGGACCTGTACAAAAAAGTTGAGCTGAAGCCCGGCGTCCGGGAGATGCTGGCCCGGCTGAAAGCCGAGGGCGTGCGGATGTGCATCTGCTCCAACACCTGGGCAGAGCAGTGCGAAGAAGTACTCACCCGGCTGGGCGTCGCAGACTATTTCGAGTTCTTCTACACCGCACAGGGCGTGAAGAGCAAAGCTCACCCCGAGGTGTTCCACGAAGTCCTCGAGCGGCTGGGCGGCAGCAAACCCGCCGACGCCGTTGTCTGCGAGGACGCTGTCTACGCCACCCGTACGGCCAGGCAGTGCGGCTTTTACCTCATCGACATCGAGGATGAGACCAGCGCTGCCGATAAGCCCGAATTGCAGCGCCTCGCCGACCAGTACATAACGGATTGGACGCAGCTGGACTGGACAAAATTATAAAGCAATGGGGAGGCCCGGAAGGGCCTCCCCATTGCTTTATCGGAACTGCTTTTCCAGATAATCTTTCAGCGCCGTGCGGGCTGCAGGCTCCCGCCCGCGGGGGACAGGGACCCGTGCGCCGCTCTGCATCCAGAACTCACCCGCCGCCAGCTGGGACACCGCCGCCAGATTGACTACATAGGAGCGGTGGAGCTGGACGAAGCGCTCATCCGCCAAAAGCGGCTGGGCCACCTGTGCAAACGGCACCCGGACAGACAGGGACGGCACATCCTCGCCGCTGGCGAGATGGAAATGCACCACATGGTGGGTACACTCGAGGTATTCGATGTCCGCGAAGGGCAGCACCCGCAGACCCGACGCCGTGGCTACCGGGATGGCCGGGCCGTACTCCGGCTCGGTGGCCCGGGCCAGCAGAGCGACGAGCTGTTCCGGCGGGACAGGCAGCAATAAATACTGCATGGCGTCCACCCGGTAGGCGCTGTAGGCGTGGGCGGGCGTGTGGGCCAGAAAAGCCAGCGGGCTGCGCCGCCCCCGGCTGCGGAGTGCAGCCGCTGCCCGCAGCGACGCGGCGGCTGCCGTGGACGGCAACTCGATGAGGTACAGCTCGTACCGCTCCCCGGCGTCGTCCCGGGCCAGCAGGGCCTCCGGGCTGTCCAGCTGCTCGATGATGCAGGCGTCGTCCCGCCGGGCATAATAGTCGAGACACTGCCGCTCCACCCGGCTGCGGAGGACGCTGTCCGGGCTGCACACCGCGATATGAAATATCATTCCGAAGCCCCCTTTCGGGCCTGCCGCCGGCGCTTGCTTTTTCGGCCCGACGGGAGTATCATTGCTCTGAGAAGCCGTTTTCATAAGCATTGCGCACCCCGCTCACGAAAACAGCTTCTGAAAAACAGAAGGAGAAACTGCTATGGAAATGCCTCTCGTCAGCATCATCGTCCCTGTGTACAATGCCCAGAGCCACCTGAGCCGCTGCCTCGAAAGCATCTGCGGGCAGGAGTACAAGAACCTCGAGCTCATCGTCATCAACGACGGCTCCAAAGATAAGAGCCTGCCCGTCTGCGAGGAGTTCCGCAAAAAGGACAGCCGCATCCTGCTGGTGGACAAGGCAAACTCCGGCGTGTCCGACACCCGGAACCTCGGCCTGAAGCTTGCCGGCGGTAAGTACGTCCAGTTCGTGGACAGCGATGACTACATCGCCCCGGACTACACCGCCCGGCTGGTGGAGGCGGCAGAGAAGACCGGTGCCGACCTCGTCATCTCGCCCTACACCATGGTCATCCCCGCCGGGGCGTCGAAGCCGGAACAGGTGCTGGAAAAAATCCAGGACGACCTCGGCGTCATGCATGTTGCACGCCCGCCGGAGAACCGGGAATACGGTTTCCTGCCCGAGGGCGTCTACGACAAGGACACCTTCGCCCGCCGCCTGATGGATAAGCCCGCCTCTTACTTTTACAGCGTGCTCTGGAACAAGCTCTACCGCCGCGACATCCTCACCCGGCACGACATCCGCTTTACCAGCGAGATGCGCTGGGCCGAAGACCTCGTGTTCAACATGCAGTATATCCAGTACGCCGAAGTCTTTGCGTCCATCCCGCAGCCCGGCTACTACTACGTCCAGAACCCTCAGAGCATCTGCCACACCCAGATAAAGCCTGCCACTCTGGTGCAGAACAAGATCCAGGTGTTCCACTACTACAAGGACCTCTACACCCGACTTGGGATGTATGAGCAGGTGCGGCCCCAGCTCTACAAATTCCTCATCGACATCGCCGAGAGCACTTACCCCTCCGGCCCCTTCAAGAAGGTCATCGACGAGGCGAAAGCCTACTGGAAAGAGCACAAGGCAGAGATCTCATCCTAAACAAAAGCGGGAGGCCCTTGCGGGGCCTCCCGCTTTTGTTGAAATTCAACCTCTCACCGCTCCATCCCGCTGACACGGGCATGTCGCGGAGCTTCCCTATCAGGGGAGCCTTTCAGAAGAATTTTACGCTCCGATGGCGGCACACTTCTTAGCCAGCCAGTCGCGCTCATCCTCGGTCAGGCGGGGAGCCAGCTTCTCGAAGACCTCGCGGTGGTAGGCGTTCAGCCAATCCAGCTCGTCGCGGCTCAGAACGCCCGGGACAATGGGGGAGGTGGCGATCGGCACGAACGTGATGGGGCGGAATGCCAGGAACTCGCCGTACTGGTTGGATGCTTTGTGGTAGCACTCCAGCTCATTCTCGATGCGGATGCCGACGACGCCGCCCTCATAGACGCCCGGCTCGTCGGTGACGATCATGCCCGGCTTGAAGACGGTGGTGTTGCGGCCGTTCAGGGCGTGGGGGCCTTCGTGGACGTTGCCCACATGGCTGACGCTGTGGCCGGTGCCGCAGCGGTAGTTGATGAGGTGGCGCCACAGCGGCTCACGGGCGATGGTGTCCAGCATATGGCCGTCGCAGTAGTCCAGCCAGACAGCCCGGGCGATGTCGATATGACACTGTAAAGTCCAGGTGTAGAACAGGCGCTCGTCCTCCGTCAGCTCACCCAGCGGGTAGGTGCGGGTGATGTCGGTGGTGCCGTCCATATAGGTCGCGCCGCTGTCCACCAGCAAAAAGCCCTTCTTCTCGAGCTTTGCGTGGTCTTCCTCAGTGGCGTGATAGTGCATCATGGCGGCGTTGGGGCCGTAAGCTGCAATGGTGCCGAAGCTCTCAGTCAGGAACTTGTCCTGTGCGCTGCGGTACTTGTGGAGGATCTCGTCGATGGTCAGCTCCGTCAGCTCTCCGCCGGCAGCCAGACGGTTCTCCAGCTCGATCTGGAAGCGCACCATAGCCACGCCGTCGCGGATGTGAGCTTCGCGGGTGTGAGCCAGCTCGACTTCGTTCTTGACGCCCTTCATGGGCAGCAGGGGGTCGGCCTCGTCCTTGACGGTCAGAGCCGGGTTGGCCTGCAGGGTCTGGTAAACAGCGTAGTTGACGGAAACGGGGTCGGCCAGAACGGTCTGCTCTTCGGCCTGGGCGGCGAGGAAGGTAAGCACATCGTCGTACTCAGCCAGCTCCACGCCGTTCTCCTTCAGCTCCGCAGCAGCCTCAGCGCTGACGCGGGCGGTGTCGATGAAGAGCGTCGCCTTATCGGGGGTCACATAGCAGTAAGCCATTGCATAAGGGGTGCATTGAATGTCCATCGCACGCAGATTGAGCAGCCATGCCAGATTGTCCAGCTTGCCCACCAGCTGTGCAGTGCAGCCCAGCTCAGAGAGCTTCGCACGCAGCTGGCCCAGCTTCTCGGCAGGGGAGAAGCCTGCGTACTCTTTCGGCAGGAGCCATGCCGGGGTAGCGGGCAGGGCGGGACGGCCCTCCGTCCACAGCTCGTCCTCGAGGTTCAGCAGCTTGATGGTGCCTTTCTTGGCGTCCAGTTCTTTCTGAAGGCTGCGCACCAGACCGCAGGAAGCCGTCAGGCCGCAGAGGCCCAGCTTGCCGCCCTCGGGCAGGACTTTGCCGCAGTACTGCTCGGCGGTCGGCACGCCCGGCTCGCCCATCCGCATCAGCTGGATCTCCGTGCCAGCGATCTCCTTCTCGGCCTGCACGAAGTAACGGCCATCGGCCCAGACAGCGCTCTCGGTCATGGTGACGACGAAGTTGGAGTTCTCGCCGTGGAAGCCGGAGAAGTAGGTCAGGGCAGTGTAGTGGTCGGGCATATACTCGCTGGCGTGCGGGTCTCCCACCGGGATGAGGTAGACGTCCACACCGTTTGCCTTCATGGCCTCGCGCAGGGCGGCCAGACGCTCGGGAACGGTATTCATGCTCATGTCAAAAAGCCTTCTTTCTTTATTCTGCCGGAAAAACGTCCGGCGGCGATGGTTTGCTGTACCTTATTGTATCATTCCGAGACGCAGAATGCAATTCGCAGGTACCATTTTGGTCCTGCCGCCCGAAAATGCAAACAAATTGCAAAAAATGTTACAAATTTCTCATCAAAAAGGCCGGTTTGCCATTGACAGCCTTGTTATAATAGGAGTGTAGGAATTTTACGGGTCAGCACTCAGCGGCCCGGACTGCTTGTAAGGCCCGACGGGCCTGCTGGGCAGCGCCTTTGCGGCGTCTGCATAAAAGAAAGAGGCATTTCAGACTATGACCAAAATCGATATTTTCTCCGGCTTCCTTGGCGCCGGTAAGACCACCCTTATCAAGAAGCTCATCAAAGAGTCCTTTGCAGGCCAGAAGGTCGTGCTCATCGAGAACGAGTTCGGCGAGATCGGCATCGACGGCGGCTTTTTGAAGGAGTCCGGCATCCAGATCAATGAGCTGAACGCCGGCTGCATCTGCTGCTCTCTGGTGGGTGATTTCCGCACCGCCCTGCAGCAGGTGGTGGAGCAGTACCACCCCGACCGCATCGTCATCGAGCCCTCCGGCGTGGGCAAGCTGAGCGACGTGACCCGCGCCGTGGAAGGCGTGGCCGAGCACCTGGACGTGCAGCTGAACAGCTTTGTCACCGTGGCCGATGTGAACAAGGTCAAGATGTATATGAAGAACTTCGGTGAGTTCTACGACGACCAGATCAGCCACGCAAGCTGCATCATCCTGAGCCGCACCCAGAACGCCACCGAGGAAAAGATCGCCGCCGCTGTGGCCATGCTGCGTGAGAAGAACCCCACCGCCACCATCGTCACCACTGCCTGGGACGCCCTGACCGGTGAGCAGATCCTGAAGGCCATGTCCACCAAGGACGACTTCAAGGCTGAGCTTATCGCTATGGCTGCCAAGGCCAACGAGGAGCACGCCCACGAGGACGAGGAAGAAGAGCACAAACACCATCATCACCACGACCACGATGATGAGCATGATGAGCATTGCTGCTGCGGCCATCACCATGACCATGATGACGATGATGAAGACGAGCACGAACATCATCACCACCACGACCACGATGATGACCATGATGAGCATTGCTGCTGCGGCCATCACCACCATCATCATGACCACGACGCCGATGAGGTCTTCACCAGCTGGGGCGTCGAGACGGCCAAGAAGTTCTCCAAGGCTGACATTGAGCACGCCCTCACCGAGCTGGACACCGGCAATTACGGCATGATCCTCCGCTCCAAGGGCATCGTGGACGGCGGCGCAGACGGCTGGCTGGAGTTCGACTACGTTCCCGGCGAGTGGGAAGTCCGCGCACGCGGTGCAGACGTCGGCGGCAAACTGGTGGTCATCGGCTCCAAGCTGGATGAAAAGGGCATCGCCGCACTGTTCGGCTGCTGATCGACCCTGAAAGGATAAAAGATTATGGCAAATGAGATCCCGGTATACCTGTTTGTGGGCTTCCTCGAGAGCGGCAAGACCAAGTTCATTCAGGAGACTTTTGAAGACCCCAACTTCGACTCCGGCGACAAGACCCTTCTGCTGGTCTGCGAGGAGGGCGAAGAAGAGTACAATGAGAAGAAGTTCGCCTTCCCCGGCGTGACCCTTTACAACCTCGAGGACAAGGCTGAGCTGAACCCCCAGAACCTCGCAAAGCTGGCCAAGGAGGCCGACGCAGGCCGCGTGGTCATCGAGTATAACGGTATGTGGATGCTGCAGGACCTGGCAAACAATCTGCCCGAAAACTGGATCGTCTACCAGTGCATCGCCACCGCCGACGGCACCACCGCGCTGACCTACGCCCGCGACAACTCCATGCGCGCGCTGATGCTGGACAAGATCGCCCGCAGTGAGCTCATCGTCTTCAACCGCGCCGAGGCTGTCAACAACGACGCCGCCCGTCAGGAGCTGCACAAGCTGGTGCGTCAGGCATCCCGCAAGTGCGACATCGCCTACGAGTTCAAGGACGGCAGCGTTGCTTACGACGACATCCCCGACCCGCTGCCCTTCGACATCAATGCCCCGGTCATCGACATCCCGGACGACGATTACGGCATCTGGTATATGGACTGTCAGGACGAGCCCCAGAAGTACGCGGGCAAGACCGTCAAGTTCCTCGCACAGGTCTGCCAGACCAACCGTGCCGGCAAGAACAGTTTCGTGCCGGGCCGGTTCGCCATGACCTGCTGCGTGCAGGACATCCAGTTCGTGGGCTTCCCCTGCAGCTACGACGGCTACAAGGCCCTCGAGCAGCGGGCATGGGTCAAAGTGACCGCAAAGGTCGGCTATAAGTTCCATAACATCTACCGCGGCAAAGGCCCGGTGCTCACCGCACTGTCGGTGGAGCCTGCCGAGAAGCCGCTGAACGATGTTGTCACCTTCTCCTAACTACAACATAACCAAGGAGGTCATGGCATGAAAGCAATCTTCCGCATTCTGGGTACTGCCGCCGCTGTGGCGGCCACCGGTGCCGCCATCGTCATCATGGACAAGCTCCTGAACGAGAAGGCCGCACCCATCATCGAATCCATCGAGTTCCCCGAGGAAGCCGAAAAGGACGACGCAGAGGCCGCCAAGACCGCCGAGGCATACGCCGAGGGTGAGGCCAAGGCAGAGGCCGAAGCCGCCGCACCGGCAGAAGAGACCGCTCCCGCTGAGGAGCCCGCCGCCCCTGAGACGGAGGCAGCGCCCGCTGAGGCCGCAGAGCCTGTGACCCTGCCCGACCTGAGCGAAGAGCGCCCGGTCTGTGACCCCGAGGCTCCGAACCCGAACCCCGTGGAGGCCGGCCCCGCCGTCGCCCCCAAGGACGAAAACGGCAAGTTCGACCCGACTAAAATCGCCGACGTCTCCGACTTCGGCGACTGGGAAGAGCAGGGGTGCAAAGGGTAATTCCGCACGATAAAAGGGACGCTGTGTATATGCGCAGCGTCCCTTTTCTGTTTTATTCTCCGTGTGCTATCTTCATCAGACGGTCTTTATCCGTCACGGTCACGCCGCCACGATAGAGCTTCACGATGCCCTCACCGGCGAAGTATTTCAGCAGGCGGCTCACCACCTCGCGGGCAGAACCCATGTACTTCGCCATCTGGTCCTGGGTCAGGCGGATATCGTCGCCGCCGGTCTTGGCAAGCTCGTCCGCAAGGAAGATGGCCAGCCGCCGGTCGGCGCTCATGAAGAGGATCTGCTGCATCGTCCACATGGTGTCGGAGAAGCGCTCAGCGGTCATCTGGTAGGCGAAGCACCGCACCTCCACGTTCTGCTGCATGAGACTGCGGAAGACGCCTGCGCTGATGCAGTAGGCTTCGGTGTCCTCTTCGGCGTCGATGTAGAGGTCAAAGTTCACCGAGTCCATCACGCAGGAGGCAGAGAGGATGCAGATCTCACCGCCAAAGAGGCGGTAGAGGGTCACGTCACGGCCATCGTCGGAGAGAAGATACGCCCGGAACTGGCCGGTGTGCAGCAACAGGATGCCCACGCAGTTCTCCACCGGGCTGTGGACCCGCTCGCCCTTGCGATAGCGCACCGGGCGGGTGGTGCGGCAGAGCATATCCTGCTGTTCGGCGGTCAGTTTGTCCCAGAAGGGGAAGGCACAGGCGAGACATTGGCGGTGCTCGCCGCATTTGGGGATGGGCAGGATCTCCGGCATCTCAGATCACCCCTTCCGCAGCGCTTTGGCGGCTTCGGTGCCTGCCAGAGCGCCCTCATAGACGGCCTTCGCCACCTGTAAAAGCCCGCCGGTGCAGTCTCCGGCGGCGTAGAGGCCGGGGACGGTAGTCTGCATTTTTTCATCTGTCACGATGCGGTCGTTCTCCACGGCGGCACCGATCTTCCGGGCCAGCGCCGTACTGCCCGCAACGCCCAGAGCCACAAACACTCCCGCCAGCTCCACCACATCGCCGCCGGACAGCTGGACGCCGGTGACTTTCTGCTCGCCGAGGATGGCGTCGATTTTTTCCGGCCGGACAGTCACCTCCGGCGGAAACTCTGCCACCAGCGGCGCACCATTCAGCAGGAGGGTGACGCTGGCCGCCACCGGCAGGAGCGCCTGCACCTCATGCAGGGCGTATTCGCCGCTGCCTACCACGGCCACATCTTTGCCGCGATAGAAAAAGGCATCGCAGGTGGCGCAATAGCTGACGCCGTGGCCCTCGAGGCCCGCCAGCCCCGGGATGCGGGGCGTCGCCCGCGAAGCACCTGTGGCGAGGACAACAGCGTCCGCCGGGTAATCTCCATCGAGGGTTTCTACAGTGAGTTTATCGGTATAGGTCAGACCCACGGCCTCGGTGGTCACAAATTTAACGCCCACAGCCTTGGCCCCCTCGATGCCCTGACGCTCCAATTCCGCCCCCGAGATGGGGGCGGCGAAGCCGTAGTAGTTCTGGATAAGCTCTGCACGGTCAAGCGCACCCGGCCCCCGAGTGAGGACGGTGGTGTCCACCCCCGCACGGGCAGTGTACAGCGCGGCGGACACCCCCGCCGGGCCGGAGCCGATGATTACGATGTTGGACATAGTGGGCCTCCTTGTACTTCCTGTATTATCGTAAAATCAGTTACTTTCTTTGCGCGCCGGCGGCGCGGGGCAGAGCGCTTTTTCATTAAGGCTGATTGTTCTCTTTTGATGTCAAAAGAGAACCAGAAAACCACCAGCGATTTCGACGCGCTGGACCCACGAGAAAGGGGCTGCTCGCCCCTTTCAGACCCCAA
>OOAI01000902.1_pt1 | contig 12093 bp, 10 predicted proteins | sample 1671191 | NCBI WGS metagenome assembly OOAI01 (sample SAMN06348131, study PRJEB24527) | human gut metagenome | biome: human gut; feature: ankylosing spondylitis patient; material: feces | host: Homo sapiens | place: China | collected 2015-10 | reverse complement strand
ATGGACATCAAAAAAGTTGCAGTTCTGGGAGCCGGTGCGGTCGGCTCTTATGTTATCTGGGGGCTTTCGGCCCGCAGGGACATTGAGCTTGGCGTGGTGGCCGATGGCCCGCGCGGCGAGCGTCTGGTAAAAGAAGGCTGTGCCATCAACGGCAAAGTCTACCGTCCGGCGGTCTGGACGCCACAGGAGGCGCATGACGCCGACCTTCTCATCGTTTGCCTGAAATACGGCGCATTGCCCGGCGCACTGGACAGCATCAAAGCCGTCACCGGCCCCCATACCACCATTATGAGCCTGATGAACGGCGTGGACAGCGAGGACATCATTGCCTCTGCCGTGGGTGGGGAGCATCTGCTTTACTCCCTCATCAAAGTGGCGTCCCACAAGGAGGCGGACGGCTTCCATTTTGACCCGGCGACCACCGTTGGCATCATCTTCGGGGAGAAGGAGCTGCCCTGCGGCAGTCCCCGTGTCAAGGCCGTGGAGGCCCTGTTCGGCGGCACAGAGCTGCACTTCCGGGCCACCGACTGCATCCGGGAAGAGATGTGGAGCAAGTTCCGCCTCAACGTCTGCAACAATCTGCCCCAGGCCATCCTCGGCGCAGGCGTAGGCTGCTACCGTGACAGCGTCCATATGAAAGCCATCAGCGACGGTCTCCGCCGTGAGCTGGAAGCCATTGCCGCAGCCAAAGGCATCGATATGCAGCGGGTGGATGCCGTGTCCGGCAAGGGCTGTGCCGTCAAGCCCTCGGCCCGCTATTCGACGCTGCAAGACCTCGACGCCGGACGCCATACCGAGATCGATATGTTCTCGGGTGCGCTCATCCGGATGGGCAAAGAGCTGGGCATCCCGACGCCCTACAATGAGTTTGCTTATCATATGATAAAAGCGCTGGAAGAAAAGAACGACGGTAAGTTTGATTATGTCGGCCCGGATCAGGAAATGACATGGGCAAGATAACGGAGGAAATGCCGATGAATATTACGGTCTATCTGGGGGCCAACGAGGGCAGCGACCCGGCCCTGAAACAGGCGGTGGAGGAACTGGGCCGCTGGATCGGCGAGAGCGGGAACGCGCTGGTCTACGGCGGCTCCCGCAGCGGCCTGATGGGGCGTCTGGCCCACAGCGTTCTGACGGCGGGCGGTGAAGTGACCGGCGTCGAGCCTCAGTTCTTCATCGACTCCGAGGTGCAGTATGACGGCCTGACCAGGCTCATCGTCACGCAGGACATGACCGAGCGCAAGACCAGGATGATCGAGCTGGGCGACGCCTTTATCGCGTTCCCCGGCGGCACCGGAACGCTGGAAGAGATCACGGAGGTGATGTCCAAGGTCTCGCTGGGTCATCTGGACGCGCCCTGCATCCTCTACGACCTCGACGGCTACTACGCCGGCCTGAAAGCTCTGCTGGCCCACATGGTCAAGATGGGGCTGTCCAGCCCCGAGCGGCAGAGCGGCATTTATTTTGTAAAGAATCTGGACGAGATAAAGAGCATCCTGAAAAGGGCATAAGAAAAGCGCTGGAAGCGGTGTAAAGGCTTCCAGCGCTTTTTGTTGTCTGCTTACATGGAGATGACGCCCAGCGCGTTTGCCACCGAGCTGATGAGGATGATGGCCGCGAAGATGGGGCAGAGGTACTTTATCATAAAGTTGAAGATGCGCTTGCGGCGGAAGGGCTTGCCTTCCAGCGTGACCTCTTCCTCGATTTTCTCCACACCGATGACCCGGGACACCAGCAGGCAGGTGGTGATGGCCGCAATGGGCATCATGACCGAGTTGGTAAGGAAATCGAAGAAGTCAAGGAACTGCATCCCGAAGACCGTGAACCGGGCCAGCGGGCCGTAGCCCAGAGCCGACAGACTGCCCAGCACCAGCATGATGATGCCGATGAGGACGGTGGCCTGCTTACGGTCCCAGCCCAGCTCGTCCTCGAAGGTGGAGACAGCGCTTTCCGTCAGGGCGATGGAACTGGTGACGGCGGCAAACAGTACCAGCGTAAAGAAGAGGATGCCCACCACGGTGCCGAGACCCATGCTCTCAAAGACCTTCGGGATGGTGATGAACATGAGGGCCGGGCCGGCCTGCAGGGTGTCCGGGTCGCCGCCCGAGAAGGAGAAGACCGCCGGAATGATCATCAGGCCCGCCATGATGGCAATGGCCGTGTCGAAGATCTCCACGTTCTCGGTGGACTCCTCGATGGAGACATCCTTCTTCATGTAGGAGCCGAAGGTGACGAGGATGCCCATTGCGATGGAGAGGGAGTAGAACATCTGCCCCATGGCGGTCACGACGGTCATCCAGGAGAAATTGGAGAGATTCGGCACGAGGAAATACTTCACGCCCTCCAGCGCACCCGGGCGGGTGACGGAGTAGCCCGCGATGATGACAGACAGCACCACGAGAATGGGCATCATCACCTTGGAGACCCGCTCCACGCCGTTGCGCACGCCTGCAAAGATGATGGCGAGGGTGAAGATGGTAAAGATGACAAAGCATATCTCCGCCGAAGCGCCGCTGGAAATGAAGGCCGAAAAGTAGCCGTCTGTGGCCAGCTCACTGCCGTGGCCGCTGACGTAGTCGGCCAGATACCGGATGACCCAGCCGCCGATGACCGAGTAATAAGGCACGATGAGGATGGGGATGATGGCGTTTATCCAGCCGCCGAAGGAGCGCCCGCCCTTGCGGACGGCGGCGAATGCGCCCACCGGGCTTTTCCTGGTCATCCGGCCCAGCGCCGTCTCGGCCACGATCATGGTGTAGCCGAAGGTGAAGGCGAGGATGATGTAGATGAGCAGGAAGATGCCGCCGCCGTACTTGGCCGCAAGATAGGGGAAGCGCCAGATGTTGCCGAGGCCCACCGACGCGCCTGCTGCGGAGAGAACGAAGCCGATCTTGCCCGAAAAGGCGCTTCGCTTGTGCTGTTTTTGATTCATTGGATTTTCCTCTTTTCACAAATTCAATACCCCCAGTGTATCACAGCCGGGGAGGGGATTCAACCGATTTTTCAATAAGAAGCAGAAGACCCCTCGAAGGGATCGAAAGGCCGTATCAAAAGATAAGCACAGAAGCAGATGCTCCTGTGCTCAGAGGGAGCAGCGTCAATCCACCACCGGCACATCCAGCCCGAATTCCAGCGGGCGGAAACGGGGGCAGACGTTCTCCGTGATGCAGATGACCGACGCGGCCAGGCGGCTGCCGATCTCACAGGACTGGGCCAGATTCTTGCCGTAGGTCAGGCCGATGACCGTACCGGCAAAGAAGGCGTCGCCTGCACCGGTGGTGTCGATGACGTCCACCTTCTTGGCGGGTACGACGCCGCAGGCACCGTCATGCTGGGCGTAGACAGCACCCTGACCGCCCATGGTCACCACCATGCTGGGAATGTTGGCGCTGTGGACGTTCCGGGCCAGTACCTGAGCCATCTGGCTGGGGGCGAGATGCTCGTAGTCGTCCGAGAAGAGCAGACCGGCCTCCTGCTGGTTGCAGACGAAGCAGTCGATCTGCTGCAGATAGTCGCGGCGCTCCATGGCGATGCTCATGTTGGAGACTGCGGCAAAGACCTTCTTGTTGTATTTCCTGGCATAGCGGAGCACCTGCTTGACCGTGTCTTTCTCGAGGTCCAGCTCGATGGCGATGGCGTCGCAGTCCTTGAAGATCTCGTCGCCCTTCTCCTCCAGCAGGGTGGTCAGCGGGGTGGTGTCAGGGCGCTTGGAGATGGCGGCGTGGACGTCGCCGTCGTTGTCAAAGATGGCCAGCCAGGTACCCATGCCATCGGGGATCTTCTGGATGTATCTGGTGTTGACTTTGTGGTTGTCCAGTTTATTGATGACGTCCTGACCCATGCCGGTATCGTCCACCAGACCCACGAAGGTGGGGCGCAGCTCCACATTGGCGATGTCCTCCGCCACGTTCCGGCTCACACCGCCATGCACCTGTTCAATGCGGCCGGCGTTCCGTCCGCCGGGGATGTAGGTGGAGAAGGGATAGCCCTTGATGTCTACGAAAACTGCGCCGATGACTACGATTCCCATATTTGAAATTCCTTTCCTGAATAAGAACTCTCTTTGACTTCTATCCTGTTTACGCTTCTTCTGCCTTTTGCGCCCGAATATCGTCACCCATAAAGAGGAAGGGAACAAAAGAGGAGAGGCGGCTGGAGATCTTTTCGGTGTAGAGCTTTTCCAGCAGAGCGCCGTCGGTGATGTTGGTGGTGACGATGGTGGGCAGCTTCGCGCCCAGACGGTTGTTCAGCAGGCTGTAAAGGGTGCTGATGAGGAAGCTGGAGTTGAACTCGGAACCCAGGTCGTCGAGGATGAGCAGGTCGGCCCCGGCGGCGGTGCGCAGGAGCATCTCTTCCTCCCCGGCGGGGTCGGAGCCGAAGTGCAGGGCCTCGAGCTTCGAGAAGAAGTCGGGGCTGGACACATAGATGACGTCGAAGCCCTTTTCCAGAACCTCTCCGGCAATGGCCAGAGCGGCATGGGTCTTGCCCAGACCGGCGTTGCCGAGGAGCATCAGGCTCTCGCTGGTGGTATCGAATTCGTCGGCGTAGCCGCGCAGGTCGTCCAGGAGGGTGGACATATAACTCCGCACCGGCTCGCCGAGGGAGGCGTCCATCCGGGCGGGGTAGTAGCGCAGCTCCATGGTATCGAAGCTGGAAATGGAGAGACTGGACAGAGCCTCGATCTCCGACCGGCGGAGCTGCTGCATCACCTTGTGGACGCAGCTGCAGGTGTGGCCGTCCACAATGCCGGTGTCTTCGCAGAGCCTGCAGGTGAAGTGCGGCTCCAGTGCGTCGGCGGGACGGCCGCTGGAGGCCAGCAGGTCGGCCAGCTTTTTACGGGCATCGGTGAGGGCCGCAGCGGCATCGGTGCGGTCCTTGCCCGCCGCCCCGGCCAGTGCGCAGCGGATGCCCCGCACCCGCACCTCTTCTTCGGCGTGGCGCAGCCCGGGGACAGCGGCCTCGGCCTCAGCGCGGGCGTCCTCTGCTTTGGCCCGTGCGGTCTGACGACGGCGGGCGACGGTGCGCAGGGCTTCCTGATACAGTTCGTTTTTGGTACGCATAGTGTCTCCTTATGCCGGGGGTCAATCGGACTTTTTCTTGAGGGTGCGGCGGCGGGCAGCGTTCTTGAGAAAGTCGTTGCCGCTGGGGGTCTCGCGGTCTACCCGGATGTTCCGGCTGGCTCCGGCAGCGGCCACCGGAGTGCGCACATCGTGGATATTGCGCAGCCCCTTGGCGTTCCAGGTCTTGAGGATGCTGTTCCAGTACCACAGGTCGCGCTTCGGCCCGGCCTGCACAGCGGCCTCCTGCACCATGGCATCGTCGTAGCCGTAGACCTCATACCACCGGGCGATGGCTTTCCGCCCACCGAGGGTGAGCTCGCTGTCCGGGATGCCCAGCAGGGAAGCAACATACTGTTCCCGGGTCTGGCGGAGGGCCAGCAGCTTGAGGTGGGCGTCGGCCTGTTCGCCGGTCTCCACGCCCTCGGCCCGCCAGACTTTCAGCTCGTGGAGGACGGCGGCCATCGTCCGCTTGCCCCGGCTGGCCACATAGGCCACGCAGAGCATGACGGTCTCGGGGGCAAAGCCCTCCTGTACGTAGAGGTTGACCAGCTTTTCCATCTCGCTGTGAGTCAGCGGGCGGGCAAAGCCGGTCTGAGCGCAGTCGATGAGGCTCGAGATCATGGGGTCGGTGCGGCTTGCGGCGGCGATCTCCGCCCAGGTCATGGGGGCAGGAGCAGAGGGCTCTGCTCCCGGCGCGGCGTTCTCGTCGTAGCGCTCGAGAAGCCCCGCACCGGCCCAGAAGGAGAGGGCGCTTTCGGCAGAGATGCGGCTGCGCAGTTTAAGGTCGGCACAAATTTTTTCGGGGTCGGTGACGCCGGTAGCCAGCACATACAGCGCTACCCGGACGTTGTATTCCTCGGCGATGCCCAGCTTGGAAAAGATGAGCTGCGGCACCGGGATGGTGTCGCCCTTGAGCTCTTTGAGACGGTATATCATTTGCTTTCCCCGCTTTCTGCGTCCTCGTCCTTCGGCGGCGGTGACCAGGGCTCACAGTCCAGGATGGAGGGCCGCTGCTTCCAGAGCGCCAGGTCAGTGCTGTAGGCAGAGGACAGATACTCTGCCGCTGCGGCCCGGCCCTCGTCCGTCAGCGGAAAGACCATCTGCCGGCGCAGGGCGGGGTCGGTGCGGTCCAGCGCCCAGGGGTCGGGCCAGATGTCCACCGTGAGGATGGCTTCCTCTTTCTGCGCGCCCTCGCCGCCGTCCGGGTCAGGCACACTGCGCTTGCCGGGCGAGAGCAGATAGCGCATCCCGTCTTCGTTGCCGCTGTATTGATTCTTGCACTTGAAATAGTGCAGAAGGGGTACAAAAATCATGACGTCCCTCTCAGTTTTAGACTTGCTGAAATGATAAAAGCGCCAATTCTTGACGAATCAGCGCTCTTTTTGTGGAGCAGGATACGGGACTCGAACCCGCCGCCTACTGCTTGGGAAGCAGTCGCTCTACCGGATGAGCTAACCCTGCGTTTACTTATTTATTGTAGCAAAGGACACGGGTTTTGTCAACCGCTTTTTGGCTCGATTTTGGTCGGAACCAGAAACTCCTCTGCCGGCAGCGTAGAAAACCAAATTTTACTTTATAGCAATTCAACTTTTTAATGCAACAGCAACAGCGTTGAATTGCATATCGCAAATATGCCGTTTCAATAGGCACTATTTTTGAAAATTGCGATAAACAAAAAAACCACCGTTCTGCCCGCAGGAAATAAGGGCAGGACGGTGGTCTTTTGAATGGACTGTGACTTACAGCTCAGCCAGAGCGCGCTTGAGGTTCTGTGCGATCTGGTCAGGGCAGCTGGTGGGGCGGGGGCCGCAGGTGGTGCCTTCCATGCGGGCGATGGCGTCCTCAGCCTTCATGCCCTTGAGCAGGCGGCTGATGCCCTTCAGGTTGCCGTTGCAGCCGCCGACGACCTCAATGGACTCGATGGTGTGGTCATCGTTCAGCACGATGTGGGTCTCCTTGGAGCAGGTACCCTTGTTGGGGTAGCTGAAAGACTTGCTCATATTCAAACTTCCTCTCTTTATATCCGACTGACAGGCGAGCGGACTCGCATAGTACCCTTATTATATCCTTGTCAGACGAGGAAGTCAATGTGGCCCGGTCACAGAGCGCCGCCCCGGCGCTTGCGGGCCAGTGCCTCGATGCGCGCGATCTGGTCATCCTCGGTGACGCAGGCACCCACCGGGTGGGGTTTGCCGTGGTTCGCGCCGTGGAAGTCGCTGCCGCCGGTGACGATGAGGTCGTGTTTCTTGCAGAGCTCAGCGCACTCGGCCATATCCTCGGGGCTGTTGCGGGGGTGATGCACCTCGATGCCGTCGATGGCCCCTTCGGCCACCAGCTCCCGCAGCAGAGGCATACTCTTGTACACCGTCGGGTGGGCAAACACCACCACGGCCCCAGCGGCCTTTGCCGTGGCCAGCACCTCTCGCACCGGAGGGTAAGTGGGGGAGTGGAGGCACTTGCCCCGCGGTTCCCAGCCGAACAACTCGTGATAAAGCCCGGTGTAGATGCCGTCGCACAGGCCCAGCTGCTGCAGCGCCTGCATGATGCCGCTCTTGAAGAGGACGCCGCCGTCCTGCGCGTATTCCAGCGCCTGCTCGGCGCGGAACTGGGGGTACAGCGCCTCGATCTCCCGGCAGCTCTGCAGAGCGCACTCGTTGCGGCGCTGGCGCATGATGTCGCAGTGCCGACGCAGGGCAGGGCAGTCGAGGTCGGGCCAGAAGGTTAGCAGGTGGACGCGGTGGCTGCGCTCGAAGTCGTAGCCGGTGAGCTCGGCGGCTGGGATGAGCCGCACGCCGTCCTGCACCGGGTGGTCGTAGGCGTACTGGGCGCTGAGGGTGGTGTCGTGGTCAGAAAGGGCCAGAGCGCTCAGCCCCAGCCGCGCTGCCATCAGGGGCAGGCGGTGGATGGGGACAGAGCCGTCAGAACAGGTGGAATGAGTATGAAGGTCGCCAGCCATAAGTTACTTTCCCTCGATTTTTACAGATTTCTGTGCCTAGTGTACCACAAAAATCATCGGGGAACAAGGGAGCCTTACACGGCTTTGCCGCCCACCGTGAGCATGGAAGAACGGATGTGGTGGGTGAGAACGACTTCGGTATCCTCGCCGCCCATGGCCAGCAGTTCGTCCACCGAGAGGGTGGTGGAGCAGAGGATGGTCTGGAAGGTGATGGTGTCGATGCCCTCAGCCCGCAGCTGGCGCAGGGTGGACAGCGAAGCGTGGAGAGAGGCCGTGAACCGCCCGACGCGGAGGGAGAGGACGTTGTTGCCCCGGATGCTGGTGTAGGAGATGCGCTGGCCGTCCTTATCGGTGACGATGAGGCCCGGGAAGACCGACTCCTGCACAGAGGCGTCCGCAGAGCTGCCGCCCGAAGAGGAGGTGTCCGCAGGGACGGGGTAGCCGGGGTCGGTGGGAAGGGTGGTGTCATTGCCCTCAGAGTCGTAACGGGTGATGGAGCCGTCGAGGCCGGTGAAGACCTGCTCGCCGTTCATGTCGCCGATAGCCGCGTTGCTCTCGCCCGCCTTGGCAACGATGGTCACTTTGCCCTCAAGGGTGATGTTTGCCTTGGCGTCGCCAACGCCGCTTCCGATGCCCGCGCCGCCGGGAATTTTTTCCCCAGTCTTTTTGTCTATGCTGGATTCACCGCCGGTCGCGTTCACAGTGGGCGCGCCGCTCTCATTGCTCTTGATGGTAATTTTGTTACCAGTGCCATCGTCGTCATCTTCAGCGTCATAACCGCCGCCAATACCAGCAGAACCTACGCCGCCGGTGGCGTTGACTGTGGCGTTTCCTTCGATAGTTATGTCTGCTAGACCACCGACGCCGCCGCCAATACCTGCGCCTACTTCGCCGCCGGTCGCAGTTACAGTAGAGTCATCTTTGATGGCCACAGTTCCAGAAGCGCCGTAGCCGCCGCCGATACCAGAACCGGCATAGCCGCCTTGAGCATTTTCGATTTTCGCATTGCCGGAGATGGTTATGTCACCATTTCCGCCGCCACCGCCGCCGATACCAGCGCCAAAGAAGCCTCCGGCGGCGTTTTTGATGACAGCATCACCGGTTATCTTGATGGTTGCATCTCCATAATAACCGCCGCCAATACCAGCAGAAGTGTAACCGCCGGTCGCTTCAATCGTGCCGCCGCTTATTTCAATGTCCGCGTTACCGGCATTACTGCCCATGTTTCCCTGACCGCCGCCGATACCGGCTCCATCTCCACTAATAGCAGTAATCGTGCCGCCAGTGATGGTGACTTGACCGGCTTTTGCACTACCACCGCCAATACCAGCACCAAAGTATCCACCCGTTGCGGTCAGACTGCCAGCGTTATCGTTGTCGTCCTGAATGGTCAGCTTGCCGCTGGTCACATTTCCTTCGCTGTCTACGGTCTGATTGTGCTCAAGACCGGCGTGTTTGTCGCCGCCTTGCAGCTCGTTGTCGCCATCCAGCTCAATGGTGGTGTCACCTTTGCCGGTCACGCTCACGGCGGCTTCGCTCCCTCTGCTGGCGTCGATGTTCACATCCTTGAGTGTGACCTCAACCTTATCGTCCTTATCTTTGGCGTCGATGGTCACGGTGTGGGAAGAAGCGCCCTCCTCACGATTTGTGATGATGGTGTCGGTGTCATTTTTGGTGGTATTCTCGTTCTGGGTGACATTGTTGCCGCTCTCGCCCGCCGAAATCGTAATGTCACCATCTTCGATGTACCATGTCCCTGCAAAGGCCGGGGCGGTAAAGGTGGTGAGCATTGCGGCGGTCAGAACAAGCGCCGCTGCCCGCTGAGAGGCCGGACGGGGTGAATTGTTACCCCCCCCCGTATTAAGAGGCCGACCCAGAACACGCATGGCAAGTTTACGATAAGAGAGCATACAAAAACCTCCTTTGAATGTTGAAAATAAGTGGTAAAAACAGGGGATGTCTGATTGTCCTGAATATACCACAGCTGCGGGAAAAAATCAATAAAACCTGCGCGAATCGCCCTGTTTCCTGCGTGAATGGAGAAGTTCGGACAGAGTTTGGCTCTCTCAAAGAACCTGCTTATCGCTGTGCGACGGCTCTCGGGAGACGGGCTTGCCCTCTCAGTCTCGCTCCGCTCGCCAGCTCTCCCTTTGGGAGCAACGGCGACGACCGCCGCCAGCGGCGGAAACAGGGAGGAGCTGTTGGGGCCGCGGCCAGCAGGATGCGAGCGGCAGCGAAGCAGACGCTGGGAGCCGCAACCCGGGCAGTGTCACCGAAGGTGACTGAGAGGGTAAGGATGCTGGAGGGGAGGCTTTTGCTTTTCCGGGCTGGACATGGTATACTGGAAAAAGAAAAACCCGCCGACCGGGCAGGAAAAAGGAGAAACGGAAATATGAAAACGAAATTTGGCATCGTGGGCTGCGGCTTCCTCGGCAATATCGTGGCCGATGCGTGGAAGAAGGGCCTGCTGGAAGACTACGAGCTGGTGGGTGTCACCAGCCGCACCTTCGCTTCGGCAGAGAAGACGGCGGCAAGCGTGGGTCGTGCGGCCTGCGCGGACGTGGACGCTCTGCTGGCGCTGGAGCCGGAATACATCGTGGAAGCCGCTTCGGTGGAAGCGGTGCGCGCAATGGCCGTTCCGGTGCTGCGCCGGGGCGTGAACCTCGTGGTGCTGTCCATCGGTGCATTCGCCGACCTCGCGTTTTATGAAGAGGTCAAGCAGGCGGCCCGGGAGGGCGGCGCAAAGGTGCATCTGGCCAGCGGCGCCATCGGCGGCTTCGACGTATTGCAGACCGTCACTCTCATGGCCGAGGCCCTGAAGCTGGACGAGAAGGCCGGTATCGAGACTCACACCGGTGCGAAGGGCTTCCGCAACACCCCCGTCTGGGCCGACCATCTGCTGACCGACACCGAGAAGACTACCGTCTTCACCGGCAGCGCCAAGGAAGCCATCGCAACCTTCCCGCGCCGGGTCAACGTCGCTGTGGCCACCTCGCTGGCCACCACCGGCCCCGACATCACCGGCGTGACCATGCACTCCGTACCCGGCTGGGTGGGCGACGACCACTGCATCACTGCCGAGATCGAGGGCGTGAAGGCCGTGGTGGACATCTGCTCGTCCACCAGCGCCATCGCCGGTTGGAGCGCCGTGGCGCTTCTGCGCAACCTCGCCTCGCCGGTCTGCTTCTATTAAAAAGGAGGGAGTCTCATGTTCAAGAAACTGGTAGCCATCGAGCCGGTCAGCCTCATCCCCACAGCAGAGGAAGCGCTGCATCAGTACGCCGAACAGGTCGAGCTTTACCGCGACATTCCCGCCGACGACGAAGAGATCGTCCGCCGCATCGGAGACGCCGACGCGGCGCTGTTGAGCTATACCTCCCGCATGGGCAAAAACGTCATCGAGCGCTGCCCGAACCTACGCTACATCGGGATGTGCTGCAGCCTCTACTCGGAGGAAAGCGCCAATGTGGACATCGCCTTTGCCCGGGAAAAGGGCATCAAGGTGCTGGGCATCCGGGACTACGGCGACCGCGGCGTGGTGGAGTACGTCCTCCACGAGCTGACCGGCCTGCTCCACGGCTTCGGGATGCCGATGCTCCACGACGAGCCCGTGGAAATTTACGGCCTCAAGGTGGGCATCGTGGGTCTGGGCGTTTCGGGCCGGATGATCGCCGATGCACTGGCCTTCCTCGGCGCGGATATCTCCTACTACAGCCGCAGCCATAAGCCCGACGCCGAGGCCGCAGGCATGAAGTATAAGCCGTTAGACGCTCTGCTCCGGGAGAGCGAAGTGGTCTTTACCTGTTTGAACAAGAATGTTCTGCTCCTGGGCGAGCCGGAGTTTGAGGCGCTGGGGGAGGGGAAAGTCCTTTTCAATACCTCCATCGGCCCCGGCTTTGACTCCGCCGCGCTGGAAAAGTGGCTGGATAAGCCCGGCACCCACTTCTTCTGTGATACCTACGCCGCCGCAGGCCCCGTCAGCGAGGGCTTCTTCCAGCGGCCCAATGTCCACAGCCCGGGTGTCTCGGCAGGCCGCACCAGGCAGGCTTTCGTTCTGCTGAGCCAGAAGGTGCTGGC
>OOAI01000897.1_pt1 | contig 12183 bp, 10 predicted proteins | sample 1671191 | NCBI WGS metagenome assembly OOAI01 (sample SAMN06348131, study PRJEB24527) | human gut metagenome | biome: human gut; feature: ankylosing spondylitis patient; material: feces | host: Homo sapiens | place: China | collected 2015-10 | reverse complement strand
ACGACTCATAAATCTACCCTTAATCGTGTATTGGATGATAGTTGCGGATTTTAGGTTATTCTTAAACTACCAAATAAAAATGGCACTAATATGGATGAGCGGTTTGATTGATACGAATGAGCGGTGCTATTGATGTGGGTTAGAACTGCTTATCAATAGGAATAAGCATCGTAAGAAGCTTTTATAAGTTGTCGGAAGAAGTAGGATAAGTTGTTGGAACAGTAAGTATATGTTGCCGGGAAAGTCACCTTCGTCAGTCGCACAACAGCTGTTGTGCGCTTGCATATCAGCTGTTATGCGCTCGCACAACACGTGTTGTGCGAGCGTAAAACAGTTGTTGTGCAGTAAAATTTGTAACTCCCTTTATCATATTGCAATTCCTTCCTTATTTCGTGATGAAATAATAAGGTGTATTTAGGCGTTGTGAGAGCTGTTTGCTGGCATCTAAAGAAGAAAAAAGGTAAGGTTTAATAGAAGTTTTTCGATGAAAAGTGCGCTCGTTTCAATAATTTGTTGTATCTTTGCAAATGGATTTGGCTACTGCCATTTCCAAGACATCGTTGGTAAACAAAAGCATTCGCTATTATTTCGCGTTCAGCCAAAAGCCTCGGAAACTTATTGGAAATAACGTAACAAGGAATAATTGTGATAAGGCATTCGGTATGGGGTGCCTTAGTCTACATATGTATTAGCAATGCACCATCGCTATAGGCGTGGTGTATTCTTATTATGTAGACTGAGGTTTCCATTCCGAGGCTGCCTCATAGCTGAACGCAATAAGAGCATCACGCCCTTTTTGCGTCTTGGCGTGATTGATAGTTAGTGCTTGTAACTCATTAATTATCAATTAAAATATTATGGCAAAAAGAACCATAGATAAAGCTAAGGCAGCTAAAAAAGATGAATTCTACACGCAGCTAGAAGACATCAATAATGAACTCCGTCATTATCGTGAACATTTTCGTGGTAAGACTGTGTTATGCAATTGTGACGACCCTCGTGTAAGTAACTTTTTTACTTATTTCGCATACAACTTTGAGTTTCTTGGTTTGAAGAAACTTATCACCACTTGCTATAAAAATCAAGATATGGATTTGTTCAGTATGAATAAAAGTGAGCAAGCTGTATTTCTTGTTTATGAAGGTGACAAAAATGGAAATCATATTCCTGATGCGGAAGAAATAGGAGTGAAGCCATTAAAGGGTGATGGTGATTTCCGTAGTAACGAGTGTATTGAACTTCTGAAAGAAGCAGATGTTGTAGTAACGAATCCCCCTTTTTCTTTGTTTCGTGAGTATGTGGCTCAATTGCTGGAATATGATAAAAAGTTCTTGATAATTGGGCATCAAAACGCTTTGTCCTATAAAGAGATATTTCCTTTGATTAGAGATAACAAAATGTGGTTGGGATTTGGTTTTAAAGGAAATGCTGGTCATTTTATTTCCGCTTATGAGGATGTTGCTACTGCTGGAGACCATAGGAAAGGAATGATCAGGGTATCTGGCGTGACATGGTTTACCAATCTTGATTATAAGGAACGCCATGAAGATATTATTCTTTATAAATCTTATTCTCCAGAAGAATATCCTACTTATGATAATTACGATGCTATCAATGTTGGTAAGACCGCAGATATTCCGTGTGATTATGATGGGGTGATGGGAGTACCGATAACTTTTATTGATAAATATAATCCAGACCAATTTGAAATCTTGGGTATGAGTGCTTCGGCTGGTTATAATGCAGATATAGTTGGTATTCCTTTTAAAGGAGATAAAGATGCGCGCCCTTTGATTAACGGCAAGAATACTTATGCAAGAATATTTATCAAGAAAAGATAATTAATATGGATATAAAACCAGAAAAAATAGCAATTCGTGACTTGATAGCAGATTATAGTAATGACCCAAATAATGGCGTCTATGGCTATCATGGTAAGTTGAATATTCGTCCTCCTTATCAACGTGAGTTTCGTTATGAGCTAAAACAACAGCAGGCTGTGATAGAAACCATATTGAAAGGATACCCTCTAAACATTATGTACTGGAGTGTTGGCGATGAAGGTAAATATGAAATGATAGATGGGCAACAACGAACACTGTCTATCTGCGAGTATTATCAACATGCTTTCAATATTGTTGATAAAGACCGCCCGGTGCTTTTCTTTGACAATCTTACAGAAAAAGAAAAGAAGGACTTTCTTGACTATGAGTTGACAGTCTATTTCTGTACTGGTACAGATATGGAAAAGCTTGATTGGTTCCGTGTGATAAACATTGCAGGTGAGCGTTTGCTCGATCAGGAGTTGCGTAATGCTGTATATGTTGGTCCCTTCATTACTGACGCTCGTCGTTATTTCAGTAAATATGGGTGTGTGGCTTATAAGGTAGGTGGTGATTATATGATTGGCAAACTTGAGGAACAAGCATATTTGCAGACCATTTTGAAGTGGGCTGCACGTCACGATGGTATTTCTGATTCTGCTCCGATAGATAAGTATATGGCTATCCATCAAAATGATCCGAACGCCAATCAGCTTTGGGCTTACTATATGCAAGTAATCACTTGGGTTAAATCTACTTTCCCTAAATATCGAAAGGAGATGAAAGGCTTAGACTGGGGGGCTATGTTTGATGAGTTTGGAAGCAACATATATGATACGGAGCAACTAGAGTCCGAAATTCATCGACTGATGGAAGATGATGAAATAATGAAGAAAGCAGGCATCTATCATTATGTGCTGAGTGGTGATTTGCGTGATTTAAGTTTCCGTACTTTTGATAAGAAACAGAAACGTGAGGCTTATGAGCGACAAAAAGGAATCTGTGCCCATTGTGGTAAACCTTTTAAGTTAGAAGAAATGGAAGCTGACCACATTACTCCATGGTGTGAAGGTGGAACGACTGTTGCCGAGAATTGTCAAATGCTTTGTCGTACTTGTAATAGAATAAAAGGAGGAAAATAAATGATGGAATTGAGTTTTTATAACAATGGACATAAAGAGGTATTTTATGAAAAAGGTCTGATGGAAAGACCAATACGTCGGAAACGATAAAAGAACCTAAGCACCCTTCAGTAGTGGTATCTGTAATACGAGTTGCTCATCGAACAACTGAAGGGAGTTTTTGCAATCACATTAATTGCTTTTTAGCCATTTCTGACACTAAATCTATTAGTTCCTTAGCTGGCTCGACCAATGGAAGTACCTCTGTTTCCAGATCAAGAATATGACGGTCTTCATAGTCGCCAGTTAATCGTAAGGAGAAAAGCTGATTGAAAGTCTTGCCATACTTTTTGTCAATGATGTTGTTTCTCAAAAAGACTTTTCCAAACATTTGGATTACGCCATTATGAGTGCTAGCTTCATACTTGTAAGAAATGAGTAAAGCAGAAACAGCATAGTAAGCAGCATAGTATAAACGATTGGCTGCAGTTTCGACATAACTATTTTCTATGGAGCCAATAGCTTCATTATATGTTCGATATGCTTTTTCTAGTCTATATTTTACAATTTCGGTTCTGTCAGTGTCTGTAAGTTGTCCCTTTATCATATTGCAATTCCTTCCTTATTTACGTTATGATTGAATAAGGTATAATGGTTCTCCTCCCATTCTTTTTGGGAGAAGAGTACAGGGTTGATGATTTCATCAATATCCCAGCCTAATTCTCTTAGTGGATAAGAATACTTATCGTAATCTTGAAGCGTAACTTTTGGTTTGTCTAGAAGAATCAATACATCCCAATCACTTCCTTCATGTTCTGTACCTCTAGCGCGGGAACCAAACAAAATGGCTTTTGCATGAGGATCAATCTCATGCAATCTATTGTGCATTGCTTCTATGATTCGTTTCTTCTCCATATCTATCAATATTAATATATATGTTGCAAAAATACGAGTTTTCTTTCTAATCACCAAATTTTTAACATAAAATTCTGTCTAATATCTTAAAATAAGTGTTTGGTGAGATTTCTAATCTCCATTGTGTCAATAGCTTCGTCCGATAAATAGGTTGTGCTTGTAGATAAGGTTCCAGGAGCTTACCTTATTTTTTCATCACCAAATCAGCGAGCACGATGGCGGATTCCTTCTCATCCCTCGGTGCATCCTTTGACTTCCATGCCACGATGAAGCGGATTCGGGCAGCGGTTACCTTGTAGCCTTTCAACTCCCATTTGCCTAGTTTCTCCTTCATCTTGATGGAGAGCTGAGCTATGTCTCTGCCTGTTGATGGGAGACAGAGGCAATAATCGTGGTAGGTTAGCGGCATACCGCTTCTCAAGGAAAGGATAGCATCCTTGTGAGGCTTGGAGAAGCCCAGGTTTACATCCTTGTGTGAGAGCTGGAGTACTATTTCGTTGGGCTCATCGTAGGCTTGGGCATCATAGAGATGCTGGGCACTTTTCAGGCTGTCGAAGAGATTGCCGTTGGTGTGGATGGCAAGCGTACGCTTGGCACGGGTCATACCCACATAGTACCGGCGCAGTATGTCATCAGTAGGATGTTCGGGATGGGTAATGAGCATCAGTACATGGTCGAACTCATGGCCTTTTGCCTTGTGGATGGTGCTGACCACGATGTCTGATTTCGATATATCACAGAAGTCTTCTACGGATGATTCGAACACGAACTCCCTCAGATCGCTGTAGTATTTGGCACGATTGGTCTGCTCAAATACCTGGAGGCTGCGGCGCAGGTATGGCAAAGCCTGGCTGGTGGCATACTTTTGGAATGTCTGCTGCTTGGTTGTTTCCCAAATATCATCAGGGATGATAGGGGATTTCGTCTCCTTGATACCTTGATCTATCTTCTTCAAGAAGTATCTTACCTCTGCCAGATTCCAGAAGCGCAAGCCGTCCATTGATTGCACCAGCTTGGCCATGATGCCATGACTGTGAAGAAGAGCCAGCATGATGACTGCCTCTTCATTGGTCTGCGTAAGGATACTGATGGTTTCGTTTTTCTTGCGGGAAGATGCGTCGGCTTCTTTTGAAGCGTTACTTCTTAGTAGTCGCGTAACATCTTCAAGGATAGGCTGATACATATAAACCTTTTTCTCCTGAATCTCGTATGGATGCTTCACGATTCTTACCTCTCCATCTTCTTGACTCATGGAGATGATAGGGGTAGATTTGATTCGCTGACGGATGTTGCGGGCGAAGTCGTTGGCTGCATTCACGATGTGGCGAAGGCTGCGGTAATTCTCCGTCATCTCTATGAAACGGCTGTGCTCTGTCTGGGTCAGTTCATAGAGATACCGCGAGTTGGAACCTCTAAACTCATAGATGTTCTGGTCATCATCGCCTACGGCAATCACCCTCATCTCTTCGTTGGCTTTCATCAGAGCAGAGACAAGGGCATAGTCATCCTTGCTCATGTCTTGCGCCTCGTCGATAACGAGCACGGTCTTGCTGATGCGATTGGGTTCCACTTCTCCATTGTTGATCATTTCGGCGGCTTGCTTAACCACATCTCCTGCCTCATCCAGATTGCCAACTCTGCCCAGCAGGTCGAAGCAGTAGGAATGGAAGGTCTTGATTTCTACGAAATGGGCGGCATTGCCGATGAGTTGCATCAGGCGCTGCTTGAATTCGGTAGCGGCTGCACGCGAGAAAGTGAGCATCAGGAGTTGTTCGTGCTTTACATCTTCCAACAGCAGGAGAGAGGCAAGCTTATGTACGAGCACACGTGTCTTGCCGCTGCCAGGACCGGCAGCGACTACGATGCAGCGGGACTCGTGGTCGTCGATGATTTCCTTCTGTCTCTTGGAGAGCATTCCGAAGAGTTTCTTATACTTCGAAGGTGTTACGTTGCGCTCTATCTCAGTCTCCCGGTTGCCCTTGAAGTACTTTAAGATGAAGCGGTGGTAGTCCATCTGGAAATAATCCTGCACATATTGCAGGGCGGCGTCATAATCCCTTACCATCAGGTTGGCATATTCGCCCACGATGTGAATCTGTTGAATCTTCTGCTTGTAGAATTCATTGAGCATGCGGTAATCCTCCTGCTTATAGTGGAGGCGAGGTTCCTTGATGCGTTTAATTGCCATTGCATTGTAGAGTACCAGGAATCCTCCTTCCAGCTTCATGGCTCCTATCTTGGAGAGATAGAGCAAGGCTTCCTCCACGTCTTCCAACTGCAGGGAAGAGAAGTCGGAGAAGAGTGACTGGTTGCTGGATTTCAGATCGTTCAGAAGTTCGACTACCGAGAATTGGAGAGGTTTCTCTTTTCTATTGTCTGTTGCGCCAGAGGCTTTTCCTAAACCTTTTTCTTCAGAAGGATTTTTTTCTTCAGAAGAGGTATTGTTGCTCTCTTTTGTTATAGTTTTACTGTTTTCTTCGGCCAGGCTGTATAGTCTTTCGATGATGAATCGGCAAACCTCAATTCGTCTTTCGAATCGCTTGATGATGGTCTCTATATCCTTGTCTCTTGTCACGATAAGATTGCGGACGCCGTCTTCCTTCTTGTGCGCATAGCCCTTCACTGCCAGGAAGTATAGCAGTGTGCGGATCTTCTTTTCTGTTGAAGTGTTGATGCCGTCGTGTACGGCATTGTCATTGAGTTGTTTGTATGTGATATGCAGCGATTCATCCGGGATATGTTCCAGAATGTATCTTTCCAGTTTGGCGAAGTTCTCCAGCATCTGCTGAGGCTTGCGTTGCTTGTCGCTGATGTCTTGCAGATAGGCTGATATGTCACGGGTATCGGCAAGGATGCCTTCCTGTCGCATTCGGTCAACGGAGGAGATGACGTCTCGCTTGCTGAGTCCTAGGATGTCGGCGAGGTAATCGATGCGGGATTCAGCCTCGCTATCCTGTGCCTTGGCTATATGCTTCTGGGTGATGAGCGACTTGATGATGCGGATGGCATTCTTCATCTCATCTTCCGAGAACAGGGGTGATTCGGTGAGGCGAAGTCTTGCCTCGTCCATGTTCTTGACGGTGATACCTGTGGCATAGACGTGCGGAATATTGTTGCCACGCTCTATGTATCCGCTCTGTTCTAGAGCAGATAGGGCGGTGCGAACACGGGTTTCTATGTCGGATACCGAGTCATCCCAACCGGCTTGGCGGGCTATCTCCAGTGCCGAACAGCTTACGTGTGGACGCTGCTTGGTAAAATCCTTAACGGCTTTCCATACCTGTTGTATCTCGCTGATGCTCAGTTTGGTTTGGTTGAGCAGGATGAAGTGCTTGTCCAAGTCCTCATCGCTATAGAGTACATAGCATTTGGCATTGAGGTGTGGATCTCTTCCTGCACGTCCAGCCTCCTGTACATAGTTCTCCAGAGAGTCGGAGATGTCGTAGTGGATAACCAGCCCCACATCGCTTTTATCTACTCCCATGCCGAAGGCGGAGGTGGCAACGATGATTCTAACCTTATCGCTCATGAAGGCATCCTGATTGTGTATCTTCTCATCGGCATCCATCTTGCCATTATAGGGCAGGGCAGATATGCCGTCACGTGTCAGTTTCTGGGCGAGTTCCCGGGTTCGCTTGGTGCGGGATACGTAGATGATGGTAGGGCAATCAGCCTGCTCTACTAGTGAACGCAGTAGATTGTATTTGTTGCCGTCACTATCTACGTGGATAACGGAATAGTGCAGGTTGGTGCGTGAGGCTGATGAGGCGAAGAGCTGGAGGTCGGTGCCTAGCCAATGCTTGAAATAGTCGCAGATGTCCTGCACCACCTTCTGTTTTGCAGTGGCGGTGAAGCAAGATACGGGTATCAGGGTTTGACCATGGTTGCGGGCCATGGCGTCCTTGCCAAACTTACGTTCCTGGTATTCCTTGATAAACTTGCCGATGTATAGGTAATCCACACGGAAGTCTTGTCCCCATGCAGAGAAGCAGTGAGCTTCATCAATGACGAATCTCACCACATGCCGTGCCATGAGGATACGCTCGATGGTTTTGGAGCGCAACATCTCTGGTGCTATATATAATAAGGTGGCATCTCCGCTCTGCACTCGTTCGATGGCTAGGGAGCGGGAGATTGGGTCGAGGAGACCGTTGATGGTTACGGCATCGGTGAAGCCGCGGTCTGCGAGGTTATCTACCTGGTCTTTCATCAATGATTGCAGAGGAGAGATAACCACGGTGAGTCCATGTATGGTTCTGCCATCCATCAGGGCTGGCAACTGGAAGGTGAGCGATTTGCCGCCACCCGTAGGAAATATCGCCAATAATGACTTACCATCCACTGCTGCCTGTGATGCCTGTTCCTGCAGCGGTTCGCCGTCATAGGTACGGAAGGCATCATAGCCGAAGAGTTGTTTCAGGTTGTGATGAATGTCGAGCATGCGGTTGCAATACTCGCAGCCATCGGTGCATTGGGTATGGCAGAGCATATAGATGATATGTTCTACTTCGGGATAATGGCAGAGTACCCAACCTGGTGTAACAGATTGGTAATCGTCTGTGCCTATGAGGGCCAAGGCGTATGCCAAGCCGCAAGGCGACTGGGCTGCAAGAGCCGGAATGTCGGCATGGACGCAAATATGATTTTTGTATTCAGAAAGAATGTTTTCCGAAACTTCTATGATTGCATCATCCTTTTCGATGGCTCCCACATACATCAGAAATCCTCTGAATTCCTCTTCATTCTGGAGCAGCAAGGTGAAGATTTTCCTCCTCCTTTCTGATAATTGATTCCATGCAGCGATTTCATCCATCAAAAGCTCCTTGGCTTTCTCGCAGTCATTGACTGGATTGTTCATCTGCTCGCTCATCAGTTTGTCGTCCTTTACCAGATGATGGTAAGGGCGCTTGGGGAAGAGGAGCGGGGAAAGATAGAGGGTATCTATCAGTATGCCGTTGAGTTGGAGATAGCGGGCATCGTGATGAATGAGGTTATGACCGCAGATATAGTCAACCTTTCCTTCTTGCAGGAACTTGTTCAGTGCCGTCTGCGATGCTTGGTGAAAGGTGGCTCCGTCATAACGCAATGCTCCGATGTCGTGTATTTTATGGTCTTTCAGTCCCACTTCGGTATCCACGAAGGCAATGTTCCTGCTTCTGGCATCTTTCTTCTTGATGTCAGAGCTTACGGTGAGATTGTTCTTCCTTCCAAAGAGGCGACTGAATATTGACATAATCTTCGATGTTTATATTTACACCGCAAATGTACAATTATTATTTGATATATGCAAATAATCAAGTGCTTTTATCTTCTTTGAAAGCTGTTTTTATACAATTCCAAGAGGCTTACGAGGATATCTTCAAGGCAGATTAATATGCACCTAAAACCTTCCAGTCGTCTATGAGTTTGAACAGTCGGGGCATGGCTGGCTTGTAACTGTCGGGATAGGTGAGGGAATAAACGAAGAGTATTCTACCACTTTTGATGAATTTATCGTAATGACTGTAGCCATCTACTCTTACTCCGTTTTCATAAACAGGACCGGAGAGGATGAATGCCTTATTCGATGCCTGCATCGTCCTTTCCGAATGAAGCTTCTGGGCTAGAGAATCGGCACAAGCCTGAAGGGTGTTGCTATAGTTGGGGGTAACATAACTCTCCAGGATGATGTTGGCATGATTGGTGAATGAGAAGCGGGCATAGCCCTGATATCCAGATACCGAAGTATCCTCCTGCTGGAAGAAGCAAGGATACTTGACAACGTAGCCGAAGTCCGGATCATTGTATTCCTTCATGGGTGCCATCTCTACCTTGGTCTTGAAATCCGCCATCGGTGTATGCTTCTCTTTTGTAACCTCATGTTGATAGTTGATGATGAAGTTTATCATCATCAGCAAGACAACTGCTATCAAAAAAATCTTCTTCATATCTTTGCCACTTTTATATTTTAGCTGCAAAGGTATGAAGAAGATGGGAAACTGCCAAATAATAAGTATGACATTTGACTGACATTTCTGAACTTATCTGATAATCAGTCGATAAGACTTGCCTCTTTCCGACTCAATCATGAGGTTGCTATTCTGCTCAATCACCGGTTTGATACGGCGAATCAAGGTATAGAGCGTTTCGCTGGCATCCGGTTTCTTGGGCCAAAGAGCATCACAAATCTCCTGTTTGGAGAGTTGATGATGCGTATTGTTGAAGAAGAGTTGCATCAGTTGGTGCTGCATCGGAGTAAACTTGATGGCTTGTCCGCTTTCCTGATTGTAGAAGGAATCCTCGTCTTGAGAATAGCACATGGTGCCGAACATATCGGCCTCATGATTCCAGGGTTGTTTTCTGCGATGATAGTATAGCGATGCAAATGCCCAAATCATAGCCATGAGGGTAAGCGTCAAAGATGTCCGCTGGTTGCTCATACTCAAAACATCTGCCATCGAACAGTTGGCATAACTTTGGATAGAATGCTCGTTGAGGAGCATCTCTTTGCTGCTGAGCAGGTTGGCGCTATTTACCAGCTGGAAATTGTTCTTGCCTCTTCTTCTGTCTTCCATCACATAGCAGAGATTACTGGTCGACTTCAGCAGGTCAATGCTGAGATGTGAGCGGTAGCTCTGGATGGTATCAGGCGTAATCCATTGATATTTATTTTCCTGAAGAGTCAGAGCCAAAGCTTTGTTCATATCTTGTACAATGGCATACTGTGCCTTGCGGTAGTTGCTTACGCTGGAGAATGCCGCAGACATCACAAGGATGGCGAAGATGAGGATGGAATGATATGCTTTCAGTTTCATATTATCTATTCTGTTTAAATGATATACTATTTAAAGATTCAAATGCAAAAGTACAGAAATTCTATGAAAGATGGTATAAAACTAGATATAATATTCGTTAATTGATAAATGTCAGACTCATGTCAGCCATATTTTTCGCTTCGGTCTTCTCTTTTTGATACCTTTGCAGCAGAAAACAAGTTTTAGAAAAAGTATATGATGACAATGAAGAAAAGTAAATTGTTAACAGCTATGCTGATGCTGTGGGCATTGATCTCTTGTGCAGAAATACGTGCCCAGGAGATCCAGAAGGTATCGAATGATTCTATAGCCTTGCAAGAGGTTGTTGTGAAGGCGGCACGAGTAGTCAACAAGGAAGATGGCAAGTTGATATTCCCAAGCGATATTCAGAAGCAGCGTTCTTTTTCTGGTTTTTCGCTTTTAGGAAAGTTGGCTTTGCCTCATATCAGGGTTGATGAGGCTGGCCGTTCCATTTCTGCTACCGATAATAAAGGAGAAGTGCAGATTCGTATCAATGGCATTCTCGCCAATATGCATGACGTGCAGATGCTGGATGTTGCTTCTATTATGAGTGTAGATTATATCGACAGTCCTGGCGTAAGATATGGAAAGAATATTGCATATGTAATAGATATATCAGTCTTTGTCGGCAGATGTTTTGGGCACTTATATCCACACCAAAGGAGCCTATTATGAAGGTGAGGGCGCCCCCTATCAATATCAGGTAGATGGAAAGACTTATTCGCTCATAGCCGAGGCTATCTATGAAAACCGGTTGAAACCCTTTACTTTTTCTGCAGGAACCAACTTGAACTGGAAATATATGGATAATCAGTATTTGGGGGATGTGGTTAGCGAGAATGGTATCCGTTCATTGGGTATTTATGGTTTTGCACAAATCAAGGGAAGTTTGGGACAATTCAAGGAAGGAACATCCCGTTTAACTTATGTGGCTGGCTTCGGGTTGAGTAATCAGTCTTATCGACAGGGAGATGAGGAATTTAGTTTTTGGCTTTGTCGTCCGAAACTCACATTGGCTTATTCCCTTTCTTCTTCGTTTCAGATCCGCTTGGGAAGTGAATTATCACAGCATATTTCGCAGATAGCTATGATTTCGGATACCCGTATTCGAAAGAACAGTATGGAATGGACTGTGGGTAATCCTTCGCTTAAGCCTAACAGTAGATATGAGAACTGGGTGGTATTCTCTTTCAGTAAACCAAGGATAAATACTGATTTTACCTTGAATTATCGCATCAATCGTCATTGTAATTTGGCGAAATACACTCGCACGGAAGATGATCAGTTTCTTTATACCCAGGCGAATCAGCCCCATTGTAATATGTTGTATCTTACGAATGATACCCGGTTTGACATTATCCCCGACCACCTTATATTTTCTGTGAATGCAGGTATTTACCGTTTTTTCAATAAGGGCGATGAGTACAGTCATTGTTATACCGCTTATAATTATACCTAAAATCCGCAACTATCATCCAATACACGATTAAGGGTAGATTTATGAGTCGT
>OOAI01000894.1_pt1 | contig 12207 bp, 7 predicted proteins | sample 1671191 | NCBI WGS metagenome assembly OOAI01 (sample SAMN06348131, study PRJEB24527) | human gut metagenome | biome: human gut; feature: ankylosing spondylitis patient; material: feces | host: Homo sapiens | place: China | collected 2015-10 | reverse complement strand
TGCGCAGGCCGTTCAGGATCAGGGTCTGGTGGGTCTCGGCGATGCCCAGCTCCCAGGGCAGGCCCGCATTCTTGATGGAGGTGCGGGGGGCTGCACCGGTGCCGCCGTCGTAACCGGAGACAAGGATGACCTGCGCGCCGCCCTTGGCAACACCGGCGGCAATGGTGCCGACACCGGCCTCGCTGACCAGCTTCACGTTGATATTGGCGTGGCGGTTGGCGTTCTTCAGGTCATAGATCAGCTCGGCCAGATCCTCGATGGAGTAGATGTCGTGGTGGGGCGGGGGAGAGATCAGGCCCACGCCGGTGGTGCTGTGGCGGGTCTTGGCGATCCAGGGGTAGACCTTGGCACCGGGCAGGTTGCCGCCCTCGCCGGGCTTTGCGCCCTGTGCCAGCTTGATCTGGATCTCCTCGGCGGAGACCAGATACTTGCTGGTCACACCGAAGCGGGCCGAGGCTACCTGCTTGATCTTGGAGTTGCTCTCGCTCTGGTAGCGCTCCTCGGGCTCACCGCCCTCGCCGGTGTTGCTCCGGCCGCCCAGACGATTCAGGGCGATGGCGATGGTCTCGTGGGCCTCACTGCTCAGGGCACCGTAGCTCATGGCAGCGGCTTTGAACCGCTTGACGATGGAGCTGACAGGCTCCACCTCCTCAAGGGGGATGCCGCCGTTGGGGTCATAGCTGAAGTCCAGCAGGCTGCGCAGGTGCATGCCCTCGGCACCCATGTTGTCCACGGTGCGGGTGAAGTCTTTGAAGGCCTTGTAGTCGCCCGTGAAGCAGGCTTTCTGGAACAGATGGATGGTCTGCGGAGTGAAGAGGTGCTCTTCCTTGCCGCTGCGGAACTTGTGAGCACCGCCGTCGGCCAGCTCCATGTTGATGTCCAGACCCAGCGGGTCAAAGGCGGCGTTGTGGGTGGCCTCCACGTCGGCCTGGATGTCGGCCAGGGTGATGCCGCCCACCCGGCTCACGGTGCCGGTAAAGTATTTGTCGATGACCTCCTGGGAGATGCCCACGGCCTCAAAGATCTGGCTGCTCTGGTAGCTCTGGATGGTGGAGATGCCCATCTTGGAGGCGATCTTCACGATGCCGTTGAGGATGGCGTTGTTGTAGTCCTGTACGGCGGCATAGTAATCCTTGTCCAGCAGGCCCTCGTCGATGAGCTGGCCGATGGTCTCATGGGCCAGATAGGGGTTGACGGCGCAGGCACCGTAGCCCAGCAGGGTGGCAAAGTGATGCACCTCCCGGGGCTCGGCGCTCTCCAGAATGAGGGCCAGCGCGGTGCTCTTCTTGGTGCGGATGAGGTACTGGGACACCGCCGACACGGCCAGCAGGCTGGGGATGGTGACATGGTACTCGTCCACGTCGCGGTCGGACAGGATGATGATGTTGGCACCGTCCTTATAGGCGCGGTCCACTTCCAGGAACACCCGGTCGATGGCCTTTTCCAGGCTGGTGTTCTTGTAGTAGTTGATGGACACCGTGGCCACCTTGAAACCCGGCACGTTCATGTACTTGATCTTGAGCAGGTCGGTGCTGGTCAGGATGGGGTTGTGCACCTTGAGCACCTTGCAGTTCTCGGGCTTGTCCTCCAGCAGGTTGCCGTGGGCACCCACATAGACGCTGGTGGAGGTGACCACCTTCTCCCGGATGGCATCGATGGGCGGGTTGGTGACCTGTGCGAACCGCTGCTTGAAGTAGTTGAACAGCGGGGGGTGCTGGTCACTCAGGACAGCCAGCGGGGTGTCGGTGCCCATGGCTCCGGAAGGCTCGGCACCGGCCCGGGCCATGGGCAGGATCAGCTCCTTGATCTCCTCGTATTTGTAGCCAAAGACCTTCTGCAGGCGGGTCAGCTCCTCGCCGGTGTAGCTGGGGACCTTGATGTTGGGGATCTTCAGGTCCTTCAGCCGGACCAGATTCCGGTCGATCCACTCGCCATAGGGCTCGCGGCTGGCGTAGTATTCCTTCAGCTTCTCGTCATCCACGACCTCGCCCTTGACGGTATCCACCAGCAGCATCTTGCCGGGGCGCAGGCGGTCTTTCATCAGGATATTGTCGGGGGCGCAGGGCAACACGCCCACCTCAGAGGACAGGATCATCCGGCCATCCTTGGTGATATAGTAGCGGCTGGGGCGCAGACCATTGCGGTCCAGCACCGCGCCCACCACATCGCCGTCGGAGAAGAGGATGGCGGCAGGGCCGTCCCAGGGCTCCAGCATGGTGGCGTAATACTGGTAGAAATCGCGCTTCTTCTGGCTGATGTTCTTGTTGTTCTCCCAGGGCTCGGGGATGGTGATCATTACAGCCAGAGGCAGGTCCATGCCGTTCATCACCATGAACTCCAGCGCGTTGTCCAGCATGGCGGAGTCCGAGCCGGAGGTGTTGATGATGGGCAGGATCTTGTTCATGTCGTCCTGCAGGATGGGGCTCTCGATGCTCTCCTCACGGGCCAGCATGGCATCGGTGTTGCCCTTGATGGTGTTGATCTCGCCGTTGTGCAGGATGAACCGGTTGGGGTGGGCACGCATCCAGCTGGGGTTGGTGTTGGTAGAAAAGCGGCTGTGCACCATGCCGATGGCGGACTCGTAATCCTCGTCCTGCAGGTCAAGGTAGAACAGGCGCAGATCGTGCACCAGGAACATGCCCTTGTAGACGATGGTGCGGCTGGACAGGCTGGGCACATAGGTGCCGTTGCTGGCCTGCTCGAACACCCGGCGGATGATGTAGAGCCTGCGATCAAAATCAATGCCCTTGCTCACACGGGCAGGCTTTTTGATGAAGCACTGCCAGATGGAGGGCATACAGTCCCGGGCCTTCTGACCCACGGCATCGGGGTCTACCGGCACCCTGCGCCATGCCAGAAACTCAAGCCCCTCCTTGCGGGTGACCAGCTCAAACAGCTTCATGGCCTGTGCCCGCAGGTGCTCGTTCTGGGGGAAGAAGAACATGCCGACACCGTATTCCCGCTCGTTGCCCAGGCTGATGTTCAGCTCATCGGCCACCTTGGAAAAGAACTTGTGGCTGATCTGCAGCATGATGCCCACGCCGTCGCCGGTCTTGCCCTCGGCATCCTTGCCGGCGCGGTGCTCCAGCCGTTCCACGATGCTCAGGGCATCGCTGACCGTCTGATGGCTCTTGCGGCCCTTGATGTCCACCACCGCGCCGATGCCGCAGGCATCGTGCTCGAACTGAGGGTCATACAGGCCAAGAGGCGTGGCGTTTTCCGTAAATTGATCCATTGCCTTTCCCATCCTTATCTCTCAAAATATCCTCCAGGCCGCGGCACATTCCGCAGCCAATCTTGCACAGAAAACAAAAAAGCGCCCCAGAAGGGCAAACTTCACCCTTCTGGAACGCCTTTGTTCCGTTAGCTTTATTATAATGATTCGTGAAGATTGTTCAAGTGGGAGGTGCAACAAACTTTAGTACACCAAAGCCCGCACTTCTTGTGCGCTTTGATGGGATGATGAACGCATTTCATCAAAACCTTGAAAAAACCGCCGCATCCGGCTGCCGGTCTGGGGCAGGGGACGCGGCGGTTTGCGTATGATTGCGGGGCGTTTCTGTCCTTAGTGCTTTGCGGCGCGCTGTTTGCGGTCGAAGAACCACCCGCATACCAACAGACCGATGCCAAAGATCAGAAGCACGGCAGCCAGCCAATCGGTGGTACCGGTCTGGATCAGGGTCACGGTCGTGGTGTTCTGCGTGGGCGTTTCCTCCGGCTGGGCCAACGACGCGGACGTGTCAGTCTGAGCCGGTTCCTCCGCAGGCAGCTCGCCGGGGGCCTCTGTTTCCTCGGTTTCCTCGGTTTCCTCGGTTTCCTCGGTTTCCTCGGTTTCCTCGGGGATCTCGGTTTCCTCAGGCTCCTCGGGGGTCTCCGGCCCCTCAGGCTCCTCGGGGATCTCGGGGGTCTCCGGGTCTACGGGAACGACCGGAACATAGGGGTCGTCCGGGCTGTTCTTCAGGTTGGTAAAGACGACCTTGGCGGTGTCGTTCTGGGGCACAACGCCGGTCTCTGCAGGGTTGAGATTCAGCAGGGTCCAGCCGTCCTGAGCGGTTTCGGTGATGGTATAGCCGATGCCTGCGGGCAGGTTCGAGAGCGTGATGCTCTCGCCGCTTTTCAGGGTGAAGGATGTCTTGCCATTTTTGAACGGGACACCGCACCATTTGTCGTCGATCGTGGTGATGGCATCATCGTCCAGCGTGAGCTCAAAGGTGAACACGGTGTCATAGTCGCTCGGCAGCAGTTCACCGATCGTCTCTTTGCAGACGGTCAGGCTGCCGGTGCTGCCGTGTGCGGCCTTGAGGGACAGGGGGCCGGTGTAAGAAGTGACGGGTGCGACGAGAACCATGTGCAGATCCGCTTCGTCCCCGTGGGCGTTCCAGCGGGTGGTTTCATAGTCGTCGTACCAGCCGGTAATGAAATCATAGCAGTCCGGGTCGCCATCCAGCGCCCAGCCTTTGCCGGTATCGCCAAAGGTGATGGTGGCACCGTCTGCGTTGTAGATGTCGTCACCAGAAAGCCTTGCGTGATTGTTGTACAGCTCTACATCGTCTGAAAGAATCGCAGTGCCAGAGTTCACAAGTCCGCCGCCTACAGAACCGGCATGGTTATAGCGTACACTGCCGGCCAGCAGGTTCAGCGTCGCATGCTCATCGTTTTGGATACCGCAGTTGCTGTTGTATTCCACCTGCAGATTGGCACCCTTTTCCACGGTGAAGAGATTGCAGTTGACGATACCGGACACCGTATTGTAGTTGGCAGTGACATTTGCACCGCTTTCTATCAGAAAAGCACCCTGCTTCAGATCACCCATCACTTGATTGTAGATGCCATGGGCACCGTTGTGGTTGGCGGTGACATTTGCACCGGACTCAATCGTCAGATAGGAATCGTAACTGTTGTAGATACCGAGCTTAGCATTGTTGTCCACTGAAACATTGGCACCATTCTGGATGTGCAGCTTACAGCTGTTCACGATGGCAGCCAGGCCCTTGTTCTGACATACGGAGACGTTTGCACCACTTTCAATGGTCAGGTCGGCGCCTGCATACACATACAAACCGCCAGAGCCGTAGCCCGGGTCATTTGTGCCGTTGCCGTCGCAGATGACCTGCGAACCGCCTTGGATCACGCCAATGCCGCCGACACCAAGGCCGGAACCGCCATTGTCGCGGATATCAAGGGTAGAACCGGAATCCACGTCAAGGCCATCAACGAAAACAGCGTAGCCATACCATGCGCCGGTGTTTCCGGTGGCGGTCAGGGTCGAGGATTCCATGGTCAGCTTACCGCCATAGCAGCCAATGCCGAAGCCGTAGCCATCAGGATCGGATTTGCCGTTGTCCATCACCACGACATTTGAACTGGACAGTGTGATGTCGATCGGATCGATCGTCATGGCCGCATGGGCACAGCCTGTGATCTCAAGATAAGAGTTGTTGATCTTGATCTCACGGTTAGGTTGTCCTTTAAATTCCGAGTCATCGGCGTAGATACCACTTGCACGATAATTAGAGACACCACGGATCACGGCGTATGATCCATCCAGATACAGGTTGCTCTTCTGATACAGATAGATGCCGCTGCCGCAGCTTCCATCCGGGATCAACGTAAAGTTGACGTTGTTCAGTCTCAGATTCGAGTTGCTGATCAGGTTGGCCGTTCCTCCTGCGCCACCTTCATGGGTATGAGTATGCGCATAGATATTCAGCGTAAGATCTTTAAACGTGATATCACTGTGCGATGCATACATACCGTTCTGGTTCAGCGTCAGCGTGTAGGTATTGCCGCCGGAAATGGTCAAGTTCTTACTATGGAACTCAAGGCCCGTATACCACTCAATGTCCTTCAGCAGGTCGATCTGATCACCATCCGTCGCGGCAGTGATTGCATCGTCCAGTGTGGAGTAGTAGTACGTATCGTCGATCTTGTCGATCTTGCACACAGCCGGGGCTGTGGTGCTGTCGTCGTCGTCCGCAGGGGCATCGCCCTCCAGTTCCTCGTCAAGAGGCTGGGGGGGGGGGTGGGATTCCCTGCGGGCAGGTCATCCGTTGCTTCATCGCGGTCCGCATCCGCAAGGTCATCGTCACCCGATTCCTCGTCACCCGATTCCTCGTCATCCGATTCCTCGTCACCCGATTCCTCGTCAAGAGTTTTGAAGGTGAGATTCCCTGCGGACCGGTCATCCGCTGCTTCTTCATCGTTGTCCGCATCCACGACAGCGAGCTGCTGTTCCGGTGAATCATCAAGGGAGTAGGGGACGGTGGAAAGGTCACTCCAGTCCAGAATGGTGCCGTCCGAATCCGTGATGGTGGGGTCGGGGCTCAGTGCAAGTACACTCAGCGGCAGAACATGAAGCAGCAATCCGATGGTAAGTATCACTACGAACCATCTCTTTTTCATAATTTTTTCTCCTCCTCTTTCTAAAATATAGTACATTTTGTGTACTGCTAATATAGTAGCATCGGATGTTCGGAAATACAAGAGGTTCAAACGAATTTGAAACCGAAAGATTCAAATTTTTGAAGCGGCGGGGAACCGCGCCGGAGTTTCTCCGGAAAATGATTCCTGCACAGGAGTGAAAGCTTGTCCCTGCGCCGGAAATTCCCAGAAATTATGAAAAAGTTTCGACACAAGAAAAACTCCCGGGAAATCCCGGGAGCGTAGCAAAAACAAAGCAAGAAATTCCCTGCGGCGGCAGTCAGCGTCCCAGAATGGCCCGCAGGTCCTCTTCCGGGGTCGTGACGGCCATCAGGTTGTAGCGCCGCTGAAGCTCCTGCACGACCCCCGGAGAGAGAAAGGCCGGGAGGGTGGGGCCGAGGCGGATGTTCCGGATGCCCAAAGCCAGCAGGGCGATCAGGATGCAGACTGCCTTCTGCTCGAACCAGCAGAGCACCAGCGAGAGCGGCAGGTCGTTGACGGTGCAGCCGAAGGCATCGGCCAGAGCCAGTGCGATCCGGATGGCGCTGTATGCGTCGTTGCACTGGCCCACATCGAGGATGCGGGGCAGGCCAGTGCCGGGCACTGTGCCCAGAGGCAGATCGTTCAGCCGGAATTTTCCGCAGGCAAGGGTCAGAATGACCGTATCCGGCGGTGTCAGCTTGGCAAACTCGGTGTAATAGCGGCGGGTGGGCCGGGTACCGTCGCAGCCGCCCACCAGGAAGAAATGGCGGATCTGCCCGCTTTTCACGGCCGCAACGATCTCATTGGCGTGGGAGAGCACAGCGCTCCGCGCAAAGCCGGTGGTGACCGTTTTGCCGCCGTTCATGCCCGGGATGATGGTATCCTCCGGGTAGCCGCCCAGTTCCAGCGCTTTCCGGATGACGGGGGTGAAGTCCCGGTCCTCCCCGATGTGCGGCACCCCGGGATAGGAGACCACCGAGGTGGTAAAGACCCGGTCGGCGTAGCTGGGGCGCAGCGGCATGATACAGTTTGTGGTGAAGAGGATGGGGGCGGGGATGTCCTCAAACTCCGACTGCTGGTTCTGCCAGGCGGTGCCGAAATTTCCCTTGAGGTGCGAATAGCGCTTTTTCAGCTCCGGATAACCGTGGGCGGGCAGGAGTTCCGAGTGGGTATAAACGTTGATGCCCTTGCCCTCGGTCTGGGCCAAAAGCTGCTGGGTGTCGTAAAGGTCGTGGCCGGAAATGACGATGAAAGGCCCTTTCTCGATGGTCAGAGGGACTTCTGTCGGTTCCGGTTCGCCAAAGGCACCGGTGTTGGCATGATCCAGCAGTTCCATGGTGCGGAAGCTGGCTTCTCCGGTCCTTTGCACCAGGAGCCAAAGCTCCTCCATGGATAGCCCCGAGGTGCCCACTGCCTTCAGGGCGGTACAGTAAAATTTGTCCAGCTCCGGGTCGATGCGGCCCAGCACCCGAGCATGATAGTTATAAGCGGCCATTCCCCGCAGGCTGAACAGCACAAAGCATTTCAGGCTTCGCACATCCGGGTCAGGCTCCTGCCAGAGCTGCTGCATATCATAGTCCTCGGCAGTGCCCGGACAGGCGGCGTGGATCTTCTCGATCAGCTGCCCGACGGTGTGCTCGTCAAAATTTACATTGGTGATGGTGGTGAACAGCCCCTGCATCAGCAGCAAAGCCTGCTCCGGAGCCGGAGCACGGCCTTCGCCAATGAGCTGCTCCGCATACCGGATCAGGGCACCGGTCAGCCGGTCCTGCGCCGCTGCGGTCGGAGCCGATTTCCCGCACACACCTGCCCGACCGGTACAGGCAGTCCCGTTGGCCGCCTGCTCACATTGGAAACAAAACATCTGCTCATCCATAAAAATACTCCCTTCGCTTTCTGGCAAAGGGAGTATGGACAACGGACAGAGGAAATATGCAGGAAAAAAAAGGGGCCGCACCCCTTCGGATGCGGCCCTTTGAAAAGGAATGCTTAGTAGGTGATGCCCTGTGCCATCATGGCGGTGGCCACCTTCAGGAAACCGGCGCAGTTTGCACCGACCATCAGGTTGCCCTCGGAACCGGCAGCAACGGAAGCATCGTAGGAAGCGTGGAAGATGCCCTCCATGATGCCCTTCAGCTTGGCATCCACTTCCTCAAAGCTCCAGCTCAGACGCTCGGAGTTCTGGCTCATCTCCAGACCGGAGGTGGCCACGCCGCCGGCGTTGGCTGCCTTTGCGGGTCCGTACAGGACACCGTTGGACAGGTAGACCTCAATGGCCTCGGGCGTGCTGGGCATATTTGCGCCCTCGCAGACAACGGTGCAGCCGTTCTTGACCAGAGCCTCAGCGGACTCCTTGTTGATCTCGTTCTGGGTTGCGCAGGGCAGGGCGATGTCGCAGGGGACAGTCCAGACCTTGGAGCAGTCGGCAACGTAGGTTACACCGGCGTGGGTCTCGGCATACTCCTTGATGCGGCCGCGGCGGACTTCCTTCAGCTCCTTGACGTAAGCCAGATCAATGCCGTTGGGGTCGTAGACGTAGCCGTTGGAATCGGACATGGTAACGACCTTTGCGCCCAGAGACTGGGCCTTCTGGCAGGCATAGATGGCAACATTGCCGGAACCGGAGATGACCACGGTCTTGCCCTCAAAGCTGTCGTTGCGCATACACTTCAGAGCCTCGGCGGTGAAGTAGCACAGGCCGTAGCCGGTGGCCTCGGTACGGGCCAGAGAGCCGCCGAAGGTCAGGCCCTTGCCGGTGAGCATACCGCCCTGGAAGCTGTTGGTCAGGCGCTTGTACTGGCCGAACATGTAGCCGACCTCGCGGCCGCCGACACCGATATCACCGGCGGGGCAGTCCACGAACTGGCCGATGTGGCGGTACAGCTCGGTCATGAAGCTCTGGCAGAAGCGCATCACTTCCATGTCGCTCTTGCCGTGGGGGTCAAAGTCAGAGCCGCCCTTGCCGCCGCCCATGGGCAGGGTGGTCAGGCTGTTCTTGAAGGTCTGCTCGAAGCCGAGGAACTTCAGGATGCCCTGATTGACAGAAGGATGGAAGCGCAGGCCGCCCTTGTAGGGGCCGATGGCGCTGTTGAACTGGACGCGGTAGCCGCGGTTCACCTGGACCTTGCCCTGATCATCGACCCAGGGCACACGGAAGGTGATGATGCGCTCGGGCTCGACCAGACGCTCGATCAGGCCGGCCTTCTCGTATTCGGGATGCTTCTCCACCACGGGCTGGATGCTCTCCAGCACCTCGCGGACAGCCTGCAGGAACTCAGGCTCATTGGCATTGCGCTGTGCAAGGCCATCGTAAACGCGCTTCAGGTATTCATTCGTCAGCATAATAGAATACTCCTTTTCCCATGATTTACAATCGCTCTGCCCACTATCACAGAACGCTTCACCATTATAAAGCATTGTGCGGCGATTTACAAGAGAGGAAATCGGAAAATGTTTCAGTGAAGCCAAAATAAAAATGAATCCGCTTCACAGTGTCAGTGCCCGGCAGCGCTGGGGATCTCCTGCAGCTCAAAGCGGTATTCCTGCGCGGCATCGGGGTATTTTGCCCTGTCCACGGGGCTGAGGAACATGGCAAGAGGCCGCAGCCAGAGCCCGCCGTCCCCGTAGAGCTTGCGGTAGACCACAAAAGGCTCCCCCGTTTCGGAATCGTTGGCAACGGCCTCCACCAGATAAAAGTCACCCTTGAAGTGCCGGTATACCCGGCCGATCTTGAGTTCGTTCGGCATTTGCGTTCTCCTTTACATTCCAGCCAAAATGGCATTCACGGCAGTCACAAAGGGCTCCATATCCTCAAACAGGACTTCGACGATGATGCTCCAGTTGATACCGTCGTAGTCATGCACCAGCCGGTGACGCAGCCCGGCGACCATATTCCAGGGCTGCTCCGGATAAGAGGCCTTGAACGCCGGACTGAGCTGGTAGACCTGTTCTCCGATGTTATAGAGCGGGGTCGTGACGGCCCACTGGGAAAACTCGTCCTCGAGCAGAAGCTCCGGCGTAATGCCGCGCTTGTGCATCTCGGCTTTCAGGCTTTCCCATGTGGCAACGATCTTTTTCAGGCGCTCCTTGTCCGATCTCTTCATGCGATCCTGACCCCCTCCCGCATGATGCTTTCATAGAAGGGAGTGCCGGTGTTGACCTCCCGGATCTCAAAGGCATCCACATCCTTCTGGGTGCGCTGGCGCAGCTCCTCCCCAAAAGCAAAGATGTCCCTTGGCCGGAAGTTGGCACCGCCCACCACGATCACATCGATATCCGAAGCGGCAGTGGCTTCTCCCCGGGCATAGGAGCCGAACAGCAGGGCGTACTCGGCGTGATATTTGTGCAGCAGCTCCCGGATGACCTGCTCGATCTCAGTGCGGGAAAGCGTGTTCATGCGGACACCTCCAATCGGAAATTCTCTACCAATATTGTACCATAGAATGCCGGAAATGCAAACAAAAATCCCCCGCAGGCGGCTGGCGCTGGCGGGGGAGTGGTGCATGATTTACTTCTTCAGCAGCTTCTCGCAGGCATCGGCGGCACCCTCAAGGTACTGGCCGGGGTAGGCCTCGATCATGCCGGCATCGGAGCAGGCAGCCAGCTGGGGATCGATGGGGCACTTGGCCAGCACGGGCAGGCCGTGCTTTGCGGCCACTTCATCCACATGGCTCTCGCCGAACACGCTGATCTTCTTGCCGCAGTCGGGGCAGACGATGCAGCTCATGTTCTCCACGATGCCCAGCATGGGCACCTTCATCATCTCAGCCATGTTCACGGCCTTGGCTACGATCATGCTGACCAGCTCCTGGGGGCTGGCAACGACCACGATGCCGTCCACGGGCAGGCTCTGGAACACGGTCAGGGGCACATCGCCGGTTCCCGGAGGCATGTCCACAAACAGGAAGTCTACGTCCTTCCAGACCACATCGGTCCAGAACTGCTTGACCGCACCGGCGATCACGGGGCCACGCCACACAACGGGGTCCTCCTCGTTCTCGACCAGCAGGTTGATGCTCATCACATCAATGCCCATCCGGCTCTGGATGGGCCAGCAGCCCTTTTCATCGGCCATGGCACGGCCATGGATGCCGAACAGCTTGGGGATGGACGGGCCGGTGATGTCGGCATCCAGGATGCCGCAATGGTAGCCCCGGCGGGCCATGGCGCAGGCCAGCAGGGCACTGGTCATGCTCTTGCCGACACCGCCTTTGCCCGAAACAACGCCGATGACCTTTTTCACGCTGCTGTTGGGGTTGGGGGCATCGTGCTCAGGTGCGGCGGTGCGGGAAGAACATGCTGCCCCGCAGGTGGAACAGTCATGGGTACATTCTTCGCTCATACTCTAACCTTTTCTCCTTTATCTTAATTAGACAGATCGTCTTGACCACTCCATATCATACCATAAAACCGGGTGGGAAACAACCCACAGGGGCGCTCATCTTCACAAGAGTGCATATTGCCCGGGAAAGGCCGCATACACTGAACCGAGCGCCTGTGCGGGGAAAGGAGGAAGATGATGGGGCAGAGCTACCTGAAAAACGCCGCCCTCCTGACCGGGGCGGATGTCCTGCTGCGGCTGGCCGGGATGGGTCTGCGCATCTATCTGGCCAACGCCCTGGGCGGCGAGGGGATGGGGCTGTACCAGCTGGTGCTGGCGGTCTACGCGCTCTTTGTCACGCTGGCAACGGCGGGGGTCTCGGTGGCGGCCACCCGGCTGATGGCTGAGGAGCTGGCCCGGGGCCGGGCACAGGCGCGGGGGATGCTGGTGCGTCTGGCGGGCACGGGGCTGCTGCTGGGCGCAGC
>OOAI01000888.1_pt1 | contig 12280 bp, 10 predicted proteins | sample 1671191 | NCBI WGS metagenome assembly OOAI01 (sample SAMN06348131, study PRJEB24527) | human gut metagenome | biome: human gut; feature: ankylosing spondylitis patient; material: feces | host: Homo sapiens | place: China | collected 2015-10 | reverse complement strand
TCTCGGCAGGCCGCACCAGGCAGGCTTTCGTTCTGCTGAGCCAGAAGGTGCTGGCAAACATCGAGACGGCGCTGGGAGAATAAGCTGTAATTTCTCTGATGTGTTACACGCCGGGAGCGACCACCGCAACCATTGCCCCAACTGCCTGTCCAGCCTTCATGTGGACGAAGAACCCGGCGACCGTGCCTCCGACTGCGGCGGCATCATGGAGCCGGTGGCCGTCTGGGTACGCAAAGGCGGCGAGTGGGCCATCATCCACCGCTGCAAACGCTGCGGAAAGCTTAGTTCCAACCGGGTGGCGGCAGACGACAACCCCATGAAGCTCATGAGCATTGCCATGAAGCCGCTGTGTTCTCCGCCGTTCCCGCTGGACTATATTGAGGAAATGATCGCCTTGATGGGCGGCGATGGACGGATGCGATAAGCCGCAGCCAAAAACGAAAAGGTCGCTGTGTCGGAGAAGTGCTCTGCGGCACAGATGGAAAACTGGAAGAAACTGTGCCGGAGAAGGTATGAAAAAGTACAAAGATAGGGGAGAGTGCTTCGATGGACTATATCAGAGTTACCAAAGAAAACATCGACAGGGAACACATCTGTTGTGCCATGTCCGGCAAACAGAGCCTTGCCAAGAAAGAATGGCTCAAGCAGCGCTTTGAGGAGGGACTTGTTTTTTACCGCAGTGCAGAGCGCGGCAAATGCTTTATCGAGTACATCCCGGCAGAAAACGCATGGGTACCCATTGATGCAGCAGGCTGGCTTTATATCAACTGTCTGTGGGTCTCCGGTTCCCTGAAAGGTCACGGCTATTCCAGCGATCTGCTGGAAGAATGCCTTCGGGATGCCAAGACGCAGGGCAAAAACGGCGTTTGCATTCTGTGTGCAGAGGGACGCAAACGGGAGTTTCTCGCCGACCCCAAGTTTTTGACCCATAAGGGCTTCAAGGTCTCAGACATCTCCGATTGCGGCATCAACCTCATGTATCTGCCCCTTGCAGAGAATGCCCGGCCGCCAAAATTCAAGGACTGTGCCAAGCATCCCAAGATGGAGGAAAACGGCTTTGTCCTCTACTATACCGACCAGTGTCCCTATACCTATTATTGGGTGCCGAAGGTGCAGGAGGCTGCAAAGGAACATGGGATCCCGTTCAAAGCCATTCACATCACAGAGAAAGAGACCGCACAGAATGTACCCGCACCTGTCACAACATACGCATTGTTCCGGGATGGCAAATTTGTGACCCAGAGCATCCAGTCGGACAAGAAGTTTTTGAAATTGGCGGCAGAATAATTGAATCAAATAAGACGCCAGACGCCCAGACGCAGTGCAGTCCATAGAATGGGGGTGTGCTGCGTTTTTTGGAGGATTTTATATGGAAGAAATTGTTGTATATGTTCACGGAAAGGGCGGTTCGGCACAAGAGGCCGAGCATTATAAAGCCCTATTCCCTAATTGTGAAGTAATTGGTTTCGACTACCACGCACGATCTCCATGGGAAGCCACAGAGGAATTTTCCGGATTTTTTACGGCAGTGCGGAAACGCTGCGGGAAGCTCACACTGGTGGCAAATAGCATTGGTGCGTTCTTTTCGTTCGCATCATTGAATGAAAAATTGGTGGATGCCAGCTATTTTATTTCTCCGGTAGTTGATATGGAGCAGTTGATCTGCAACATGATGCGGTGGGCTGGCGTCTCTGAAGCAGAGCTTGCAGAGAAGCTGGAAATTCCTACAACATTTGGCGAAACGCTGTCGTGGGAGTATCTCTGCTATGTCCGGGAGCATCCGGTTTCATGGAAAATCCCTACCCGCATTTTGTATGGGGAAAAGGATGCTCTGACCTCCATGGAAACCATAAAAGCCTTTGCGGAAAAGAACAACGCAGAGCTGACCGTTATGCCGGGCGGGGAGCACTGGTTTCATACAAAAGAGCAGATGCAATTTTTAGATAACTGGATAAAGAATAGGAGACCCTGCAAAGAAACAGAAAATAAGGACGGTCTCGCTTCTCCTGCTTATAGTTCTGGGAACCGGGCTGGTGCTGATGGCTTGCGGCACCAAAAGTCTTGCTGACAGCAGCACAGGAGGCTCGGATCCTTACGGACTGAATGTTGAAAGCATGACAGGAAAAGACAGCTGCCAGATGGAACTGCAGGAGAGCGAAGTGCTTGCCCTGCCTGCAGCAGGGTCGTGCTGTTCGAATCCCTCCGGGTCACAAAGCCAGCGTGTGACTTATGTGTACGCAAAAGAAAAGCAGCAGCGTTAAAATTACGCTGCTGCTAAAAGTGGACCTAGAGGGATTCGAACCCTTGACCTCTCGGATGCGAACCGAACGCTCTCCCAGCTGAGCTATAGGCCCATATTTGTTTTTCAGAACGAGAACAGTGTAACTCTTTTAGAAAGATTTGTCAAGGACTTTTCACCCGGGCGGCCTGCGGGGAATGGCCGGGCGGATCTGCCGTTTCTTAAAAAACGGCAGATCCTTTATAGCAGTTTGCGTTTTTAATGCACAAGCAACGGCCGCAAACTGCATATCGCAAAGATGCCGTTTTGACCGGCACTATTTTTGAAAATTGCGATAGTAAAAATAACAGTGGCTCTCAGAGAAAAAGCGTGCTACAATAATGCTGAGACTTCTGTACATAAAAAGTCTATCACCCAAAGTCAGGAGGACAACGGTTATGGAATTTACTAAGGTCGTTGCAGAGCGTTATTCCTGCAAGAATTTCAGCACACGTAAGGTAGAAGCCGAGAAGCTGACGGAGATCCTGGAAGCGGGGCGGCTGGCCCCGACCGCCAAGAATTTTCAGGAGCAGCGCATCTATGTGCTGCAGTCAGAAGAAAGCCTGGCAAAGCTCGACAAGGTGACGCCCTGCCGCTATGGTGCGTCTACCTGCCTCGTCGTGGCCTTCGATAAAAACAGCGTCTTTACTTATCCCGGCGGAAAGCGGGACTCCGGCGTGGAGGATGCCGCCATCGTGGCGACCCACCTGATGCTGGCCGCCGCCAACGCAGGTGTGGACAGCTGCTGGCTCAACTTCTTTGATCCGGATGAGCTGGCCAAGGAACTGGGATTGCCGGAAAATGAAGAGGTCCTGATGATTCTCGACCTCGGCTATGCCGCAGAAGGCGCAGGGCCGCTGGCAAACCACGGCTCGAGAAAGCCCTTGTCCGCGACGGTCGCATACCTGTAATACCAAAAAACACCCGGAGATGCTTCCGGGTGTTTTTGCGTTATTGTCCGACGATACGCCGGTGTTCGGGCTTGTTGTGATCGGTGGTCACGCCGTCGTCGGTATACATCCGGTAGGGCGCAGGCTGGCCGTCGGGCGCGAAGCGCCAGAAAGTGAGGGCCGTATCGTTCAGCTGGGCGGTGTTGGCGGCGGGCTGTGCCACCGGTACGGTGTGGCCCGGACGGATGAAGAGCAGCACCTCGTCAAGTTCGCAGGGCAGATAGTGCCGCCCAGCGGGCAGAACTTCCTCATCGTAGTCGGAGACGCTGCGCAGACGCAGCATCTTCATCGCCTCAGGCAGATAGACCGTCCGGCCATGGGCGTTCTGGGTGTGGATGGGTGCGACCATCAGGCCCTCGCCAAGAAGCAGCTGGTCGTCCACCTCCCGGGCATCGGGGTCGGCAGGGTAGTCAAAAGCCAAAGGCCGGAAGTAAGGTGCGTCCTCAAGCGCGGCCTTCATGAACTCACTGTAGAGGTAGGGCAGGAGGGCATACCGCAGATCCAGCATATTGCGGATGGCGGGCAGAACATCGGTAAAGCGGTAAAATTCCTGATCCCGGCTTTCAGCGCCGGCGTGGTTGCGCATGAGAGGGGTGAACAATCCGAACTCGAGCCAGCGGAGCGCCAGATCGGGGGTGGTGTCCTCACTGAAACCGCACAAATCGGCACCGCTGTAGAGGAAGCCGCACATCTGGACGGCAGGCATCATCTGGATGTTGGCCAGCAGCTGGCTCCACGAGGAGTGATTATCGCCCAGCCAGATCCCGCCCCAACGGTGGGCACCGATGATGCTGCTGCGGCAGTAGAGCAGAGTGCGCTGGCCGGGACGCAGGGTCTGGAACGCCTCGCCGGCAGCCCGGGTCATGCAGCCGCCGTAGAGGTTGTGGACGTGGTCGTGGCGCACCCGCCCGGCAGCGGTATCGTGGTAGAAACTGCGGTAGTCCTCGGGGGCATTCATCAGGCTCATCACCGAGCGCACCAGCCCGAAGAAATCGTTCTGGTCGAGGTTATCCTTCCGGCTCAGGGCGGCGGCATTCTCGAAGAAGGCTTTCAGCCGCTCAGGGGAGTAGAAGAGGGCGGGCTCGTTCATATCGTTCCAGAAGCCCTCGATGCCGAGGTCGGTGAGCATCTTATACTGTTTGCCGAACCACGCCCGGGCCTCGGGACGGAGAAAGTCAGTGAAGTAGGCCTTGCCGGGCCAGACCGCCGCCACAAAGGGCGTGCCGTCTTCTTTGGTGCAGAAATAGCCCTTCTCGAGGCCCTCGCGGCAGACGGGGTCATTGTCGTCGCAGCGGATGCCTGCGTCGATGATGGGGACGAGCCGGATGCCCTCGGCTTTCAGGTCGGCGGCAAGTTTGCCGAGGTCGGGGAAGCGGGCCTTGTCGATGGTGAAATCAGCGTAGGACTGCATGTAATCAATGTCCATGCAGATCATGTCCAGCGGAAGACCGTTGGCCTTGTACTGCGCGGCCACCTCCCGGATGTCGGCCTCGGTCTTGTAGCCGAAGCGGCTCTGGGCCAGACCGAACGCCCACTTGGGCGGGATATAGCTGGGGCCGATGAGCTGCCGGAATCTCTTTGCGACCTCTGCCGCTGTAGGGGCTGTGATGAGGTAGAGAGCATAGTTCGGCTCTGCCGTGGCAAAGCGGAGGGTGTCGTGACGGGTATAGCCGATGTCGTAGCTCACTTTGCCCGGGAAATCGATGAAGATGCCGATGCATTCGCTGCCGTCGGCAGGGGAGATGAGCAGGAAATTGTGGGCGGCATAGTAGGAAAGCCGGTTTTCGCCGTGCTCACTCTCGTCGGTGTTGTTCGTCTCGTAGTGCCAGCCGCGCTTGTTGAGGCCTCGGGGCATCTCGCCCAAGCCATAGACGATGTCCTTCTCCTGCATGACATACTGCCAGCCATCACCGTCCGGTGTCAGGTAAGGCACGGGGCCGGTCTCGGCGGGCAGGTCCAGCACGACGCTCTCGGTGGGAAAAGGCTTCCCGATGACAAAACGCTGTATCATAAACAGAGTGCTCCTCTCAGATGATCTTATGTTTATGGTACGCCGTCCGGCCCGGCGGGGCAAGAGAGAAAACCGTCAGAACGATACAACAAAACCGGCATTTTCGGCAGAACAGGCAGCCCGGGGCTTGTTTGGGCAGGGGAAAATGGTATATAATAAGTATATTCTAGGAATAAAAGGGAGAACCATCATGTATCAAAAAGGAATCAAGCGGCTGCTGGCCGTGGTACTGTCGGCCTGCGGGCTGCTGGTGCTGTCGCCGCTGCTGCTTTTGCTCTGCCTTGCCATCAAGTTGGACTCGCCGGGGCCGGTGTTTTTCAAGCAGAAGCGGGTGGGCATCCATAAGAGCTATTTCAACATCCTGAAATTCCGCACCATGCGCATCGACACCCCCCACGACATGCCCACCCATCTGCTCCACGACCCGGAGCAGTATATCACCCGGGTGGGCCGTTTCCTGCGCAAGACCAGTCTGGACGAGCTGCCCCAGCTGTGGAATATCCTTGTGGGCGATATGGCAGTCATTGGTCCGCGCCCGGCCCTCTGGAACCAGTACGACCTGCTGGCCGAACGGGACAAGTACGGCGCAAACGACGTCCGCCCCGGCCTGACCGGCTGGGCGCAGATCCATGGCCGCGACGAGCTGGAGATCACGGAGAAAGCGAAGCTCGACGGCTGGTATGTGGAGCATATGAGCTTCTGGCTGGACGTCAAATGCTTCTTCGGCACCATCAAGGCTGTGGCCGACCACGACGGCGTGGTGGAGGGCGGCACCGGGACGCTGCACGAAGAAGGAAAGTGATTCGTCCTTTCTCTTGATTTATCCCCCGAAAAGCGTATAATAAAACAGTATACAAGACACAGAAGGAGGATTTCCATGGAACGCACCTATATCAATGAGGTACAAAAGGAAATTGGCAGCACGGTCAAGGTGCAGGGCTTTATCGAGAACCTGCGCAACAGCAAATATATGGCCTTCATCGTGCTGAAGGATATTACCGGCAAACTTCAGATCACCGTCGAGAAGGAGGACCACCCTGAGCTGGTGGACATCATCGACAAGCTGACCCCGGACTCTGTCATCACCGTCACCGGCAAGGTGATGGAGAACGACTACGTCAAGATGGGCGGCATCGAGATGATCCCCGAGGCCATCGAGATCGAGAGCATCGCCGACGCGCTGCCCATCGTCCGCAAGGAGATCGCCGCCACCAAGAAGAAGAAGGCTGTGGAGCGTTCCAGCATCGACCAGCGCATCGACTACCGCTGGATCGACCTGCGCACCGATGAGAACCAGCTGATGTTCAAGGCACAGAGCTGCTTCGTCAACGCCATGCGTCAGTTCCTGCTCGAGCGCAGTTTCATCGAGATCCACACCCCGAAGCTCATCGCTGCCGCCAGCGAGAGCGGCTCTGAGGTGTTTAAGGTGGACTACTTTGATCGCAACGCCTATCTGGCCCAGAGCCCTCAGTTCTATAAGCAGATGGCCATGGCCGCCGGCTTCGAGCGCATCTTTGAGACCGGCCCCGTCTTCCGTGCGGAGAAGAGCTACACCAACAAGCACTCCACCGAGTTCTCTGGCTTTGACCTCGAGTTCAGCTACATCACCTCTTACAAGGACGTCATGAAGATGGAGGAAGAGCTTCTGACTGCCGGTCTGAAGGCCGTCAAGGAGCAGTACGGTGAGCAGATCAAGGAGCTGTTTGGTCTGGAAGTCGTCGTCCCCACCACTCCGTTCCCCGTGGTCAAGCTGGCCGACCTGTACAAGGCTCTGGAAGAGGAGTTCGGTTACACTGTCGATGAGAGCGAGAAGGGCGACCTGACCACCGAGGCCGAGCGCCTGAGCTACGACTGGGTCAAGAAGCACTACGGCCACGAGTTCCTGTTCATCACCGACTACTCCGCCGAGAAGCGTGCTTTCTACCACATGCGCGACGAGAACGGCGTGCCGCAGGGCTACGACCTCATCTGGCGCGGCGTGGAGATCACCACCGGCGCACAGCGTGAGCATCGCTACGACGTGCTGAAGAAGCAGGCAGAGGAGAAGGGCCTGGCCGATGACGTCAAGTTCTATCTGGAGTTCTTCCAGTACGGCTGCCCTCCGCACGGCGGCTTCGGTCTGGGCATCGACCGTCTGACCATGCTGCTCTGCGGCCAGTCCATCAAGGACGCCGAGTTCCTGTTCCGCGGCCCCAACCGTCTGACTCCGTAAGGAATGAAACCTCTCCGTCAATGCTTCGCATTGCCACCTCTCCTATCGAGGAGAGGCCTTGGCATTTCGTAAAGCTTCGTCTCTTCGCCAGAGACTCCTCTCGGTAGGGGCAACAGTGACGACCGCCGCCAGTGGCGGAAACAGGGAGTCGCTGTTGGGGCAGCGGCCAGCGAGACGCAAGCAATGCGCAGCGGATGCTGGGAGCCGCAACTCGGCCTTGTCGAGCGATAGCGAGACTGAGAGGTTATGACCTATAACAAAAGCCAGCGCACATTCCGTGCGCTGGCTTTTCTGCATTTTACAGCTTACTGGATGCCGGTGACCTTGTAGTCCTGTGCTTCGACGGCGTTCTTGAGCACGTCGTCGGCGACCTCGGCGTTCAGGGTGACGATGGCGGTGCCGACCTCGTGGCTCACGACAGCCTCGTCCACCTCGGGCAGGGCTTCCAGAGCCTTCTTCACGCGGGCTTCGCAGTGGCCGCACATCATGCCTTCCACTTTCAGGGTCTTCTTCATGGTATGATCCTCCGTTTTGACTTCGGGCGCTTCGGCGTCCGATTTTTTGTTATTTTCAGCCGCAGACTGCACCGGGGCAGCAACGGGAGAAGCGGTTTTGTGGTCGTGCCTGGTGCTGTGCAGATCAAACAGGTTCAGCCGCAGGGCGTTGCTCACGACGCAGAAGCTGGACAGGCTCATGGCAGCAGCACCGAACATGGGATTCAGGGTCAGACCGAAGGGGATGAACAGACCAGCCGCCAGCGGGATGCCGATGATATTGTAGATGAACGCCCAGAACAGGTTCTCGTGGATGTTCCGCAGGGTGGCGCGGCTGAGGCGGATGGCCGCAGGCACGTCCGAGAGCTTCGAGTTCATCAGCACGACGTCAGCAGCGTCGATGGCCACGTCGGTGCCTGCGCCGATGGCAATGCCGGTGTCGGCACGGGTGAGGGCGGGAGCGTCGTTGATGCCGTCACCCACCATGGCCACCTTGCCGCTGGCCTGCAGCTGGCGGATGACGGCCTCCTTGCCGTCGGGCAGGACGCCCGCGATGACCTCGTCCACGCCCGCCTGCCTGCCGATGGCGTCGGCGGTGCGCTGGTTGTCGCCGGTGAGCATCACGACCCGGATGCCCATGCTCTGCAGCTGACGGATGGCTTCGGGGCTGTCCTCCTTGATGGTGTCGGCCACGGCGATAACGCCCAGCAGACGGCCTGCACCGCCGAAGAAGAGGGGAGTCTTGCCCTCAGAGGCCAGCTTTTCAGCCTGCTGTGCCAGTGCGGCGGGCAGGGTGAGCTTGGTCTGGATGAAGGCGGCATTGCCGGCATAGATGTCCATGCCGTCCAGCTTGGCCGCCAGACCATTGCCCGGCAGGGCCGCGAAGTCAGTGACTTCCGGGGGAGTGATGGCCTTTGCCTCGGCGTCGGCCAGAACAGCCTTTGCCAGAGGGTGCTCGCTGCGGCTTTCCAGCGCGGCGGCCAGCGTCAGCAGCTCCGTCTCGGTGACGCCCTCAGCGGGCAGCAGGTCGGTGACGCGGGGTGCGCCCTCGGTGATGGTGCCGGTCTTGTCCAGCGCTACGATCTGGGTGCGGCCTGCAGCTTCCAGCGAAGAGGCAGTCTTGAAGAGGATGCCGTTTTTTGCGCCGAGACCATTGCCGACCATAATAGCCACAGGTGTTGCAAGGCCCAGTGCGCAGGGGCAGCTGATGACCAGAACGGAGATGCCGCGTGCCAGCGCATAGCCCAGCTCATGGCCCAGCAGCAGCCAGACGATGGTGGTGACGACGGCGATGGAGATGACCGCCGGGACGAAGAAGCCCGACACGGTGTCAGCGATTTTTGCGATAGGAGCTTTGGTGGCGGCGGCGTCGCTGACCATCTTGATGATCTGAGCCAGCGTGGTATCCTCGCCCACGCGGGTAGCCTCACAGCGGAGGAAGCCCGACTGATTGGTGGTGGCGGCGCTGACTTTGTCGCCGACGGCCTTGTCCACCGGGATGCTCTCGCCGGTCAGGGCGCTCTCGTTGACTGCGCTGGTGCCTTCCAGCACCACGCCGTCCACCGGGATATTCTCGCCGGGGCGGACCACAAAGATGTCGCCCTTCTGCACGTCGGCGATGGCCACGGTCACTTCCGCGCCGTCCCGTACCAGTGTGGCGGTCTTGGGGGCCAGCTTCATCAGGCTCTTGAGGGCGTCGGTGGTCTTACCCTTGGAGCGGGCTTCCAGCATCTTGCCCACCGTGATGAGGGTCAGGATCATGGCGGCAGACTCGAAGTAGAACTCCATCATATAGTGCATGACGAGCTCGTCGTTGCCATCCACCTGGGCACGGGTCATGGCGAAGAGGGCGTAAGTGCTCCACACGAAGCTTGCCATGGAGCCGAGGGCCACCAGCGTATCCATGTTGGGTGCGCCGTGGATGAGGCCCTTGAAGCCGTTGATGAAGAACTTCTGGTTGATGACCATGACGATGCCCGCCAGCAGCAGCTGGACAAGGCCCATGGCGACGTGGTTGCCATCGAACCAGTGGGGCAGGGGCCAGCCCCACATCATGTGGCCCATGGAGAAGTACATCAGCACCAGCAGGAAGCCCAGCGAGGCGATGAGACGGCGCTTGAGCTTCGGCGTCTCGCGGTCGGCCAGTGCGTCGAGGTCGGCGCTGGTGTCAGCGGCCTTACTGGCAGAAGCATTCTTCGGGCTTGCACCGTAGCCTGCCTCCTGCACAGCCGAGAGGATGGCGGCAGGGGAGGCTGTGCCTTCCACGCCCATGGAGTTTGTCAGAAGGCTCACCGAGCAGCTCGTGACGCCCGGTACCTTCTTCACGGCCTTTTCCACCCGGGCAGAGCAGGCCGCGCAGCTCATGCCCGTGACATTGTATTGTTCCATTGCGGATTCCTTTCCCTCTTATAGGATGCCCGGAACGGGGTCATTTCATGAGCCGGGGCAGCAGCTGCAGCAGTTCGTCCAGCTTCTGCGTCTCGCCGGCTTTCAAATCGTCGGCCACGCAGGTGCGGATGTGCTGGCCCAGCAGCTCTTTGGAAAAGCCGTTCAGTGCAGCGTTCACCGCAGCCACCTGCACCAGAATATCGGCGCAGTAGACGTCCTTGTCCAGCATCGCGCGGATGCCGCGCACCTGGCCCTCAATGCGGCTCAGCCGGTTGGCAAGGGCGCGGTACTCCTCAGGGGTACGGTCCTTGTGGCGGCAGCAGGAGGGGACAGTGTCCTTTTCGGCAGGCTCAGCGGTGCAGCAGCAGGGCTTTTTTTCAGCATCAGTCATAGCAGATAACTCCTTTCCGGGTGTATCAGTGTGAAGAGGAAATGTACCCTGTGGGGGTAAATCTCCCGACACTCTGATTTTACCACTTGGGGGTATCTATTTCAAGCAGGTAGGAAATACTAACTGTGAAAACTTTGTGAAAATAAAAGCCCCGAAATGCAGAAACGGGAGCCTCCCGCTGAAGGAAAGCTCCCGTTTCTGTTTAGGATAGGAAAGAGAATGTCATAAATAGGGGGGTCACAGATTGGTGTAACCCATCAGATAGCGGTCCACCTCGGCGGCGCAGTCGCGGCCCTCCCGCAGGCCCCAGACCACGAGGCTCTGGCCCCGGCGCATATCGCCGCAGACAAAGACCTTGTCTACATTGGTGCGGAAGCCGTGGTCGGCCACATTGCCCCGGGCGTTCCGCTCCACGCCGAACGCCTCGGCCACATAGTCCTCGCAGCCCACGAAACCGGCGGCGATAAAGGCCAGCTGGCAGTCGTAGGTGAACTCTTCGCCGGTGGGTACCATGCTGGTGCGGCCGGTGTCGGGGTCACGCTGGGGCTTGAGATAGGAGATGACCGCGCCGGTCAGGTTGCCGGCGTCGTCCTTCAGAAACTCTTTGACGGTGGTCTGGTAGACGCGGGGGTCTTTGCCGAACTTGGCAAGACACTCGGTCTGGCCGTAGTCCACCTTCAGAACCTTGGGCCACTCGGGCCAGGGATTATTCGCGGCCCGTTCTTTCGGGGGCTGGGGCATCATTTCCAGTGCCACGAGGTCGGTGCAGCCCTGCCGCAGGGCGGTACCCTGACAGTCGTTGCCGGTGTCGCCGCCGCCGATGACGAGGACATTCCTGCCTGCCGCGTTGATGGCCCTGCCGTCGGCAAACTTGCTGTCCAACAGACTCCTGGTCACGCTGGTGAGGTAGTCTACCGCGAGGTAAACTCCCTTCGCGTCGCGGCCCGGGACGTTCAAATCGCGGGCTTTCTTGGCACCGCAGCAGAGCACGATGGCGTCATAGCTGTTCAAGATCTCAGCGGCATCCACAGCCCCACCCACATCCATATTGGTGCGGAACTCGACGCCTTCGGCCTGCATAATTTTGATGCGGCGCTCGATGACGGATTTGTCCAGCTTCATGTTGGGGATGCCGTACATCAGCAGACCGCCCACACGGTCAGCACGCTCGAAGACGGTGACGGCATGACCCCGGATGTTGAGGTATTCGGCCACCGACAGGCCCGACGGGCCGCTGCCGATGACGGCCACGCTCTTGCCGGTGCGGGCCGGAGGCGGGGCGGCATGGAGCCAGCCCTTGGCGTAGCCCGTCTCCACGATGGCGTGTTCGTTCTCCCGGACAGTGACGCTGCTGCCGGTGACGTCGCCGCAGGTGCAGGCGGCCTCACACAGGGCAGGGCAGACCCGGCTCGTGAACTCCGGGAAACGGTTGGTGGTGCGCAGGCGGCGGAGCGCCAGCTCCCACTTGCCCTGATAGACCAAATCGTTCCACTCGGGGATGAGGTTGTTCAGCGGGCAGCCGGAGGCCATGCCGCCGATCATCATGCCCGCCTGGC
>OOAI01000883.1_pt1 | contig 12337 bp, 9 predicted proteins | sample 1671191 | NCBI WGS metagenome assembly OOAI01 (sample SAMN06348131, study PRJEB24527) | human gut metagenome | biome: human gut; feature: ankylosing spondylitis patient; material: feces | host: Homo sapiens | place: China | collected 2015-10 | reverse complement strand
GGGCAGGCGAAGAGGACGGCGAAGCTCAGCGTCCCCGCCCCGGCCAGAAAGAACTGTGCCACCAGCTGGCCGATCTGTGTGCTTGTCAAGGTCATCATGCCACCGTCACCCCCGTCAGCAGAGAAGTAAGGCTCAGCACGAGGCCGGTGCCGATGGCGATGCTGGCCGCGATGAGCAGGGCGTCTATCATCCGGATGGTGCCGGAGAGGTAGTCGCCCTGCACGAAGTCCCGGATGCCCATGGTGAAGGCGATGCCGGGGGTCAATATCATCAGGGCACCGATGATGGCGTGGCTGGCCTCAGTGTCCAGCAGATGGCACCCCAGAATGCAGACCAATGTAATGAGCGCTGCCGCCGAGATCTTGCGGAAGCCGTTGGAAAGATTCTTCTTTTCGCACAGCAGCAGATAGCCGCTGACGATGAAACCCGCCGCCGCTGCCGCCAGCGCCGAGCGTATCGTGCCGCCGAAGATGAGCGCAAAACAGGCTGTGCCGCTCATCCCGGCGAGGAGCTGGGTCTTCCCTTTTGGGAAGGGGATGCGCCGGGCCTCGGCCAGGCGGCACTCAGCCTCGTCCAGTGTGACGCCCCCGGCTGCTATCTCGCGGGAAAGGGCATTCACCGCGGCCACCCGGCCTAAGTGGGTCGTCCGCACCGGCACGTTCCGCACTTCGGCGATCTCTGCCGTGCCGGCGCTGGCGAAGATGCCGTTGGTCAGCACGTAGACGTGGAACTCCCGCAGATGGAAGCTGCGGGCCATGATCTCCATCGTCTGCTCCACCCGGAAGACCTCTGCTCCGTTTTCCAGCAGCGTCTCGCCCGCCGCCATGATAAAGTCCATGATGCGGCGCCGCTGCTCGTCGCTGGGATATAACTCTCTGCTGTCCATTCCGGCCCTCCTTGTCATGCCCGCCAAAGGGGGCATATTATCTCATACTATACTGTATCACAATTCCGGCAGCTTGCAAAGGCGTCTTTTCACATTTTTGCACAACTTCCGTCCTTGCCGTCGGGGGCGCAGTGTGTTACACTGATAACAACTATGAAAAGATCCAGAAACCACAGGAGGAAATGACCGTGAAGCAGAGTCTGAATTTCGCGCGCCGTCTGGCGGCGCTGGTGCTGGCAGCTGTGATGCTGTGTGTGGCTGTCCCGGCGGCGTTTGCCGAGGATGCCGCACCCGGTGCCACCACCATTGGCGGTGCAAACACCACCCTTATCCCTGAGGAAGAGGAAAATTGTCTGAGCTGGCTCTTCGGCTCCAAAGATAAGATCACACTGCCCTATCTGAATATCAAGGGCAAGGGCCTGCGCCGGAACGTGTCGCTGGACCTCGTGGACTGCCTGGTGGGCATCACCTACACCGAGCTTGGCTCCATCGGCAGCTATGTCAGCGCCAGCGCCGCGCAGGAGGCGTGGAAGGCCCAGGCCGTGGCCATCCACTCCTACCTCGAGTACCATAAGCAGTACGGCTCCTCGGCCAACGCTCTCATCTACACCCCCGTGGAGGACATCCCGTCCTCGGCCCGGTCGGCCATCCGCAAGGCGGTGGAGGCTGTGAAGGATGAGGTGCTGACCTGCAACGGCAGCGTCATCGACGCCGTCTGGTCGGCCAGCGCAGGCTACAACACCCAGACCGGCGTCTACGGCACCTGTTCCAGCCTCGACGCCTGGGGCTCGGATGTGCCGTATCTCAAGAGCGTGGAAAGCCCCTATGAGCGCCAGTACCACGAGAAGATGCGCCGCATCATCGGCAAGGATTATGACTATGTCGAGTACAACGACAGCCGCACCGGCGAGCCCTACCAGAGCGCCGACACCACCCACAAAGACCTCGGCGGCTTCGTCCAGTACAATACGCTGGTGTCCAATGGCCGCAGCTACCGCTATATCGGCCAGTTCGTGTCCTCCCGCTACTGCTTCGATTTCAGCACGGATGCAGCGGGTGTACCCTGTATGTACTACTACGGCTTCGGCCACGGCGTGGGCATGAGCCAGTGCGGCGCCGTGGGCTATGCCGCCGAGGAGGGGATGGGCTACCGCGACATCCTGAAGCACTACTACTCCGGCGTTTCCATCCGGACGGTGGGCAGCGGCACGAGCTCCGGCGGCGGTCTGTTCGGCTGGCTGCGCCGCCTGCTGGGCATGTAAAAAATCAAAAGGAATTGCGCAAAATACTTCTCAAATGAGACGTGATTTGGTATACTGTACACGCTTGTACACAAGAGACAGACTATTTCGCGTTTCACGCTCCAGAGCGGGAGCGATACGATAAAGAACAACAGGTGGAGAGAACGGAATGCAGTTGGAGAAGGAAAAGAAAGAAAAGTGGGAGCGGGAGCGCTGCCGCACATTGGCGCAGCGCATCGTGGAGGAGGCAAACCCCGCCTCAGCGGCTCTGCTGGGAGAGCAGATGTCCCTGCTGGCCAAGGCCCTGCACCGTGCAGGTGTGGAGGCAGAAGAGTGGACAGAGGGCTCTGAGGCAGAGCTTCTGGTGGTGACAGACCCCGCGTGGGAAACGCTGCCCGAGACGCTGCCCGCCCGGGTGCTGCTGGTGAGCGATGAGAGCACCGTGATGGTGGGCTGGGCCGAGCAGCTGGCTCAGCGGGGATACTTCCGCGATTTTGGCTGGCGCAGCAAGGGCCGCGTCCAGCAGTCGGCGCTGTTCTGCATCAGCCAGCCCACCCAGCTGAAGATGGTGCGGGGCTACGAGATGGAAATGGACATCCTGCGTGACCGGATGGTGCGCGCTGAGCGCACCTGCGGCGAGGAAGCTGAGCTCATCGCCCGGCTGCGCAGCGACCTTTCGCTCAGCCGCAGCCACGAGCAGCAGCTGGAAAAGACACTGGGCGAGGTGACCGGCTCGAAGTTCTGGAAGATGACCTGGCCCATGCGCTATGTCGTCAGCAAGAGCCGCCAGCTCTGGCACACTCTGCCCTTCTTCGTGCTCCTGCGGGAGCTGCGCAGCGGCGGCATCGAGGGTGTGCGGGAACTGGCCCGCGCCCGCCGCGAGTACGCCGCCCTCTTCCCGGGCAAAGTCATGCGCGCCGACCGGTTCGCACCGGTGGAACTGCTGGTGCGGCAGGTAGGCGACCAGCCTGCAGGCCCCAAGATCAGCATCGTGGTGCCGCTCTACAACACCCCGCTGGACTTCCTCGAAGAGCTGCTGGATTCCGTCGTGAACCAGACCTACCGCAACTGGGAGCTCTGCTGTGTGGACGCCGGCACTGCCCCGGGCGTGGGCGAGATGGTGCAGCAACGCGCCGCTGTGGACCCTCGTATCCGCTACAGGAAGCTGGAGAAGAATGAGCTCATCCCCGGCAACACCAACAAAGGCATCGAGATGGCCACCGGCGATTTCATCGCCCTGCTGGACCACGACGACATCCTCCATCCCTGCGCCCTCTGGTACGCGGCCAAGGCTATCGCCGAGCAGGGAGCCGACTTCGTCTATACCGATGAGGCGACCTTTGAGGGCAAGGTGGAGAATGTGGTGCTCTACCACTTCAAGCCTGATTTCATGCTGGACAACCTCCGCTCCAACAACTATATCTGCCACCTGACCCTGTTCAGCCGCCGGCTGATGGATGCCGCAGGCGGCCCGGAGCGGATGGAGTACAACGGCAGTCAGGATTACGAGCTCTTCCTCCGTCTGACCGAGACGGCCCGGAAGATCGTCCACATCCCCCACGCCCTCTATTACTGGCGTTCCAGCCCCGGCAGCACGGCCAGCGACATCTCCGCCAAGACCTACTGCATCGACGCGGGCATTGCCGCCCTCAAGGCTCATTACGCCCGCTGCGGCGTGGCCGTGGACGATGTGTCCCTCATTCCGGGTACGCCGGGCTACTACAAGACCGATTATACCATCGACCATCCGGGCCGGGTGAGCATCCTCATCCCCACCTGCGACCACATCCGCGACTTGGAGACCTGCGTGGAGTCCATCTACGCCCGCACCACCTACCCGGATTTTGAGATCATCCTCATCGAGAACAACAGCAAGGCCCCCGAGACCTTCCGGGCCTACGAGCGGATGCAGAAAGAGCACCCCGATAACCTCAAGGTCGTCACCTGGGAGGGCAAGGGCTTCAACTACAGCGCCCTGAACAACTTCGGCGAGAAGTTCGCCACCGGTGAGTATCTGCTTCTGCTCAACAACGACACCGAGGTCATCACCGCCGCCTGGCTGGAAGAGATGGTCATGTATGCCCAGCAGAAGCGGGTGGGCTGCGTGGGCGCAAAGCTGCTCTACCCGGACGATACCATCCAGCACGCCGGTGTCGGCTTCGGCATCGGCGGCGTGGCGGGCCATCTGCACAAGTACTATCCCGCCAGCTCCGACGGCTATATGGGCCGTCTGAACTATGTGCAGGACGTCTACGCTGACACCGCCGCCTGCCTGCTCATCCGCAAGGAGATCTACGACGAAGTGGGCGGTCTGGACGAGAGCTATGCCGTGGCCTTCAACGATGTGGACTTCTGCGTCCGCGTCCGTCAGGCAGGCTACACCAACGTCTTCACTCCGTTTGCCCAGCTCTACCACTACGAGAGCAAGAGCCGCGGCATGGAGGATAACCCCGAAAAGCAGAAGCGTTTTCAGGGCGAGGTGCTGCGTTTTCAGGCCCGCTGGGGCAATCTGCTGGCTGCGGGCGACCCCTGCACCAATCCCAATTTTGACATCCAGCGCGAAGATTTCAGCCTGAAGATATTACCGCTGGAATGATAAGGAGAACGAACTTGGAACTCTCTGCCTGTATCGTTGTCTATAACGGCTGCGACGAAGCCCTCAAGGCGGCACAGACGGTGCTGCAATACACCCGCCGCCACCCGCTGACCCTCTATCTGGTGGACAACGCCAGCCCCGACGGCAGCGGCGCACGGCTGGAAGCCGCCGTGAAAGGCGGCGCTTTGAGCACTCAGCCCGGCCAGAAGGTCGAGGTGCGCTGCCGCAAGGAGAACGGCGGTTTCGGCACCGGACACAACACCGTCCTGCCGGAGCTGACGAGCGACTGCCACTTCATCCTGAACCCGGACATCCAGCTCACTGCTGATACCCTCAGCGACCTGGCCGACTGGATGGCAGAGCATCCGGATGCTGTGATGGCCCGGCCGGGGCTGCGCTTTCCGGATGGCCGTCCCCAGAGCCTGCCGCTGCGGCGCTGTGCGCTGCGGCCTATGGTCTACCGCCAGCTGCCGTTTTTGAAATTCTGGGAGAAATATAACCGTGCGTATTTGATGGAGGGGGAGGATCTGTCCGCTCCCGTTGAGATCGAGTTCTGCACCGGCAGCTTTTCTGCCGTGCGGACGGCGGAGTTCAAGGCCGTAGGCGGCTTCGATGAGCACTACTTCATGTATGTGGAGGATGCCGACCTGACCCAGAAGATGCGCACCACCGGCAAAGCCTACCTCGTGCCGCAGTACACCGCCATCCATGCATGGCATCGTGCAGCCCACCGCAGCCTCAAGCCCTTTTTGTGGCAGACCGGGAGCCTGCTGCGGTACTTCCATAAGTGGGGGTTCAAGTTCTGAGGGCTTGCTGATGAAACAAAAGAGCGCCATCCGCAAAAATTTTTGTGGAGGGCGCTCTTTCCTTGCTTTTTTTTCGATTTGATAGTAGAATAAGGTGTAATACTATCGCAAGCTTGCCAGTAGTGCACAGCGAGATCCTGCCAGCGCGCGTGGCGCGGGAAACCCGGCGGCTGGCGGCGTATTACCACCAACAATGTTTACAGCGGACGCAGCTCCGCTTTGAATCCATACAGGACCCGGCGGATACGCTGCCAGGCCTTGTACAAGCTGCACAACTTTTTTATTTCATAATATAAGGAGTGCACAAAATGAAAGGTATCATTCTGGCCGGCGGTGCCGGCACCCGGCTCTATCCGCTGACGATGGTCACCAGCAAACAGCTGCTGCCCGTCTACGACAAGCCGATGATCTATTATCCTCTGTCCACCCTCATGCTGGCGGGCATCCAGGACATCCTCATCATCTCGACCCCCACCGACACGCCCCGCTTCGAGGCGCTGCTGGGCGATGGCAGCCAGTACGGCATCCATCTGCAATATAAGGTCCAGCCCTCTCCCGATGGTCTGGCACAGGCCTTTATTCTGGGCGAAGAGTTCATCGGCGACGACTGCTGCGCAATGATCCTGGGCGACAACATCTTCTACGGCAACGGCTTCTCCAAGATTTTGAAGAATGCTGTCTCCAATGCCGAGAACAAGGGCCGCTGCACCGTCTTTGGCTACTATGTGCCGGACCCTGAGCGCTTCGGCATCGTGGAGTTCGACGCAAACGGCAAGGTGCTGAGCGTCGAAGAGAAGCCCCAGCATCCCAAGAGCAACTACGCCATCACCGGCCTGTACTTCTACAACAAGGAAGTCGTTAAGATGGCAAAGCAGGTCAAGCCCTCCGCCCGCGGTGAGCTGGAGATCACGACCCTGAACGATATGTACCTCAAGCAGGATGAGCTGGACGTCCAGCTGCTGGGCCGCGGCTTTGCATGGCTGGATACCGGCACGATGGACAGCCTCGTGGAGGCAGCCGACTTTGTGCGGATGATCGAGAAGCGTCAGGGCATCAAGATCAGCGCCCCCGAGGAGATCGCATTCAAGTACGGCTGGATCGACCGCGACACCCTGCTGGAAAGCGCAGAGCGCTATGGCAAGAGCCCCTACGGCCAGCACCTCAAGAATGTGGCCGACGGCAAACTGAAGTATTAAGAGAGGCGGTATCCGCATGAAAATCATTGTTACCGGCTGCAGAGGCCAGCTTGGCACCGAGATCATCAAGCAGCTCCGGGAAGGCCGCAGTGAGCTTGGCCCCATCCCCGAGAAGCTGGTGAGCGCCACGGTCATTCCGGTGGACCTGCCGGAGCTGGACATCACCAACTACAAGATGGTGGATGACTTCATCCGCCGTCAGCGCCCGGACGTCATCATCAACTGCGCCGCTTTCACCAACGTGGACGGCTGCGAGGTGAACCATGACGCTGCCTTCAAGGCCAACGCAATCGGCCCCCGCAATCTGGCACAGGCCGCCACCAAGACCGGCGCACGCCTGGTACACGTCTCTACGGATTATGTCTTCTCCGGCCGCGAGAACGGCGGCATCCCGCAGGATGAGGCCACCATTCCCGGCCCCATCAGCGCCTACGGCTCCACCAAGCTCATGGGTGAGAAGTATGTGGAGCAGTTCTGCCACCGCCACTTCATCGTCCGCACGGCATGGCTCTACAGCTACTACGGCAAAAACTTCGTCAAGACCATCGTGAACGCCGGCAAGAAGTTCGGCAAGCTGGAAGTTGTCAACGACCAGTGCGGCAACCCGACCAACGCCGTCGATCTGGCCCACGAGATCCTGCAGCTCTGCGTGACCCACGAGTACGGCCTGTATCACTGCACCGGCGAGGGCATCTGTTCCTGGTATGATTTCGCATCGGAGATCATCCGCCTGTCCGGCGTGGACGCCACCGTGGCTCCCTGCACCAGCGAAGAGTACAAGGCAAAGCACCCGGACAGCGCCGACCGCCCCAAGTGGAGCGCTCTGGACAACCGGATGCTCCGCTGTACCGTCGGCAACGACGTCCGCGACTGGAAGGACGCGCTGGCCTGCTTCTTCGAGCACTGGGACGGCGACAATGGGATGAAAGCTTAATTGGCTTTTGTGAGGAAAAAGATTATGTTTAACCAGTCAGAAAAGAAACTGAAAACATGGGCGACGATTCAAGGCATGTTTTTCAGTGTTGTTGCGATTGTTTTAGGCGCAGTTATTTATTCTGCCGCAGCTGCTACAGATAATAATGCGGTAGGATTACTGCTCGGAGTAATCGTTGCAGTTGTTGTTTGGTTTTTGTCGATGCTTTCTGTATGGACGTTGTATTCATTTGCGGATTTAGTGGAATATACAAAAGCGAACAATGAAATTCTGGCTTCAATGGACTCGACACTGGGTCAGATTGCAGATTGTCTGTCCACTGGTGAAAATAATGAAACTGCGGAGTAATTGCAGAAAATAAAAGAGGAAATTTATGAAAAAATATCTTATCACCGGCTGCGCCGGTTTTATCGGTTCCAACTTTGTGCATTATATGCTCAAGAAGTACCCCGAGATCCTGCTGGTCAACCTCGACAAGCTGACCTACGCCGGCAACCTCGAGAACCTGAAGGACGTTGAGGGCGACCCCCGCCACGTCTTTGTGCAGGGCGACATCTGCGACAAGGAGCTGGTCGAGAGCCTGTTTGCAAAGTACGATTTCGATTACGTCATCAACTTTGCTGCTGAGAGCCATGTTGACCGCTCCATCAAGAACCCTGAAATTTTCGTCCAGAGCAACGTGATGGGTACCGTCAACCTGCTGCAGCGCGCCAAGGAAGCCTGGTATGACGCCGACGCCAAGACCTGGAAAGAGGGCAAGAAGTACCTGCAGGTGTCCACCGATGAGGTCTACGGCGCTCTGGGCGCTGAGGGCTTCTTCATGGAGACCACTCCGCTCTGCCCCCACAGCCCCTATTCTTCCTCCAAGGCCAGCGCTGATATGTTCGTCATGGCATTCCACGACACCTACGGGATGCCCATCAACATCACCCGCTGCTCCAACAACTACGGCCCCTACCAGTTCCCCGAGAAGCTCATCCCGCTGATGATCAACAACGTCAAGCACCACAAGCAGCTGCCCGTCTACGGTGACGGTATGCAGATCCGCGACTGGCTGTACGTTGAGGACCACTGCAAGGCCATTGATATGGTCTGCAGCGGCGGCAAGGTGGGCGAGGTCTACAATGTCGGCGGCCACAACGAGCGCCCCAACATCTTCATCGTCAAGACCATCATCGAGCAGCTGCACGACCGCCTGAAGGACGACGGCATCAGCGAAGACCTCATCAAGCACGTCGCTGACCGTCTGGGCCATGACCGCCGCTATGGCATCGACCCCACCAAGATCAAGAACGACCTTGGCTGGTATCCCGAGACTCCCTTCGAGAAGGGCATTGTCCTGACCATCGACTGGTATCTCGACCACGAGGAGTGGATGGAGCACATCACCAGCGGCAACTATCAGAAATACTACGAGGAAATGTACAAGAATAAGTAACTCCTTGTAAATAGCCTGAAAGCGAAAAAGAGCAGGGCGTGCGGCCATATGGCTGCACGCTCTGCTCTTTTTTGTCGGAGTTAAAGTTTGTCCTCTTTCATGTAGCGGATGAGCAGGGGCAGCTCATAGACCAGCATGGACAGCCAGCCGATGCCGTAGCTCACAGGCATGATTTGAAGGTCTACCTTGAGTACCAGCACCAGCACAGCGGCGGCGGCTACGCGGAAGCCCATGTTGAGCATACTGCTGTTCAGGGTGATCTTCAAATCGCCGAGGCCGCGGAAGCCGCCCTGAATGCCGTTGGTCACGCCGGGCATCAGGTAGAAGAAGGAGGCGCACCGCAGGAACTTGACGCCCAGGTCGATGACGGCGGGGTCATCCACGAAGAGGGAGATGATGGGGCGGGCGAAGAGCAGGCAGACGGCCATCAGGCAGAAACCGTAGATGAGCTCGATGCGCAGGCCGCAGAAAAAGCCCTGACGCACCCGCTCCTTTTTGCCGGCACCGTGGTTCTGAGCCATCAGGGTGGTCATGGCGTGGGCGATGTTCTGCTGGGGCATATAGGTGAAGTCGTCCACCCGGCTGGCGGCGGTGAAAGCGGCCATTGCGTTGATGCCCAGAGTGTTGACGATGGCCTGCACGGCGATCTTGCCCAGCTGGACGGTGGCCTGCTGCATGGCGCTGGTCCAGCCGTACTGGACGGTGCTGCGCAGCAGAGAGCCGTCAAAGACGAGCCAGCGCCGCCCCAGCTGAAGGACGGGAACTTTGAACTGGATATAGACGACGCAGAGCACACAGCAGAGCGCCTCGCTGAGGACGGTGGAGAGGGCGCAGCCTTCGCTGCCCCAGCCCAGCACCTCGACAAAGAAGAGGTCGCCGCCGATGTTCAGCACCGAGCTTATCATCAGAAAGTAAAGGGCGCTCTTGCTATCGCCCAGCGCCCGCATGGTGGCGGCGAGAAAGTTGTAAAAGAAGGTGAAGATGAGGCCCGCAAAGACGATGCGGAGGTACTGCACCGCGATGGGCAGGATCTCTTCCGGCACCTGCATCAGCCGGAGCAGCGGCGTCGCCAGCAGGACGCAGAGGGCCGAAAAGACCAGCGAGAACACCGTGCCTGCGATGGCAGTGGTGGAGACCTGACGCTCCACGCGCTGGGTGTCTCCGGCACCATAGGCCGTGCTGACAAGGATGCCGGCACCGAGGCAGAGGCCGTTGATGAAGAGGATGGCCAGCGTCATCAGCGGGTTGGAGGTGCCGACGGCGGCAAGGGCGTCTTCGCCGACAAATTTGCCCACGATGATGCTGTCGGCGGCGTTATAAGTGAGCTGGAACAGGTTGCCCAGCACCAGCGGGATGGTGAATTTGACCAGAAGGGGCGTGATGGCTCCGGTCGTCATGTCTTTTGTCATGGATTCCTTCTCTTTTCCCTTTTATAGTATGTTCTGGCGTGCGCTGAACACGGCCAGTGCCGAACGGCTTTTGCCGTTTGCGATAAGCTGGGCCGCTGCGTGAAGGGCGGCACCTGCGCTGGGGGAGGCCGGGATGGCATCGGTGCGCAGGACCCGCTGCGCCGCCCGGACGGCATCGGCGGTGGTGACGGCAGCGATGTTGTCCACTACATAGGAGTTGTAGTTGCCGGGAACGAGGCCGAAGCCGATGTCCGGGATGCCATGCGAGCCGGTGAGGCCGCTGCTCAGGGCCTGACTCTCGTAAGGCTCCACTGCAACGATGCGGACGTCATTCGTCCACGCCTTGACCGTTTCGCCCACGCCGGTGATGGTGCCGCCGCTGCCCACGCCGATGACGATGCTGTCCACGATGCTGGAACCCTCCCGCGCGATGGAGCGCACCAGTGCAGGCCCCGTCACCCGGCGGTGATAGGTGGGGTTGTCGTCGTTGTTGAGCCAGTCCATATAGTACCAGCCCTTTTCGGCGGCGGTGGCTTTTGCCAGCGCCCGTGCGCCTGCAAGGCCCGCCTGGGCTGGGGTATGGATGATCTGCGCTCCGAGGCGGAGCAGGCTCTCCTGCCGCATGGCGGGGGCGTCCTCCGGCATGACCAGCGTCACCGGGTGGCCCGCCGTCAGCCCCGCCAGCGTCAGCGCTGTGGCAAAAGGCCCTGACACGGCCTCCACGATGGTCTGGCCGGGGGTCAGCGCCCCGCGCTCAAGGGCCAGCGCCAGCATCCCCTCAGCCAGCTCGTCCCGCGCCGTGCCGGTGGGGCCGTTGTAGTTCAGATAGGCGTACAGCCGCCCCCGCAGCCCGCAGGCCGCAAGATAGCCCCGCAGCTCGACGATGGGTCCGGGCAGCAGGGTCTGGTAGATGTTGGGGTAGATAGGCACGGGCGGTCTCCTTTCGCGTCCGGGGGAAAGCTTACGCCTATAACTTTAACGCAAAGGAGAGGAAGCGTCAAGCGGGGCTTGGGCAGAAAGGAGAAAAATCGGAAGAAAATTTGGCAAAATGACGCAAAAAGTCCTTGACAAGGGACACCCCGTCTGCTATACTCCGTATGTAAAGCAAAAAACCTTTACAAACGGCGGAGGTCAGAGCAGGACAGAACATGGCAAAAGACTTTGAAATGGGCTATCTGCTCGATTTTTACGGCGAAGTGCTCACGCCCAAACAGCGCGAGATGCTGCGCCAGTATTACAACGATGACCTCTCCCTCAGCGAGATCGGAGAAAACTTCGGCATCACCCGGCAGGGGGCGCGGGACGCCATCAAGCATGGCGAAACGGCCCTCAAGGAGCTGGAAGAAAAGGTCGGCTTCGCGGCCCGGTACCGCCGGGTGCAGCAGACACTGGAAGAGCTGGAGCAGCTGGTCATCGACGCCCGGTTTGAATGCACCGGCCCGAACGCCCGGCTGACCACCACCGAGTATGCCGCCACTCTGAACAAGATGCTGGGGCTCATCCGCTCCATCGACGAAGTGAATGAGAGCTGAAAACTGATTTGAGAGGAGCACCGAACAATGGCATTTGAATCTTTGACCGACCGCCTTGCCGGTGTGTTCAAAAAGCTGCGCGGCCACGGCAAACTGAGCGAGGCGGACATCAAAGCCGCCATGCGCGAGGTCCGGATGGCCCTGCTGGAAGCCGACGTCAACTACAAAGTAGCGAAGGATTTCTGCGCAAAGGTCTCCGAGCGCGCCATGGGCCAGGAGGTCATGGAGAGCCTGACCCCTGCCCAGCAGGTCGTCAAGATCGTCAACGAGGAGCTGGTCGCCCTGATGGGCGGCGAGGA
>OOAI01000863.1_pt1 | contig 12745 bp, 10 predicted proteins | sample 1671191 | NCBI WGS metagenome assembly OOAI01 (sample SAMN06348131, study PRJEB24527) | human gut metagenome | biome: human gut; feature: ankylosing spondylitis patient; material: feces | host: Homo sapiens | place: China | collected 2015-10 | reverse complement strand
ATGGCAAAGAAAGTTGCGAAAAAAGTAACAAAAAAACGTGTCAAGAAAAACGTTGAACGCGGACAGGCACATATTCAGTCATCATTCAACAATACAATTGTTACACTGACTGACGCTCAGGGAAATGCTCTTTCATGGGCAAGTGCAGGCGGTCTGGGATTTAGAGGTTCAAGAAAATCTACTCCATATGCAGCACAGATGGCAGCTGAGACAGCAGCTAAAGCAGCATTAGTACATGGTCTTAAGACAGTAGATGTATTCGTAAAAGGACCGGGATCAGGAAGAGAAGCAGCAATCCGTGCACTTCAGGCATGCGGAATTGATGTAGTAAGCATCAAGGACGTAACACCGGTACCGCACAACGGATGTCGTCCACCGAAACGCAGAAGAGTGTAATTATACTCTGCTGTATAAGAAAAGCAGTTATTTAATAGTAAATGTTGACGCAGCGGCATGAGTACCGCTGGCATGTATAATATTAGGAGGATAGAAATGGCAGTAAATAGAGTTCCTGTTCTTAAAAGATGCCGTTCATTAGGAATGGATCCGATTTACCTCGGAATCAATAAGAAATCTAACAGACAGTTAAAAAGAGCAAACAGAAAGATGAGCGAGTATGGTCTTCAGCTTCGCGAGAAACAGAAAGCAAAATTCATCTACGGTGTTCTTGAAAAACCTTTCAGAAACTACTATGCAAAGGCAAAACAGCAGGAAGGAATGACAGGTGAAAACCTTATGATCATCCTTGAGTCAAGACTTGACAACGTTGTTTTCCGTCTTGGACTTGCTAGAACAAGAAAAGAAGCTAGACAGATCGTTGATCACAAGCACGTTCTTGTAAACGGCAAACAGGTTAACATCCCATCTTACCTTGTAAAGGCTGGAGATGTTATTGAAATCAAAGAGAACAAAAAAGGTTCACAGAGATACAAAGAGATTCTTGAAGCTACAGCTGGAAACATGGTACCAGAGTGGCTTGAGGCAGACGCTGAGAATCTTAGAGGTACAGTAAAAGAGCTTCCTAACAGAGAAGCAATCGATGTACCGGTTGACGAGATGCTTATCGTCGAGCTGTATTCTAAATAATAATTTGTAACTGTTCAGAGCCAAGCAAAATTTCATAAAACAGCTATAAAATGCTTGCATTTTTAAGACTGTTTTTGAAATTTTATTTGGCGGATACGCCACACCGACGAAATGCGTAGCATTTTGGAGGTTGGCTCTGAACATTTACAATAATTTCGATTTGAAAGGATTGCGCAGGCTATTATGCAGGGCAATCCTAACTAATCTGAATAAGTTGATTAGATACAGTTTTGTACCCCCTCAACATATATTAAGCCCATAAGGAGGGTCTGTGTAGTGTTTGATTTTAATAAACCGAATATTGAAATTACAGATGTTTCAGATGACAAGAAATACGGAAGATTTGTCGTAGAACCGCTGGAGAGAGGATACGGAACTACGCTTGGTAACGCGCTGAGAAGAATTATGCTTTCTTCCCTGCCGGGAGCAGCAGTTAGTTCTGTGAAAATCGACGGTGTACTGCACGAGTTCAGTTCCATCCCGGGTGTTAAAGAAGATGTGACAGAGATCATCATGAACTTGAAATCTCTGGCTATCAAGAACACATCTGAGTCTGATGAAGTGAAGACAGCTTATATCGAGTTTGAAGGAGAAGGTGTTGTAACAGGTGCTGATATCCAGTGTGACTCTGATATTGAGATTGTAAACCCGGAGCAGGTAATTGCTACATTAAGCGGTGGCAAAGACAGCAAGCTTTACATGGAACTTACAATCACTAAAGGTAGAGGATATGTAAGCTCAGATAAGAATAAAACAGAAGATATGCCAATCGGTGTTCTTCCGATCGATTCTATCTATACACCGATCGATCGTGTTAACCTGACAGTTCAGGATACACGTGTAGGTCAGGTTACAGATTATGACAAACTGACACTTGATGTCTGGACAAAAGGTACAATGGCTCCTGATGAGGCTGTCAGCCTTGCAGCAAAAGTGTTAAGTGAGCATCTGAAACTCTTCATCGACCTGTCAGAGGTAGCTCAGCAGGCAGAAGTTATGATTGAGAAAGAGGATGACGAGAAAGAAAAAGTTCTTGAGATGAGCATTGATGAACTTGAACTTTCTGTTCGTTCTTACAATTGTCTGAAGAGAGCCGGAATCAACACAGTTGAAGAGCTCACAAACAAGACTCCGGAAGACATGATGAAGGTTCGTAACCTTGGTCGCAAGTCTCTCGAAGAAGTTCTTGCAAAACTGAAAGAACTCAATCTGGAACTGAACCACGGAGAAGAATAATATTCTATATCCGTACTTTGATAAATTATCAGGACACTTATGTCCTGCACAGGCTGCATTCACAATTTTGTGAACAGTAGCCCGCTGAAGATTAAATATCCTGGCGGTAAGCCCGAAGAGCACGACAGGAGCATTTGATTAGTAAGCCCGAAGATGCATAACCAAATGTTAATTAATGGAGGAAATTTAAAATGGCAAAGTATAGAAAACTTGGCAGAACAGCAAGCCAGAGAAAAGCTTTACTTAGAAACCAGGTAACAGCTCTTCTTAACAATGGAAAGATCGTTACAACAGAAGCTAAGGCAAAAGAGATTCGTAAGCAGGCAGAAAGCCTGATCGCTCTTGCTGTAAAAGAGAAAGATAACTTCGAAGAAGTTACAGTAATGGCTAAAGTAGCACGTAAAGATGCTGATGGCAAACGTGTGAAAGAAGTTGTTGACGGTAAGAAAGTTACTGTTTATGACGAAGTTGAGAAGACAATCAAAAAAGATAAGCCAAGCAGACTGCACGCTAGACGTCAGATGCTGAAAGTTCTCTTCCCTGTTAAAGAAGGCGAGAAGAGAAACATGAAAGATGTTGACATGGTTGCAAAACTCTTTGATGAGATCGCTCCAAAATATGCTGATCGTAACGGTGGTTACACAAGAATCGTAAAGATTGGTCAGCGTAAAGGTGACGCAGCTATGGAAGTTCTGATCGAGCTTGTTTAATCTATTTTGAATTTATAGCTGAACTTAGACTCCCATGTAGGATGAATGTCCTGCATGGGAGTTTTTATATATTAGGAAAGTTCTATCCTAATATATAAAAAACACTCCGCTTGGGATGTGTCAAAACTGTTCGCTGTCAAGAAAAAAATCATTTTTGTAAAAAGTGCACAACTGATGTTAAAAAAATAACGTTAAAACTTTAACGAAAGGTACATTGACAATTAATTAACGAACCAGTATACTATTAACTGTAATCGGGAAACATAAAAACAACCCGATCGGATAAAACTTGCAGGTTACAAAAACAGTGACTATAAAAATGATTTATTCAAGTACAGGAGGAATACTCAGATGGCAAAGAAAGAGGCGGCAAAAACTGTAGAGACAAAGACAGTAAATACCGGATTCGTTGATAACGTAGAAGCTCTTGAAGCAAAAATGAAAGAAATGCGCGAAGCACAGAAAATCTTCGCTACATTTACACAGGAGCAGGTTGACAAAATCTTCTATGAAGCAGCTATGGCAGCAAACAAGCAGCGTATCCCGCTTGCAAGACTTGCAGTAGAAGAAACTCAGAGAGGTATTCTCGAGGATAAGGTTATCAAAAACCATTACGCAGCAGAGTATATTTACAATGCATACAAAGATACAAAGACATGTGGTGTTGTAGAAGAAGATAAGGCTTTCGGAATCAAAAAGATTGCAGAGCCAATCGGACTTGTTGCAGCAGTTATCCCTACAACAAACCCTACATCAACAGCAATCTTCAAAACACTGATCTGCTTAAAGACAAGAAATGCAATCATCATCAGCCCACACCCGGCTGCTAAGGCATCTACAATCGCAGCAGCTAAAGTTGTTCTTGATGCAGCAGTTAAGGCAGGAGCTCCGGAAGGAATCATCGGATGGATCGATGCTCCGTCACTGGAACTTACAAACACAGTAATGAGAGATGCAGACATCATCCTTGCAACAGGTGGTCCTGGAATGGTTAAAGCAGCTTACTCTTCAGGAAAGCCGGCACTCGGAGTTGGAGCTGGTAACACACCGGTTATCATCGACGACACAGCAGATGTAAGAATGGCAGTTAACTCAATCATCCACTCTAAGACATTTGACAATGGTATGATCTGTGCTTCTGAGCAGTCTGTAACAGTACTTGAAAGCGTATATGAAGAAGCAAAGAAAGAATTCCAGTATAGAGGATGCTACTTCCTGAAACCAGGCGAGGAGCTTGACAAAGTTCGTAAGACAATCATCATCAACGGTGCGCTGAACAGCAAAATCCCAGGAAAATCAGCTTATGAAATCGCTCAGATGGCAGGCGTTGAGGTACCGAAGAATACAAAGATTCTGATCGGAGAAGTTGAATCTGTAGATATCTCAGAAGAATTTGCACATGAGAAATTATCACCGGTACTTGGTATGTACAAAGCCAAAACATTTGATGAGGCGCTTGAGAAAGCAGCTCAGCTTGTAGCAGACGGTGGATATGGACATACATCTTCCCTCTACGTACATCCGGCAGAGACAGAGAAGATTGCAAAACATGCAGCAGCAATGAAGACTTGTCGTGTACTGATCAATACACCTTCTTCTCACGGTGGAATCGGAGACCTTTATAACTTCAAGATGGCTCCGTCCCTTACACTTGGATGTGGATCATGGGGTGGAAACTCTGTATCAGAGAACGTAGGAGTAAAACATCTGCTTAACATCAAGACAGTTGCAGAGAGGAGAGAAAATATGCTGTGGTTCAGAACACCTGAGAAAGTTTACTTCAAGAAAGGTTCTATGCCGGTTGCACTGGATGAGCTTGGAACAGTAATGCACAAGAAGAAAGCATTTATCGTAACTGACTCTTTCCTTTACAAGAACGGATATGTAAAACCAATCGAAGATAAATTAGATGAAATGGGAATCCAGCATACATGCTTCTTCGAGGTAGCACCAGACCCGACACTTCAGTGTGCACGCAAGGGTGTTGACCAGATGAGACAGTTCGAGCCAGATACAATCATCGCTCTTGGTGGTGGATCTGCAATGGACGCTGCTAAGATCATGTGGATCATGTATGAGCATCCGGAAGCAAACTTCGAAGATATGGCTATGGACTTCATGGACATCCGTAAGAGAGTATTTACATTCCCTAAGATGGGAGAGAAAGCTTACTTCGTAGCTATCCCAACATCTTCAGGAACAGGTTCTGAGGTAACACCATTCGCAATCATCACAGACGCTGACACAGGTGTTAAATGGCCAATCGCTGACTACGCTCTGCTTCCAAACATGGCAATCGTAGACGTAGACAACATGATGACACAGCCGAAGGGACTGACAAGTGCTTCAGGTATCGACGTTATGACACATGCAATTGAGGCATATGTATCTATCATGGCTACAGATTACACAGATGGTCTTGCTATGAAGGCTGTTAAGCTTGTATTCGAGAACCTTCCATCTGCATACGAGAACGGAGCAAACGATCCGAAGGCTCGTGAAGAAATGGCAAACGCTTCCTGTATGGCTGGTATGGCATTCGCAAATGCATTCCTTGGTGTTAACCACTCCATGGCTCATAAGCTTGGTGCTTTCCACCACCTGCCACACGGTGTTGCTAACGCAGTAATCCTTACAGAGGTTATGAGATACAACGCAGCAGAAGTTCCGACAAAGATGGGAACATTCTCACAGTATCAGTACCCACATGCACTTGCAAGATACGCAGAACTCGGACGTTTCGCAGGATGCACAGGTAAAGATGATAAAGAAGTATTTGAGAACTTCATCGCTAAGCTTGAAGAACTCAAAGAGAAGATCGGAATCAAGAAGACAATCAAAGATTACGGTATCGATGAGAAGTACTTCCTTGATACACTTGATGAAATGTCAGAGCAGGCATTCAACGATCAGTGTACAGGAGCTAACCCAAGATACCCACTCATCCAGGAGATCAAAGATCTGTACCTGAAATGCTACTACGGAAAATAAATTGCATTGCATAAGCAGGCATATGACCGTTAGAATCTAAAATATACGAGAGAGATAGAATGATGTTGAAAAGCATTGTTCTATCTCTTTTTTTACGCGAGCAACGAGCCAAAGTCTGTGCTTGCACAAGACCTTGGCGACTGCCGCGATAACTTGGAAAATAGAGTTTTTGAGTTTTCCAAGTATACGCGAGCAACGAGCCAGAGTCTGTAATTGTTAAGAAATAGACAATATATAGCGGGCGAAAAAACTTGTTAAAAACTGCACAAACTTGCGCTGAAGGGGTTTTATTTTTAAAAATTGTGAGATATAATGACATCATCAAAACAAAGTAAGAGCCGTAAGGCAAAGAGGAACAGCCCCGCAGAGCTGAGATAAAATAAGAGCAGACAAGCAGGTGTGTTCAAGATATAAGGAGGTCTATATTATGAAGTTAGAAGAAAAAAATCTCATCGTGAAACGTGCTTACAAATCAGTTTACAAATGTGATGACTACATTGTGAAGGTTTTTAATGAAGGACATCCGAAGTCAGATGTATTTAATGAGGCTCTGAATACTGCAAGAGTAGAAGAGACAGGTTTGGACATTCCGAAGGTAAAAGAAGTAACTCAGATTGATGGAAAGTGGGCAATTGCGATCGAGTACAAAGCAGGTAAGACACTTGAGGACATGATGGAATCTGATAGGAAGAATCTGGAAAAATATATGGAAGACTTTGTTGATCTCCAGTTACAGGTTCAGAGTAAGAAATCACCGCTTCTGAAAGGAATGAAAGATAAATTAGCTCGTCAGATCAATGGATTGAAAGATCTTGATGCGACTACACGTTATGAGCTTATGACAAGACTTGAGAGTATGCCAAAGCATAATAAAGTATGCCATGGAGACTTTAATCCGAGTAACGTGATCGTAGGAAAGAATGGAAAGATGACAGTGGTTGACTGGGCTCATGCAACACAGGGAAATGCAAGTGCAGATGCAGCAATGACATATCTTCTCTTTGCACTGAAGGATCAGAAAGTAGCAGACCTTTACTTAAAACTGTTCTGCAAGAAGAGCGATACAGCAATGCAGTATGTGCAGCAGTGGCTTCCGATTGTTGCAGCAGCACAGTTATCTAAAGAAAATGAACTTGAGAAAGATTTCCTGATGAGATGGATTGATGTTGTTGATTATCAGTAGAAAATAGAGTTGTTTCTAAAAAAAGAAGCACTGGAAGATCAAAATGAAATCTTCCGGTGCTTCTTAGTCTTTTTATTATTTACCAACTCGTAAAGAAAACGTTATCGCCAATTACAACACCGGTTCTGGTTGTCGATGGTGCGTACAGGAAGTAATAACAGTCGGCTACAGAGGCAAGACGAGCTCCGTTGATCGCATCCTGTGCAACCTGGATAGAAAGACTTCGTGGACCTTGCTTTAATACACGGTCTAAGGAACCTGTCCATACAGGAGCAAACTGTCCTTTGGCATAGATGACATCATGAATAGAATTCGGAAAGCGGCTGCTATATACACGATTCATAATGACTGTAGCAACTGCAAGCATAGAATCGTAATCATAGTGGGCCTCACATTGCAGAATTGCTGCAAGAAGTGTAAGGTCATCAGACGCAATGGCAGATCCGGAACTATTGGAGCCACCAGAAGAACTTGAACTTCCGGAGGATGAGGAACCTGAATTACCGGAGTTCCCAGAGGAACTGGAAGTATTCGTTTTGTTCGTGCTGGCAGCAGCCTCAGCTTTTGCAGCAGCTTCAGCTTTCGCAGCAGCTTCCGCCTGTTTCCTGGCTTCTTCTGCCTGACGAGCTGCCTCTTCTTCTTTGACTTTCTGTAGTTTTGCATTCACCTCATTCAAATTAGTAGAAGTTGCAGCAGCTTTTGCCTGTAATTGTGTCTGCTGTGTCTGCAATTGGTTCTGTAAATCTTTCATGGAATCCTGTTGTGCTTCCAGGTCTGCTTTCTGATCAGCAATCTGCTGGTGAACATCTTTCAGATTGTTCAGCGCTTTGCGGTCGTAGTTACTTAAATTTTCAATAAAATCAGCTTTGTTTAGAAAATCTGACATATTTTCTGCTGAGAAAAGCATCTCGAGCATTGTAGCACTTCCGTGCTCGTACATATATTTGATACGGCTTTTCATATCTTCATACTGCTGATCTTCATTTTTCTGCGCTTTCTCAAGATCATCCTGTGTTTTGTCTATATCACTGTTGAGGATCTCAACCTGCATTTCAGTATCAGATATCTTCTCGCTCAAGGTGAGGATATCCTGGTTGATGCCTTTTAATTCGTTCTCAAGGGCAGAGGTCTGGTTTTGCAGATTGTCTATCGTGTCTGTAGCATAGACTGGAAGTGCAGAAAATACAATTGCAAGGGAACAAATGAGCGCAGTGCCCGTATGTAACTTGCTTTTTTTGTAAAATGCCATAATCTCAATATCCTTTCTTTAAATGACATTGCATAGTTGTCGAAAACCTATTATACTATAAAACAGAGAATTAATCAAATTGGCACGGAATATTTTATGATTGTTTTACGAAAAGATTAAAAAGATGTTGCTTTTTGTAACAATTGACGGATAGAAAATACAGAAGATAAGGAAAAAAGTATGGAAAAAAAGGAAATTAAGATTGTTGGATTAGATCTCGATGGAACACTTCTTACAGATAAGAAAGAACTTCTTCCTTATACGAAGAATGTGATCAAAGAGGCGCTGAAGAATGGTACAGTTGTTCTTGTTGCAACCGGAAGACCATGGACAGGAGTTCCAGAGGAATTACGTGAGCTTCCGGGGATGGATTATGCACTGACTGCTAATGGGGCAAGGATTATTGAGACGAGAACCGGAAAGGTACTGGAAGAACATCTGTTATCCAAAGAAGCAGCAAAAAAAGCAATTGCAATCGGAAGAAAATATGATACTCTGTTGGAAGTTTATTTTGATGGGCAGGGATATGCTCAAAAAGATGAGATCGCGCAAGTGAGAAAGTATCATAAGAATCCGAACATGTGGGATTATTTTCTGAGAACACGAATAGCGGTAGACAGACTGGAAGATCTGCTGGATGAAAAAGAAGGGGATCTCGACAAAGTACAGATGTTGTTTGCAGATATGGAAGAGAGAGAAGAGGCGTGGAAAGAGCTGGAGCGAGAAGGCGTCTTTGAACTGGTTGGCTCTCTTCAATATAATATAGAAATCAATGCAGTTGGTGTGAATAAAGGAACCGGACTTGTGAATCTTGGCAAGATGCTTGGAATCAGGCGGGAAGAGATCATGGCGTGTGGGGATGGCGATAATGATATCGCAATGCTCAAAGAAGTTGGATTTGGGGTTGCCATGGCGAATGCCGAAGAAAAGGTCAAAGCTGTAGCTGATTATATTACAGAGAGCAATAATGATGAGGGAGCCGCAAAGGCTATCGAGAAGTTTGTTCTGAAACGAGGAGGGGAATTATGTTAGAGGTATTAAAGGTTATCATTTTAGGAATTGTGCAAGGAATCACAGAGTGGCTTCCAATCAGTAGCACAGGTCATTTGATTCTGGTGGAACAGCTTATTCAGCTGAAACAGAGCGAGGCATTTACGAACATGTTCAATGTGGTGATCCAGTTCGGATCTATTATGGCGGTCGTAGTAATTTATTTCCATAAGCTGAATCCATTTTCACCGACGAAGACGGAGAAACAAAAGAAGATGACAATTCAGTTATGGATTAAAGTAGTGATCGGAACAATTCCGGCACTGATCGGAGGAGTGTTGCTGAACGACCTGATTGAATCAAAACTGAGTAATGCATATGTTGTTGCATTGATGCTGATCGTTTATGGTATTTTATTCATTATAATTGAAAAACGTAATGAGACAAGAGAACCGAAAGTAAAAAGACTCTCCCAGCTTTCTGTGAAGACAGTTCTTCTGATCGGAGTCTTCCAAATGATGGCGATGATCCCTGGGACATCCAGATCCGGAGCAACAATCGTAGGAGCACTGGCACTTGGGGTTTCAAGAGGTGTGGCAGCAGAATTTACATTCTTCCTGGCAATTCCGGTTATGTTCGGAGCAAGTGCACTGAAGTTATTTAAGTTCGGTCTGGCATTTACCCCAATGCAGGTATTCCTGCTTCTTCTTGGAATGATCGTATCCTTTGCAGTATCTGTTATAGCGATCAAGTTCCTGATGAAATATATCAAGAACCATGACTTTAAGGCATTTGGATATTACAGAATCGTACTTGGAATCGTTGTATTTTTATTCTTTGGTATCCAGGCTTTATTTAAATAAAGTATGTATTATTGAATAGAGTGCAGTGTGTTTTACTGTTCACAGTTATTGTGAACAGTAAAATTTTGTATTTCCAAAAGAAATCGTGCATAATTACGTCTTGCTTTTTATGAAAAGCATGTTATAATTATTAACATGTTTTGAATTTTTATGCAGAGAAAAGAGGAGGAGCTTAATATGAAGAAATTTTTATCAGTATTTCTTACTGCGGCATTAGCGGTCGGCATGCTGGCAGGTTGTGGTAGTAAGAACGAAACAGTAACAGCAAAGGTAATTGATATTGACCTTACAAATGAAGAATATGCATTTGGTGTGGACAAGAATCAGCCGGAGCTTCTTGAGAAGACAAATGAATTCATTGCAAAGATTAAATCAGATGGAACACTTGATGAGATCTGCAAAAAGTATTTCTCAGACGGAGAGCCGGAAGCAGTAAAATCAGCAACACTTGATACATCTAAGGATCAGTTGGTTGTAGCTACAAATGCAGCATTCGAGCCATTTGAGTATACAAAGGGTGAAGATTATTATGGAATCGACATGGAGATCGCAAAGCTTCTTGCGGATGAACTTGGTAAAGAGCTTGTAATCGAGAATATGGATTTTGATGCAGTTTGTCTGTCTGTAAGCCAGCAGAAATGTGATATTGCTATGGCAGGACTTACAATTAATGAAGAGAGAGAAGGATATGTTACATTTACAGATTCTTACTATTCAGCATCCCAGCGTTTGATCGTTCCAAGCAATGTTACAACATTCGATGATTGCAAGACAGCAGATGACGTTGCAGCTAAGCTTGCTGAGACAAAATCATCTGACCAGATTGGTGTTCAGCAGGGAACAACAGGCCAGTACTATGTTGAAGGAAGCGAAGATTGGGACTTCCCGGGACTTCCGGCAAAATGTGTGACATACAAGAGTGGATCACTTGCAGTACAGGATATGCTCAATGGAAATATTCAGTATGTGATCATTGATGCAGCACCGGCAACAGCGATTACAGAAGCAATCAACGCAGTTCAGTAAGAGCATTTGCTAAAAATTTACAGGCAGTAAAATAACAGAATTTATTAACGAGGGAAATACAGGCAGAAGATGATGCATGCATTTTCCTCTTTTTGGAGAAAGGAAACAAATGGGGAATTTTAGTCAGAAAGTAGACAAATTTATTGATATATTTCTGAATCAGAATGGCTATGTGAAAGTAGTTCAGGGACTGCAGAATACCTTGTTGATCGCAATCTGCGGTCTGATCATCGGTATTGTGATCGGTACTTTGATCGCTACAGTCCGTGTGATTCCGAAATATAAAACTCTTCCGAGGGTATTGAATCATATTTGCAGTTTTTATGTTGCATTGTTCAGAGGAACTCCTATGGTAGTTCAGCTCCTTATCTTTTATTATGTACTTCTTCCGATTTTAGGGGTGAAGATTACCGGAGTGCAGGTTTCTATGGTTGTATTTGGTTTGAATAGTGGTGCATATATTTCAGAGATTATGCGAAGCGGAATTCAGTCTGTCGATCCTGGACAGATGGAAGCCGGAAGAGCAGTCGGACTCAGTTTTGGAACAAGTATGATGAAGATTGTGATTCCGCAGGCTGTAAAGAACATTCTTCCGACACTTGGAAATGAGTTCATTTCTCTTATTAAAGAGACATCCGTAGTAAGTTTTGTCGGTGCAGCTGACCTTTATGTTGCATTTAACTACATTGGAAGTAACAGTTATGAATTTATGGTGCCGTATCTTGTTATGGCATTGATTTACATTGCGCTTGTGCTTGTGATCACATTACTTGTTAAATTATTAGAAAGGAGCCTGAAGAAGAGTGATAGACGTAATTAATCTGCAAAAAAGCTTTGGGGACAAAGAGATTCTGAAGGGAATCAATGTTACGATCAATAAAGGCGATATCGTTGCGGTGCTCGGACCATCCGGCTCCGGTAAAAGTACATTTCTGCGATGCCTGAACTGTATGGAAGACCCGACAGGCGGAAGTATTATTTTCAATGGTGTTGATATCGCAGATATGAAGGTTGATATTAATGTACACCGCCGTCATATGGGAATGGTTTTCCAGCATTTCAATCTTTATAATAATAAAACGGTTCTTCAGAATGTTATGATGGCACCTGCTTATTTAAGATGTAAGGACATCGACAAGGCGAAGAAAAAGAATCGCATGATCAAATTTAAGAATTTGTTCCGTGGAAGTAACAAGAAGGAAGAGTTAATTCCAATCACTGAGACAAAGGATCAGATTAAGAAAGAAGTAAAAGAGCAGGCGATGGCTCTTTTGAAGAGAATCGGCCTGGAAGACAAAGCGGATGTGTATCCGTCTACACTTTCCGGTGGACAGAAACAGCGTGTTGCGATTATCCGTTCCATGGCTATGAATCCTGACGTGATTCTTTTTGATGAGCCAACTTCAGCACT
>OOAI01000861.1_pt1 | contig 12776 bp, 10 predicted proteins | sample 1671191 | NCBI WGS metagenome assembly OOAI01 (sample SAMN06348131, study PRJEB24527) | human gut metagenome | biome: human gut; feature: ankylosing spondylitis patient; material: feces | host: Homo sapiens | place: China | collected 2015-10 | reverse complement strand
AAATATAAGCTTTACATTTGCTGTCAAGCTATGTACTAAATTTTACTTGCTAAATAAGAATTTAGTAGAGATAATTTCTGATATTTACAGCTATATAGATTGTAGATGTATTTCAAATTTGCTTTAATATAGATATAATTAAGTATTGCACATAACACATATATGTGAGTTGCCATTTTTGTCTTGACATTTATCAATATATATATTGTCAAATATTTGTGATATTTTGTTATTGAGTTCTTGAATAGAAGTGTTCTTTATTACAATGTCAGCTATTATTATACCGTTTTTCATAAGCAGAAGTCTATCGCAAAATGTAAGTGCAAGAGCAGGGTCGTGAATACATATAAGTCCAGCATTGTCATTATTTATTAGTGACTTTATTTTTTGCATAAGCTTGTATTTGTTATTAAAATCAAGTGCGCTGTCGGGTTCATCAAGAAGTAATAGCTTTGAGTTTGTAATAAGTGTTCTTGCTAATATACAAAGCTGTTTTTGTCCCTCACTAAGACTTAAGAAATTTCTATTTTCAAAGCCAGAAAGCCCTACATTTTCAAGGGCTTTTAGTACATTTTCTCGCATAATCTTATTAGGAGAAGCTAAAAAATTAAGCTGTGAATTATAACCCATAAGACATACATCGGTAACTGACATATCCATATTTACACCAATGCGTTGCGGAATGTAACTTATATATGAAGCACGATTTTTTACAGATATTTTTTCTAATTGTAAAAATGTATCATTATGTAGTTGTTTTTCACTTGAAGATGTAGTGTTGGCTTGGCTATTTTTTGTGATATTTTTAACAAAACATTTTCCAGAGTGAGGTAATAAGTTCATAATTGATTTTATAAGAGTAGATTTTCCACAACCATTACTTCCTATAAGTGCTATAAGTTCACCCGAATTTATATTAAAGTTGATATTTTTTAATACTTTAGTTTTACCATAAGCTACTGATAAATCGCAAATTTTTAAGATACAATTATTATCCATAAAGTCTCCATTAATATTGAATTTAAAGTTAGTTGTAAACAGTAACAAAATTTTAGATTATTATATTACGATTTTAATTTAAAGTGCAATATTGCATATACAAAATAAAAATATTTATTGTCTAAAAAAAAGGAGTTTGATATAATTTATCCGTTATATTGAAATTTTAAAAATATATTTAATATTTCAATATGCAGTATAAAAACAAAAATCAAAGAGGAGAAAAAAGCGATGAAAAGAGTAATTGCCATGTTACTTGCTTGTATGATGCTTACATTTTCTGTAGCTTGTGGTAATAATAATCAAACAACACAAGTTTCATCATCAAGCGCTGAAGTTACAAAAGAAACTTCAACAACACCATTTGACGTAATGTCAGAAAATAGTAATGTAAGTGTAACTTATCCACTTACAGTAACAGACCAGTTAGGAAGAAGTGTTACTATTGAAAAAGAGCCAGAAAAAATAGCTTCTTCATACTACATTTCAACAAGCCTTATTTTAGGACTTGGATTAAAGGATAAGCTTGTTGGTATTGAAGCTAAGGCTAACTCAAGAAATGTTTATAAGCTTGCAGCTTCTGATATTATTAATCTTCCAAATATGGGGACAGCTAAAGAATTTAACCTTGAAGCATGTGCAACAGCACAGCCAGATGTTGTTATTATTCCAGCAAAGCTTAAAAACTCTATAGAAGCGATTGAAGAACTTGGAGTAAAGGTTATTGCGGTTAATCCTGAAAATCAGGAACAGTTAAGTGAATGTATTACACTTATCGGACAGGTTTGCAATGTAGCAGGAAAAGCTAAGACAATGAATGATACAATTAACTCATTTATTAATGATACAAAGTCAAAGATATCAGGAGAGAATACTCCATCTGTATACTTGGCTGGTAACAGTTCAGTGCTTTCAACTGCTGGAAATGCTATGTATCAAGATACACTTGTTGCTAATGCAGGTGGTAAGAATGTAGCTTCTTCAATTACAGATACTTATTGGGCAGAAGTTTCGTATGAACAAATTCTTGCATGGAACCCTGAGTATATTATTATTGCAGCAGATGCTACATATTCTGTAGATGATATTTATAATGATGCTAATCTTGCTGATTGTACTGCTGTTAAGAATAAGAAGGTTTATAAGCTTCCATCTAATATTGAAGCATGGGATTCACCAGTTCCAGCAAGTTTTCTTGGAAGTATTTATATAGCTTCTATTCTTCACCCAGAGAAGGTTACTAATGATTATTATAAGTCTTGTGTTACTGAATTTTATAAGACATTTTATGGATTTACACCAGAAGTATAATAATTTGTTAGCATAGTAAAAATGGTATTGCATTTTACAGTTGATGGATAAATGCTAAGTAGTGCTAAGATGTGCTAGTAGGTATTAAAATCGGACGTGAGCGCAATCAATGCGACGTCGTGTCGCTGATTGCTTGCCATGACATCGTGTCATGGCATCACTGGTTATTGATAGCACATCTAAGAACTACTAAGCATTTCCCATATACTATAAAATACAATACCATTTTTCTTTTAAACTTTGTTTGTTGTACATTGAGAGTGAATTAGTTTGTACTAACTTTTGAATTGTGATTTGGAAAGTTGATTTTTGTGGTGGAAGTTGGTGTGAAAATGAATAGATATAAATATAGGGTTAGTGTAATAACTTTTATATGTATTTTGATTATTTTTGGTGTGTTTGTATGGTCGATTTTTGTGGGTCAGTATCCGTTGTCAGTGGATAAGTTGTTGGCAGGGGATAGTATGCAGGTTAGGGTATTTAGCAGGCTTCGTCTGCCTCGTGCTATTATGGGAATTGTTGGTGGTTTTGGACTTGGAATTGCTGGCAATGTTTACCAAATGGTATTTAAAAATCCATTGGCTTCACCAGATGTAGTTGGTGTGTCTTCTGGAGCTAGTGCGGGAGCAGCCCTTGCAATTGTGGCGTTTTCTTCATCAATGACAGTTGTTTCTTTTACAGCTTTTGTTGGAGCATTTATAACTCTTATTATAACACTTTTAGTTGCGTATCTTGTAGATGGAAAGAGTAGTTATACTATTGTACTTGCAGGAATAGCGATACATTCAATAGTACAGACATTTCTTATGTTTTTAAAGCTTGTAGCCGACCCAGAAAAGCAACTTGCCTCAATTGAATATTGGATTATGGGCAGTCTTAATGGGATATCTAAGGATAGTTTGTTGATACCTATATTAGTTACATTTGTAGGCTTTATTGTGTTATTAATATTGTATAGACAAGTGATGATACTTTCTATAGAAGAAAATGAAGCTGTATCACTTGGCGTAAATGTTACAACAGTCCGTCTTTTGATATTGTGTATTGCAACAGTGATTGTATCTTCTATAATATGTACAACAGGTCTTATAAGTTTTATTGGGTTACTCGCGCCGCATATAGCAAGGCTTATTACTAAAAGAAATGACGTGTATACATTTGTATTAAGTGGTTTATCGGGAAGTATAATTCTTACTATTGCAGATATATTTGCAAGAAGTATTGCGACAACGGAGCTTCCAGTAAGTATATTTACATCACTACTTGGCGCACCACTTCTTATAATATTGTTGTTGAAAAAGAATAGTGGTGTTTAATTTTGGGCATTGTTTTTTTTAATGGTGCATTTATTGCTTATACAATACAGCTATCTTACGAAAATTTGTTGTAATGCAAAATATGATAAGTTAGTTGTGACTAATGAATTAAGAAGGAAATTAATTTTGGAATATTTTCAAGATTGGCTTGCAAACTATGACATATTATGTGATTATATAAATATATAGAATATATTTTAAAATTGAGTTGTAATTATTTTTATTACTTAAGAAAGGAATAAGTATGCTTAATATACAGATATATAAAAAAGTAGAAAGTCTAGAAGAAGCCTATGAGCTTAATCAAAAAAGGACTAATCGCATTATAGGTGGTATGATGTGGCTTCGTATGGGGGAAGCTAGGATACAGACAGCGATAGATATGTCGGGACTTGGGCTTGATACAATAGAAGAAACGCAAGAAGAATTTAAGATTGGCTGCATGGTATCTTTAAGACAGTTAGAAGTGCATGAAGGTTTTAATACATATACACAAGGCATGGCAAAGGAAGCATTAAGACATATTGTCGGTGTGCAATTTAGAAATCTTGCAACAGTAGGTGGAAGTATATTTGGAAGATATGGCTTTTCTGATGTATTAACACTTTTACTCGGGCTTGATACTTATGTTGAGTTGTACAAAGGTGGACAAGTGCCATTAGCTAAGTTTGCAAAGTCAGATTATAATAATGACATTCTTGTAAATGTGATTGTAAAAAAGAAGCCTGTTAAAGTATTTTACGAAGCAGTAAGAATAACACAGACAGATTTGCCAGTGCTTACTTGTTGTGGTGTAAGATTTTTAAAAAATGATATTAAAAATATTGTAATAGGTGCAAGACCAGCAAGAGCAATAAGAGTTGAAGATAAAGAAGAAATATTATCGAATGTAGTTGATGAAGATACAATCAAAGCATTTTCACAATATGCAAAAAAAACAGTAGCAACTCAAAGTAATATGAGAGGTAGTGCAGAATATAGAAGTCATCTTGTAGAAGTCTTAACAAGTAGAGCATTGCAAAGCTTATATCTTAATTGAGTTTTTTAATAAAACCTAATATAGCTAATTAGTTGAGATAATTGCTAATATTTAGTTGACTATATATTTTTTAATATTGTTTTAAATATTAAAAGACAGATATTAAAAATCAATTATATAATAATAGGTTTGTAAATATGTAGCTAAATATCAAAAAGTGAGGAAAATGTATGTTAGTTAATATAATTCTAAATGGCAAAAAGCTGAGTAGAGAAATTGCACCCGATATGACACTTTATGATTTTGTAAGGGACAATGGCTGTTATAGTGTAAAATGTGGTTGCGAAACTTCTAATTGTGGACTTTGTACAGTTTTTTTAAATAATAAGCCTGTGTTATCTTGTTCAGTGCTTGCGGCAAGAGCTGATGGTTGTAGGGTTGACACTCTTGAAGGTTTGCAGAATGAAGCAAGAGAATTTGTTACATTTATAGCAGATGAGGGCGCAGAGCAATGTGGATTTTGTAATCCTGGATTTGTAATGAATACAATAGCTTTATTGCGAGAAAACCCTTATCCAAATGAGGATGAAATTAAGGAATATTTATCTGGAAATTTATGTCGTTGTTCTGGTTATGAAGGACAGTTAAGGGGAATACTTAAATTTTTAGAATACAAAAAAGGAAAGGAGGATAACGATGAGAGAGGTTAATAAGGCTGTAAGAAAGAAAGATGCTATGGAGCTTCTTTTGGGAAAGCCTGTGTATACAGACGATATTGCACCTGATGATTGTCTAGTTGTAAAGTTACTTCGTTCACCACATGCTAATGCAATAATTAAAGATATTAATGTTGACATAGCAAAAAAGGTAGTGGGAATAGAAGCCATTTTTACATATAAAGATATTGACCAAAATCAAAAGAGATTTACTTGTGCAGGGCAAACTTATCCAGAGCCTAGTCCCTATGATAGATTGATACTTGATAGACATGTAAGATTTATTGGTGACCCAGTGGCGATTATTGCAGGAGAAGATGAAAAGTGCGTTGATAAGGCAATGAAGCTTATAAAGGTTCAGTATGATGTATTAGAGCCAGTGCTTGATTTTACTAAGGCTAAGGACAATAAAATACTCGTTCACCCAGAAGATAATTGGGAAGCACTTTGTCAAGTGGGAGCAGATAATAAGAGAAATCTTTGTGCGCATGATGAATGTGGAAATGGTGATATTGAAAAGGTGCTTAGTGAATGTGACATTGTGCTTGATAGAACATATCACACAAAGGCGTGTCAGCAGAGTATGATGGAAACCTTTAGGACATTTTGTAAAATAGATACTTATGGCAGACTTCATGTAGTAAGCTCAACGCAGATAGTTTTCCACTGTAGAAGAATTATTTCTCATGCGCTTGGAATATCACCATCTAAAATAAGAGTTACTAAGCCTAGAATTGGTGGTGGTTTTGGAGCAAAGCAAACTTCTGTATGTGAGATTTATCCTGCCTTTGTAACTTGGATGACAAAGAAACCGTCAAAGATTATATTTTCAAGAAAAGAGTCACTCACAGCTTCATCGCCTCGCCATGAAATGCAAATGCACGTAAGACTTGGTGCAGACAAAAATGGTATAGTAAGAGCAATTGATTTACATACACTTTCAAACACTGGTGCTTATGGTGAGCATGGCCCAACAACTGTGGGGCTTTCTGGTCACAAGTCAATACCACTTTATGGAAAGGCAGAAGCATTTCACTTTACAACAGATGTAGTGTACACAAATATTATGTCATCGGGAGCATATAGGGGATACGGAGCTACTCAAGGATTATTTGCAGTTGAGTCTGCGGTAAATGAACTTGCACAAATGTTAAATATTGACCCATTTGAAATTCGACTTAAAAATATAGTAAAAGAAGGCGATGTAATGCCTGCTTATTATGGTCAAGTTAATACAAGTTGTGCGCTTGACAGATGTCTTAAAAAAGTGCGTGAAATGATTAAGTGGGACGAAAAGTTTCCAATGAGAATGGTATCAGAAAATAAGGCAAGATACGTTGGTATGGGTATGGCTATGCAAGGCTCTGGTATTTCGGGAGTCGATGTCGGAAGTGCTACAATTAAACTTAACGATGAAGGTTTTTATGTGTTAAGTATTGGTGCAGCAGATATGGGAACAGGTTGTGATACTATTCTTGCACAGATAGCAGCAGAAGTTCTTGAATGTACAACAGATGATATTATGGTATTTGGTGCAGATACGGACACATCACCTTACGACTCAGGTTCTTATGCTTCAAGTACAACTTATGTAACAGGAAAGGCTGTTGAAAAGTGTGCACTTGAACTTCGTAGTAGAATAGAAAAGCTTGGTGCAAAATTACTAAAATGTAATAGTGATGAGGTAACATTTGACGGAAGTTATGTAATCTGTGATAAGACTGGTGAAAAGGTTAGTCTTGTTAATATAGCTACAGCTTCTATGTGTGGAAATGATATTGCGTTAGTTACATCTAATACACACTCATCACCTTTATCACCACCACCATATATGGTAGGTGCGGCAGAAATTGAAGTTGATTTACAGACAGGTGAAAGTAAAATAATTGAATATGATGCTTGTGTTGACTGTGGAACGCCTGTCAATCCAAATCTTGCAAGAGTTCAGGCAGAAGGTGGAATTTTGCAGGGGATAGGAATGGCTATGTCAGAAAATATTACTTATGACGAAAAAGGTAAATTATACGAAAGTTCATTTTTACAATATAAGATACCATCAAGAATGGATATAGGTCATATTAATGTAGAGTTTGAGTCAAGCTATGAAAATGCAGGGCCATTTGGCGCAAAGTCAATTGGCGAAGTTGTTATTAATACACCACTTCCAGCAGTTACAGATGCTTTAAGTCATGCAGCAGGTAAGCGCTTTTATGAGCTTCCTATAACACCACAGCAAGTAGCAGAAGGAATAATGAAAAAGGTAAGTAAGAAAAATTAAATAAAAAACCAAAGTCAAAACTTAAGATATTTTTATGTGTCATTGCAATATTGATATTGGGAATAGGTGTATTTTCGGTGGTATATGTAAATGATTATTACCATGCAACAGATAAGGAAAGTGATATTGCAAGTACGGAAAATGTTATTGTAAAACAAACAGATACAGGATATCTTAAAAGTCTAGCAGAAAATGGAATTGATTGCTTTGTAGTACACTTGCTTTATTTGGAGTTAATAAAATGGACAAGGTAATGCAGGAATATAATTATGATCATTGGTATATATCAGGTCATTCTCTTGGTGGGGCTATAGCTTCTAGTTATTCCTATAAAAATAGTGATAAATTAGACGGAATTATATTTCTTGAGGCATACTCGATGAAAGATTTGTCTAATACTAATTTAAAAGTACTTTCACTTTTATGGAAGTGAAGATGGCGTGCTTAATATGGATAAGGTATACGATACAAGAAAATATATGCCAGAAAGTTATGAAGAATACTGCATACAAGGTGGCAATCACGCAGAGTTCGCAGAGTATGGTAAGCAAAAAGGTGATGGAAGTGCGACAATAACATCACAGGAGCAACAAAAGATAACAGTTGAAAAGATACTTGAAATGGCAAAATATATACAATGAAACGAGGGTTTTTAGTGAAAGGATAACATATTGAGAAAAAATACAAAAAGAAACATAAGAAGACAAATTAAAAGAGCAGTTACAGCAACTACAACAATGGCTTTTATTACAGTTAGTGCAACTTCACCATTGTTAAATGTACCATTTGTAACTTATGCGCAGGAAAATATTGCAGTACAAAATAGTGTAGTTGTTACAAGTGAAAGTGAATTGCGTCAAGCACTTAATGCTGGCAATAAAAATATTACAATTAATGGTAGTATTACAATAGCTGAAGCGACAGACGCAACTCCATTTATGATACCAGAAGGAGTTAATCTTACTGGTTCAGATAGTAATAGTGGACTTACATTAAGGGGAGCATTACAGCTTGCAGGTGATAATGTAACTTTTAAGGATATGCAGTTACATTTTATTTCAACAAATGCTCTCGGTAGTGTAATACATAGAGAAATATTTCTTGCAGGTCACAGCCTTACACTTGACAATGTTGATACTTATGTAAAAGGTGGTGCAGGTGCAGGACTTGGTGGATTTGGAGGAACAGAAAAAGAATTACTTCCAACAATATATGCAGGTGGATATAAAAACACTACTGTAGGGCAAAATGCAGAGCTTACTATTTTAAATGCAATTGAAAATACAAAAGTACAAGATATATATATGAGCCATGAACAAGATGATGAAAAGACATCATATAATGGAAATATTAAAATGACATTTGACGCTAAGACAACAGTAGTAGATACAATACATACTGAAAATAATTCAAAGGCTGATATACTTATTAAGGGCGTGATAAATAGTGTAGCAAGTTGTAAGATACAAAATATTTATGGAAATGAAAATACAACATTGACATTACAAAAATGTTCTGCTGATATGTCAATTAATAATGTTGAAAATATAATTCTTGGTAATGAAGCTGATTTAAGTTTATTATCAGGCGCAATTAAAAATATTGAGTTAAAAAATAATTCAACATTAAATATTACACAATATAGTGACAGTGATTTTGTTGAAATAACAGGAGATTTTATTGTAAGCAATTCTACAGATGAAAGTAATTTACAAGAAAATACATATCTTGTAACAGATAACAATAAACAACTTATTATAGCTGGAGATGTTTTAGGTAAAACAAATGTTGTAATTGAAGAAAAACACCCGTCTAAAGATTTTAAAGAAGATTATACATATATAACTGTGGCTGGAACTTCGAAGGAAGATAACTTTGTTGCTGGAAAAACAGGGTGGGATTTAAAGTATTCTATAAAAGATAATGGTGAAGCTAGTTGGGAAGCGGTAAAGGAAACAGGAACGCAACCAGAACCCGAAGAAACGACTGTTGGTAGAATAGAAATAAAGTCAGCACCTAAAAATGTTTATGTAAAAAGTATAATACAAACTGATGATTATGAGAGTCAAACTCCAGATATAACATCGTCATTTTATATTGATTGTTATGACAATAAGGGCAATATAATTGAATATGATAACATAGCAGATGATATTATTGACAATGTTATAGTAATAAAAACAGATTACTGGGAAAGTAAAGATAAGAGTGATTTAGATGAGAAGAAGTGGGGCGCTCCGATATGGTTAGAAACTCAAGAAAATTATGAAAATAGGTATTTTCTTGTAGCTAATAACGAAGCTGTTGCTGGAAAATATACATTTTTATTTATACCAAATGGGTATGATGTGGGTAATATTGAAACAGTTGGTGATATAAAAAAATTAGATGGTATACTTGCTGAATGGACAATTGAATTTACAGATACAGAAATAGTTGATGAAAAAATGGAAACACCGAATATATCAATTGACTATTCTAACGAAATCTTAACAGATTTTGACACGACAGGAAAGTATACAATTAATGATAAAGATGTTTTTGTATCACAAGATGGAACTGTGCAGTTAGATACAACTTATTTCGGGCAAACTCTTAATATTGTAAGAAAAGCAGTTGAAGAACATTATATTGATAGTGAAGCTCAAAGTATTGTTATTCCAACTAGAAGACAAGCACCACAAGTTGAAGGTAATGACGCAAGCTCCACAGGAGAAGATGATGGAGTAATTAATGGCGTATCAACAGCTATGGAATATAAAATGGTATCTGAAACTGATTGGCATGATTGTACATCAGATATAATCACAGACCTTGCACCAGCAGTATATCAAGTGCGTTTAAAAGCAGATAACAATAATTTTGCAAGTGATATAACAACAGTTACCATTAATCGTGAGGAAGTAAAGACATTTCATGTAGTAATAGGAAATGGTACTGGGACAAATGATTATAAAGTTGGAGATAAGGTAACAATTGTAGCGAAGGAAGCATTGCAAGGAATGGCATTTGATAAATGGGTATCAAATGTTGAAATTGAATATACTGATGATACAAATGCTAATTTAAGCACAGCAGTATTTATAATGCCTGAAAGTGATGTTGAGCTTACAGCAACTTATAAAGATATTTCAGCACCAACAGGGCAGATAACAATTTCAACTAACAAATGGAATGATTTTTGCAATAAAATAACATTTGGTATATTCTTTAAAGAAACTCAAAAAATAAATATAACAGCAGAAGATATAGGACTTGGTGTTGATAAAATTTATTACTATATTTCACAAGAACCTAAGTCAATGGAAGATATAAAAAGTCTTAACGATTTAGAATGGACTGAATATAAAGAAGAATTTTCAATCAAGCCTGACAAGAGCTGTGTAGTATATGCAAAAATAACAGATAAAGGTGGTAATGAAAAATATTTGTCGTCAGACGGACTTGTATTTGACGCAACATCGCCTACAATAACTGGTGTTAAAAATAATGAAAGTTATAAAGAAAGCGTAGAAATAACAGTAACAGACGATAATCTTGATTATTTAGAGATTGATGGTAAAATCGTAGGATATGAAAATGGAAACTATAAAGTCGACTATATAGCAGGTTCACATATTATAAAAGCTGTAGATAAAGCTGGTAATATGACACAGCTTACAATAAATATGGTAAAAGAAGAACCAACAACAGAAGAAGTAATAACAAAACCAGAAGAAACAACAACGGAAGAAGTGACAACAAAACCGGAAGAAACAACGCCAGAAGAAGTAACAACAAAACCGGAAGAAACAACAACAAAAGAAGTAACAACAAAACCGGAAGAAACAACAACGGAAGAAGTGACAACAAAACCGGAAGAAACAACGCCAGAAGAAGTAACAACAAAACCGGAAGAAACAACAACAAAAGAAGTAACAACAAAACCGGAAGAAACAACAACAAAAGAAGTGACAACAAAACCAGCAGAAACAACAAAGCCGACAGAAGCGACAACAAAAGTAACGCAGGCAACAACAAAGCCAACAGAAGCTACAACAAAAGTAACGCAGGCAACAACAAAGCCAACAGAAGCGATAACAAAAGTAACGCAGGCAACAACAAAGCCAACAGAAGCGACAACGAAAGTAACGCAGGCAATAACAAAACCGACAGAAGCGACAACAAAAGTAACGCAGGTAACAACGAAGCCGACAGAAGCGACAACAAAAGTAACGCAGGCAACGACAAAACCGACAGAAGCGACAACGAAAGTAACTGAGGCAACAACAGAAACAATACAAGAGCCAACACAAGCTGAAAAGTTAGAAATTTTAGCTGATGGTAATTGGTATTATACAGTAGATGGAGTAACAGATTATAACTATAATGGTCTGGCTGAAAATGAATATGGTTGGTGGAAGGTTTCTAATGGAGAAATAGATTTTAGTTATAATGGACTAGCCGATAATAAATACGGTTGGTGGAAGATAACTAATGGCACAGTTGACTTTAACGCAAATGGACTTATATTAGATGAAACAACAGCTACGTGGTGGTATTTTAATGGAGGAGCTATTGATTTTAATTATACTGGATTAGCTGAAAATGAATATGGTTGGTGGAAAGTATCTAATGGAAAAGTAGATTTAAGTTTTGATGGATTAGCCCTAAATGAATATGGCTGGTGGAAAATATCAAACGGAGTAATAGATTTAAGCTATAATGGAATATCATCTAATGAATATGGAACATGGAAAGTAACATCAGGAACAGTAGACTTCACAGCAAATGGTTTAATATTTGATGATATAACTGATAAATGGTGGTATTTTAATCAAGGAGCTATTGATTTTAATTACACTGGATTAGCTTTAAACGAATATAACTGGTGGAAAATATCGAATGGAACATTAGATTTAAGTTACACAGGACTTGCGTTAAATGAGTATGGTTGGTGGAAAGTAACTAATGGAGTAATAGATTTAAATTATAATGGAATTGCATCTAATCAATATGGAACATGGAAAGTAACATCAGGAACAGTAGACTTCACAGCAAATGGTTTAATATTTGATAGTGAATCTGATAAATGGTGGTACTTTAATGGAGGAGCTATTGACTTTAGTTACACAGGACTAGCTTTAAATGAATATAACTGGTGGAAAATATCAAATGGAACAATTGATTTTAACTAT
>OOAI01000857.1_pt1 | contig 12895 bp, 13 predicted proteins | sample 1671191 | NCBI WGS metagenome assembly OOAI01 (sample SAMN06348131, study PRJEB24527) | human gut metagenome | biome: human gut; feature: ankylosing spondylitis patient; material: feces | host: Homo sapiens | place: China | collected 2015-10 | reverse complement strand
TGAACCGCGGTGAGGCAGAAGAACACGCCGTGGTGCGGGAAGTCCGGGAAGAAACTGGGTTGGAAGTAGAGCACCTCCGGTTCAACCGTACTAAGTTTTTTGAGCCGTCTAACACGCTGATGCAACCATTCGGACGTTTGTGATGAAATTCCATGAGATGGGACTGCTTACTGCAAGAAAAGCAGGAAACAGGGTGTTCTATCATGTCGGTGGGACTTCTGACGGTCGGCCATTATAATGAATCCAAAAGGAGAACGTTATGAAAACGATTCGTGTTGTGGCCGCTGTGATTTGCGACTCCATGCAGGAAAAGTACAAAATCTATGCTACCGCCTGCGGTTATGGCGACTACAAAGGCCAGTGGGAGTTTCCGGGCGGCAAAATCGAGCCGGGAGAAACCCCGCAGCAGGCTCTGAAGCGGGAAATCGAAGAAGAACTGGACACGGAAATCGCCGTGGGGAATCTAGTTGGAACAATCGAGTATGATTATCCGGCGTTTCATCTTTCCATGGACTGCTTCTGGTGTGAAGTGGTTTCCGGCGAGCTTGTGCTGAAAGAAGCGGAAGCTGCACGATGGCTGACGAAGGAGGAGTTGGATTCCGTTCCGTGGCTTCCGGCGGATCAGACCATTTTGGATGTTATCAGAAGTTCAATGCAGCCAGTGAAACCACTCCATACCAGCGAATATGACAACGAACCTCTGCAGAGATGCTGAGTGTTTACGGCATGAAGGATGAACTGGGCCGTCCCATGATGCTGCTGGTGAAAGCCGCTATTCCGAAAAAATTGTAAAACAGAGGCCTCTGAATCTTTTCCTAATAAGAAAGAGATTCGGAGGCCTTTATTGGTTGATTTAGCTAACAGTCGTGTCGAAAGACATCCCGTCTGAGGGCAAAGCGAAGGTTTTGCTTTTCAGGCGGGATTTTTTTGCTTTTTGGGACTGTTGTATACAATATATGGACTAAGAGGGTGGGTGACTTGGACTACGAGTCCATAAACTTTTGCTCGAAAGTACGATACACTATTGTCACGGCAGCGGCCCAGCTCCGAAAGGGAGCGGGAGCCGCAGCCGGGCGGAACTTGAAAATTGAATATTGATATGGCTTTGCTGGTCAGTCTGGCTCTGAACGTTCTGAGCGGAAACCGCAGCGAATAGCGGACAACCAGTAACCCGTAAAAATGAGGTGATAGCGATGTAATCGGAGGTGAGTGAGCCATGCGAAAGAGTGCCCCCATTGAAGTGGTGGTACATTACCCCAAAACGAAAGAGGGATGGGACGAACTCGGAAAACGGGTCGCAACCGCCCACGCCAACTATGTGATCGAAAAAATCGACCGTCTGAACTGCCCCACATGGCAGAAGCTCGAATTGCTGCAGGCGGTGATCGATACTACCAAAGGAACTTACAAACCCAAAGAACACCAAAAGCCCGGTTGGCAGCCGAGCCGATAAACAAAGCTCCACGCTCAACATATGCTTTTCTGCTCTGACCAGAGACGGTCAGATTCAGAGGCAGTGTTGAGCGTGGGGCTTTTTGTGTTATATAAGTTTTTGGAATTTTGCTGACAAAATAAAATCATTTTTTTGCTGAAAGAGCGTATCGAAACCGTCCTGATGGAGCAGCAGAAAAAGCTTTTTGAAAAGTAAAAGCTCTTGCGTCCCGTGAAAAAAGAAGGTAATATAAATACAGAGCAAGACACAGAACGCAGGGAGGAATGAAAACCATGTTTTACGAGATCATGCACCGGGAAAGCTGTGTGGCACAACTCAGCACGACAGGGGAATGCAGGGTCTGCCTCGAGGATTTCATGCCCTATGATCTGGTTCTGGTGGAATCGGATGATTTTGACGAGCGCATCAATAATGTAACGAACTTTTACTATTGGTGCGCCTCCCGGATGTTGACGTTGGATCGCACCTACGCCAAGGAAATCCTGAACAGTATCGGTGCATCTCAGAGTGTTACGGACAGGGAACGAGCACAGATTGCATTATCCTACCATTGTCTGTCTTTGCTGGATGTGTTCTGGGTGAAAGAAGAAAACGAGAAGATTCGATTCGAGGATATCAACCTTTTTGCACACTCCTTAAGCAATGCGCTTGTGGATATTGCGCTGCGGGGGCACCAAATGACGGTGACAAACGCCCATCTTCTGGCAAATGACCTGTCTACGGGCGGCTTGTACCCCAAGGCGTGGGTGCGAAAAGAGGATGGCTTCTATCTTTACAAGGATGGTGGCAGGGAAGCGGTGGAACGTGAAGTGCTGGCAAGCAAAATCTGCCGGTGCTTTGACTGCCATCAGGTACTGTATGAGCAGGGGATGTTTGAAAATGAGCCGGTTTCCATCAGCAAAATCATGACATCCCAGCGATACAGTCTTGTGACCTATGCAGCCTATGACGTCTACTGCACAAAACGTGATTGGAATACGCTGGATAAGATCTTAGAGCTGGATGCTCCCGGCTACTATATGATGAACATTCTGGATTATCTGGTGGGCAATACCGACCGTCATTGGGAAAATTGGGGTCTGCTGGTAGACAACGAAACCAATCAGCCCATCCGTCTGCATGACCTGATGGACTTCAACCGGGCGTTTCAGCAGTACGACACGCCAGAAGGCGCAAACTGTCTGACCGTTGGAAAACGCCATCTGAGCCAAAAAGATGCTGCAGTGGAAGCGGTGCGGAACATCGGACTGAACCAAGTCCGTCAGGTGGAGCACACCGTATTCTCCGAGCATCCGGCATGGAAAGCAACGTTTGAAGAACGACTGCGTGTTTTACGGAACGCCATGTGAGTCAGAGCGAATATCTGAATGATTGAAACAGAATGATTCCATAACGAAAGCCCGTCTGCGCTGCCACATATCGTGGCTTGCAGACGAGCTTTTTCGTTTGGCCGGAGAAAAATTACCATACCTCACACGCGCAGCATAGATGGAAAATCGGGCCTTAAAGATTTCGAAGGTATTCTTCAATGTTTTGGTATTGGATGCCGTTCAGGATCTGATCTTCACCACGGTAGAGAACAAATTTTCCGGTGATGGGACCATAGCGATGTTCTGTTTGGGCACATTTTTCAGAGTCGATCAAATGGCGGTATTGGAATGGTGCGATTTCCCTACTGTTCTCTCGGCTCCAAAAAATCCATTTTGACGTAGATGCGTCATTGCGCGAAAGAGGTGGATTCTCTTTTCCATCCCAAAGTGCGCTGGGGAGAGGATAGCAAATGAGCTGCGGATGCATTTTCGCAGGGAGCGCAGAAATGGTGTGGTCGTTTCCCTGCAGGAAACACTGGAAGCGGGAAAGGAGGACAGCGCACTGACCCTTTCCGATGTACTGCAGGACGGTTTCTGCATGGAGGATGCTTGTGAGCGGCAGGACGAGGCCCGGCGGCTGCGCAGGCTGATCGAGGGCCTGCCCGCCCGGGAGCGCAAGCTGATCCTGCTGCGGTACGGGCTGGCGGGTCAGCCGCCCCTGACCCAACTGGAAACGGCACAGCTGCTCCAGATCAGCAGAAGTTATGTCTCAAGGCTCGAGACCCACGCATTGGAACATCTGCGCAAAGGCTGGCTTCAAGAATCACCGGGAGAATAAAGGGTGCCGCCTGCGGGCGGCTACATATCCTCTTTTAGCAGCTTTGCGGAGCAATGCGCCTGTTACCCGTATATTTTCCCCACGATCTTTCCGCGTGCTGCGGCGGGCAGGAGCTTGCACAAAAGGCTCAGGAATTTATACTGTGTGCCGGCAACATAAACGACTGCCGGTTTCTTTTTCTCCACAATACCGGCGATGTACCGTCCGATGCGTGCCGGGTCCATGCCGTTTTGCTCGTCATGCTCCATCTGACTGACGCTCCGGGAGATGCGCCCGCCGTATTCATCATCGCCGAGAATGCTTTTCTGACGTGCTTTTGTAAATCCGGTGCAGATGTCACCCAATTCTACGACGGTAACATGGATGCCGTAGGGCTTGACTTCGTTTGCCAGAGCGTAAGAGTAAGAAGAAACGGCGGCCTTGCTTGCAGAGTAGAAGGTCTGGAACGGAATGTGCGCTACGGCAGCAACAGAGCTGATGTTCACAATATGCCCCTTCCCTTGATGGCGCATGAATGGGAGAACTGCTTTATTTACAGTGACCGTCCCGAAAAAGTTTACATCAAACTGTGCTTTGGCTTGCTCCAAGGATGTAAACTCCACCGCACCGGAAATGCCAAAACCTGCACAGTTGATCACTGCATCAATTTTGGTCTCTTTTTGGATGACCTGCTGCACCGCGGCGTTGACCGCATCTTCATCGGTCACATCGACAGACAGATGGGTGACACCCTCCATAGGGATATTCCTGCGGCTGAACTCATAGACGATGCAGCCGTTCTCTTTCAGAGCGGATGCCGTGCACCGCCCAATGCCGGAGCTTCCTCCGGTAACAATGACGACCTTGTTGTTTTCTCCTGCCATGACTTTCCTCCTGAAAATGTTGATCTGGTTCGAGTATACCGCACCGCAAGACGACTGTCTATACTGATAGCCGGATTGTGGAAAAGTACAATAAAGTAAAAAAGAAACCCGTTCCCATCTTGACACTCCGCAAAGAATGTGGTATTGTAATTAAGCATAGAATAAATTTCCATTCAAGTGTTTAATTTGTTCGTGCCTTACAAAAAAGAGAATTGTACGTGAGCAGCGTCGTTGGATTGTTACCGTTTGGCGGGCTAGACCAACTCTGCATAGCACAAGCCGAAAGCGTGTTTCAGCCTTCGGTATGTTTGCTGTGTCAAGAGTGGTCTTTTTTTATTGCCTTTTTCAACCTGAGGAGGAGAAACAATGCAATATACCGTCAAAAAAACGATCAACAACAACATTCTGCGCGTAGTGGACCCCACGGGCTGCGAGTTGATCGTTACCGGGCGCGGTCTGGGCTTTGGCGTTAAGCCGGGCTATAAAATTGAGGCTGAAACCGTGGAGCGCAGCTACCGCATGACCAGCCCTGCCGTGCAGCAGAAGTTGGTGGAACTTCTGGAACAGATCCCGTATGAGCATCTGCTGCTCACCGATGAGCTGGTGGCAATGATCCGCAGTCGGGTGAACTACCCGCTGAACGAAAGTCTGCTCATCACGCTGGCCGACCACATCAGCTTTGCCATTCAGCGCAGCGAACAGGGGATTCGCTTTTCCAACCCGCTGATGGCTCCCATTCGGGAATTCTACCCGGAAGAGTATCGCCTTGGTATGGAGTGCCTTGCCACCATCCGCCAGCGCTGCCATACAGACCTTTCGGACGACGAGGGCGGCTTCATTGCGCTGCACATCGTCAACGCAGAGCTCAACACCACCATGAGCGTGGTGAACGATGTCACCCGCTTTGTGGATGGCTGCGTGCAGGTGGTGGAATACTTTTACAACTGCCATTTTGACCGGGATGCACTGGATTTCAGCCGCTTTACAGTACATTTGCGCTTTTTTGCGCAACGCGTATTTCAAGGAAAACAGGAGCAGGAAAACGATACCCACGACGAGGTGTTCCGCGCCCTGATCGCCCGCAATTGCAGCGAACACTACAAATGCGCCTGCTGCATTGCGGAGTATGTCCGCAACACCTGGCACAAGGAGCTTTCGGACGAGGAACTGGTGTTCCTTACGATCCATCTGAAACGGATTCGGATGAGAAAATAAGCTCTTTTGCTTCACTTTTGATTCTCCACAGGTCTTTCCTGTGTGGATATATATGCTGGATACGAACTTGAGAAAAGGAGAACTGAAGATGAAAGACAAGATCTTTGGCGTGCTGCAGCGCGTGGGACGCAGCTTTATGCTGCCCATTGCGCTGCTGCCTGTAGCGGGCCTGCTGCTGGGTATCGGCAGCTCGTTCACCAACGAAACCATGCTGGCGGCCTATGGCCTGAACAGCGTCATCCACCCCGGTACCCTGATCTACACCATTCTGGACGTAATGAGCCAGACCGGCAGCGCCGTGTTCAACAATCTGGCGCTGCTGTTCGCCATGGGCGTGGCCATCGGCATGGCTCGCAAGGAAAAAGAGGTGGCCGCCCTGTCCGGCGCAGTGGCCTATATCATTATGAATACGGCCATTCAGGCCATGATCAATGCGGCAGGCGGCGTAGAAGCGATGCCTGCCAACTCCACCACCACCATGCTGGGCATCACGACCCTGCAAATGGGTGTGTTCGGCGGCATCGTGGTCGGTCTGGGCGTGGCGGCGCTGCACAACAAGTTCTATAAGATCGAGCTGCCGCAGGTGCTGGCCTTCTTTGGCGGCACACGCTTTGTGCCCATCGTCAGTTCTATTGTGTATCTGGTGGTCGGCATTGCCATGTTCTATATCTGGCCGGTGGTGCAGAGCGGGATTGCCGCACTGGGTGCACTGGTGCTGGCTTCCGGCTACGCAGGCACCTTTATTTACGGCCTGCTGGAGCGTGCGCTGATCCCCTTTGGACTGCATCATGTGTTCTATATGCCGTTCTGGCAGACCGCTGTGGGCGGCACCGCCATCATCGATGGCGTCACCGTGACCGGCGCACAGAACATCTTCTTTGCCGAGCTGGCTTCCAAGTCCACCACGGTGTTCTCGGTCAGCGCTACCCGTTTCATGGCCGGTAAGTTCCCCTTTATGATGTTCGGTCTGCCCGGCGCGGCGCTGGCGATGTACCAGTGCGCCAAGCCGGAAAAGAAAAAGGTTGCAGGCGGCCTGCTGCTGTCTGCCGCCTTGACGGCTTTCCTCACCGGCATCACCGAGCCGCTGGAATTTACCTTTATCTTTGTGGCACTGCCCATGTACGCGGTGCACTGCGTGCTGGCCGGTCTGTCCTTCATGCTGATGCACATCCTGAATGTGGGCGTGGGCATGACCTTCTCCGGCGGTCTCATCGACCTGGTGCTGTTCGGTGTGATGCAGGGCAACGACAAGACCCACTGGATGTGGGTGGTCGTGGTCGGTGCGGTGTACTTTGTACTGTACTACATCATTTTCCGCTTTATGATCTCCAAGTTTGACTACAAGACCCCGGGCCGCGATGATGCCGAGGAAGTCAAGCTGTACACCCGTGCGGACGTGAACGCCCGCAGCGCCGCTTCCGGCAGCACCGCCCCCGCAGGGGATGATCCGGTCAGCGCCCTGATCGTAGAAGGTCTGGGAGGTGCCGACAACCTGTCCGACGTGGACTGCTGCGCCACCCGCCTGCGCTGCACCGTCAAGGATGTTGCGCTGGTCAAACAGGATGTGCTCAAGGCCTCCGGTGCCTCCGGCGTGATCTGCAAGGGCGACGGTGTGCAGGTGGTATACGGCCCCAAGGTGGCTGTCATCAAGGCAAAGCTGGAAGATTATCTGGAAAGCACCCCCAAGATCCCGGCTGCCGCTCCTTCGCCGGCAGCGGCACCCGCACCCGCAGCAAAGGATACCGTGTTATCTGCCTGCCTGAACGGCACTGTAGTGCCGCTGGCCGATGTGAAGGATGAAGCCTTTGCCAGCGGTGCACTGGGGGACGGCATTGCCATTGAGCCCACCGATGGTGAACTGGTGGCACCTGCTGACGGTGAGATCTCCTCCACCTTTGAGACCCACCATGCCGTGGGCATGACCACGGTTGACGGTGCCGAACTGCTGATGCACATCGGCATCGATACGGTCAAGCTGGGTGGCAAGCACTTTACCTACCTCGTCAACGAGGGTGACAAGGTGAAGAAAGGTCAGCCGTTGATCCGCTTTGAACTGGAAGCCATTAAGGCCGAAGGCTATCCCGTGACCACGCCGCTCATTGTCTGCAATACTGATGACTATGCCGCTGTCGTGGCTAAAGCCAGTGGCACCGTAAAGCAGGGCGATGCGCTGCTGGAACTGAAGCACTAAGCGTTTCTCCCAAACGGTAAGGCAGGGTTGTTATAAAGGGAGGCTGTTGCAAAATAGCCCCAACGAAAAAATGAGATAGACTTCCCCGAAAGGGGGGCCTATCTCATTTTTTGTTGTAAGCTGAAATTGCAATGAACCAACTACAACATGAACAGTATCCTCGGCGGCTTTTTTGTATATAGGGCAGCAATTCTTGACCGTTTTTATGAACTACTAATTATCGCTGTATTCTTGCTATGAATGTCTTTTGTCGGTATATTGCAAAGAGGACCTCTGTAACACCGAAAACGGACGGATGTTCGTGGAGCTGTATCTGGGTAAACAGGAACATCACGTTTCGAGGATCTTATATTAAACAGGGCAGCAGCCCTATAAAAAAAGTGACAGCGTTTCAGCTTGAAATGCTGCCACTCTTTTTTGTTGTCTATATCACAGATAAAATAGCGTTCCATCTTGAAAACAACGTAAATATTTATTATAATAAGATAAATAGTTGTGACTTTTGCAAAGGAGGGCTGAAGTATGGCAGCGCAGCGCACCTATCTGGCAATCGACCTGAAAAGTTTCTATGCCTCGGTGGAGTGCGTAGACCGTCATCTCGACCCCCTGACCACCAATCTGGTGGTGGCAGATGCTTCCCGCACCGAAAAGACCATCTGCCTTGCGGTGTCGCCGTCCTTAAAAGCTTACAGGATACCCGGCAGAGCACGGCTGTTTGAAGCCGTTCAGCGGGTCCGGGAAGTCAACGCCCAGCGGCTGCAAACTGCCATCCGGCAGAAAAAGGCAGTCCGGGGAGAGGATGGCAAGTACCACTTTGCCAGCACCTCTTTCGATGCCAACGTCCTGAACGCAGACCCGGCGCTGGGGTTGAGTTACATTGTTGCGCCGCCCCGGATGCAGCGGTATCTGGACGTTTCCACCCAAATCTACAAGACCTACCTCAAATATGTGTCCCCGGCGGATATCTACCCCTACTCCATCGACGAGGTTTTCATTGATGTGACGGGCTATCTGCCCTACTACCACATGAGCGCCCACGAGCTTGCCATGACCATGGTGCGGGAGGTGCTGTGCAACGCCGGCATCACCGCAACGGCAGGCATCGGCACCAACCTCTACCTTGCAAAGCTGGCCATGGACATTGTGGCAAAGCACATCCCGGCAGACAAAGATGGTGTCCGCATTGCGGAACTGGACGAGCAGTCCTACCGGTATCTGCTGTGGAACCATCGCCCGCTGACGGATTTCTGGATGACCGGTCCCGGCACCGTCAAGCGACTGGAAGCCCACGGCATTTATACGATGGGGGATTTGGCACGGTTTTCTATCCACGGAGAAGATCGACTGTATGAAATTTTTGGCGTGGATGCGGAAATTCTCATTGACCACGCATGGGGATATGAGCCCTGCGGTATGGAGCAAATCAAAAGCTACAAGCCCAGCACCAACAGCATCAGCGAGGGGCAGGTGCTGACCTGCCCTTACCCCAACGACAAAGCAAAGCTCATCGTCCGGGAGATGGCAGAGATTCTGATGTTCCGGCTCACCGAAAAGAAGCTGGTGACGGAATCCATCACTTTGGAGATAGGCTATGACCGGGAGAATGTGGACAAGGGCGGCTACCGTGGTCAGACCCAGACCGACCGCTACGGCAGGGTCATCCCCAAAGCGGCGCACGGCACTATCCGGTTTGATGCCCCTACCAATCTGGGCAGCACCCTCATCAACGAAAGCGCAAAGCTGTTTGAGCGCATCACCGACCCGGCGCTGACGGTGCGTCGCATCACCATCAACGCCAACAAGGTCACGCCGGACGAGGGCTTCTATCAGGTGGACTTTTTTACCGACACCAAGAAGCTGGAAAAGGAGAAAAAACTCCAGCAAGCCATGCTGGGCATCAAGAACAAGTACGGCAAAAACGCCGTGCTGAAAGCCAGCAGCTACGAAGAAGGTGCCACCATGCGCCAGCGCAATGCGCAGATCGGTGGTCACAGCGCAGGAGGTTCGGATGGAAAACTACAAAAATAGCAAGATCGGACAAGAGACCGCCCAAAAGTACGGGGACATCATAGAGATGGAACGCCCCCAGACCGAAGAATCCCTTCGCAAGCACCCCCGCATGACTTTACAGAACCGGGCAAAGATTTTCTCTCCCTTTGCAGCCTTGCGTGGTTATGATGAGCAACTTGCCGCAGAAAAGCAGCGCACCGAGCGTGTGCCCAAGCGCATTCTGACCGAGGAAGAAATGTCGGCTCTGTCCGATCGGCTGATGCAGGTCACCAAGGGCATGACCATCACGGTGCGGTACTTCAAGGAGGATACCGCCCACCCGGAGATCCCGGCGGTAGGCGATTACCTCACCCTGACCGGAAAAGCAGACCGCATCGACCCGGTGTTCCGCACCTTGCAGGTGGGCGATACCGTGGTGCCCTTTGAAGATCTGGTGGAGGTCAGCGGGGAAGGTATCATGGACATTGATGCATATCTGGGCATCGGAGAAGAATGACATTGCAAAGAAATGCTGAAAGAGAACTTTATGGGATATCATCTTTGGTAAAATGACCTCAGAAGAAGCAAAACACACTTCAGACGGAGGAAAATACAATGGCAAACGGTGATTACGGCTATTTCGGCAAAGGCGACACGGGCTATGCCCAGTACATGACGGCTTTCAACCGCAACTTCGGCGGCTCGTCCGGCGGCGGTGGCGGCGGAAACCACAACAACAATGGCGGTGGCGGCGGCAGCAGGTGCGGCTGCCTGATCGCTATTGCAGTGGTCGTGGTGTTGATCCTGATCGTCTTGGGTGGCTGAATCAATCCCTGCAGGTGAAACACAGGTTTTCCCTGTGGGGATTTTTTGAATCCGCTTGTAGAAAGCAACGGTCTATGGTAGAATGAAGCCAAAGAAAAACAGGAGGGCTTACACATGGTTTTACTGGTTGTGGATACACAGAAAGGTATCGTGGATGAACGCCTGTATGCGTTTGAAAAGTTTGTCAGCAACATCAGGAAACTAATCCGGACTGCCCGCGAACAGGGAATCGAGGTCGTCTATGTCCAGCATGACGATGGGCCCGGTACAGGCTTTTCCATCGGAGACGATGAATTTGAGGTCTATTCCGGGTTTGCGCCGCTGCTGACTGAAAAACGGTTCGTCAAAACCGTATGCAGTGCGTTCAAAAAAGAAAGCGGTCTGCTGGAATATCTGACGGAAAAGGGCGAAAAAGATGTGATGGTCTGCGGCATCATGACCGACTTCTGCATCAATGCAACGGTGGAGGCGGGCTTTGAGCATGGCCTGCACATGATCGTTCCTGCCTATGCAAATTCCACGCAGGACAACGAGTATATGACAGGGGAGCAGAGCTACCACTATTACAATGAATTCCTCTGGCCGGACCGCTATGCCGATTGTGTGCCCATGGACAAGGCGCTGGAACTGCTCAAAAAGTGAGGTGTTTACAATGATTTCTGAAAAAGTAAAAAATCAGATTCAAGTGGTGCAGGGTGATATTACCAAACTGGACTGTGACGGCATCGTGAATGCGGCCAATCGCAGTCTGCTGGGTGGCGGCGGTGTGGATGGTGCCATCCACCGGGCAGCAGGGCCGGAACTGTTGGCGGAGTGCCGCACGCTGCACGGCTGCCGCACCGGAGAAGCAAAAATCACTAAGGGCTACCGGTTGAAAGCAAAGTACATCATTCATACGGTAGGCCCGATTTATTCCGGCACAGCAGAGGATGCCGCGCAGCTGGCGGACTGCTACCGCAATTCGCTGAACCTTGCCAAAGAGCATGATGTCCATAGCATTGCGTTCCCGGCAATTTCGACCGGCGTGTATGGCTACCCGCTGGAAGATGCCACGGAGATTGCGGTCAAAACAGTGGCGCAGTGGCTGGAAGCACATGCGGATTACGCAATGCAGGTGATTTTCTGCTGCTTCGATGCCCGGACGGAGCGGGTGTATCAGGCAAGAGCTCTGCAACAGTGAAAGCGGCAGGATGGTCGTGGAACTGTATCTTGGTAAACAGGATGGGCATGGCTCCCGAATCCTGTACTGAAAATGGAGTAAAGATTGAAATACAGAGAAATCGCAGACGGCATTTTTGTTGACCGTCCCAACCGTTTTATTGCCCATGTGAAAGTGAATGGAGCAGTGGAAACCGTCCATGTCAAAAACACCGGACGGTGCAAGGAGCTGCTGCTGCCCGGTGCGGCGGTGCGTCTGGAAGTGTCGGACAACCCGAAACGCAAGACAAAATATGACCTTGTGGCGGTCCGCAAGCAGGAACTTGGCTGGGTCAACATGGACAGTCAGGCACCCAACAAGGTGGTAGGAGAATGGCTCTCAAAGCAGGAATTTGACCTTGTCAGGCCGGAGTTTGCATACGGAAAATCCCGCATTGATTTTTACATGGAAAAGGGCGAACAGAAATACTTGCTGGAGGTCAAAGGCTGCACATTGGAAGTGGGCGGCATCGGTTATTTCCCGGATGCACCCACCGAACGGGGCGTGAAGCACTTGCATGAGTTAGCGCAGGCGCAGCGGGCAGGGTATCGGTGCATAGTGGCCTTTGTAATTCAGATGGAAGGCATCACCGAGGTGAGGCCGAATGTTGGCACGCAACCGGAGTTTGGCACAGCGCTGGCCGAAGCGAAAGCCGCAGGTGTGAGCGTGCTGTTCCTGCTCTGCCATGTCGGGCGGGACAGTCTGGAAATCGTGGAGCAGCGGGAAGCGTGAAAAAGGGAGGAAATGACACTATATTTGTGTTTGGCGAATGCAGTCTCCCTCGGCGGCGACAGCGACACCCTTGCCTGCATCACCGGCGGCATTGCCGAAGCCTTTTACGGGATGCCACAGAAACTGCGGGCAGAGACCTTGAAGCGCCTGCCGGAGGATCTGCGGGCGGCCCCTTTTCGTGCAGGTGCTTTTCTGCAAGGGGAAAGCGTGGTATACTGAGGGCGGAAAATCGGAATTTGAGGTGGAAATATGGCATCAAGCAAGGAATACTTAGAGTTTAT
>OOAI01000848.1_pt1 | contig 13016 bp, 7 predicted proteins | sample 1671191 | NCBI WGS metagenome assembly OOAI01 (sample SAMN06348131, study PRJEB24527) | human gut metagenome | biome: human gut; feature: ankylosing spondylitis patient; material: feces | host: Homo sapiens | place: China | collected 2015-10 | reverse complement strand
CTGTATAGCTCACTGGCTGTGAACCTTTCAGAACCAACACAATTGTAGCAAGCAGGGCGTCCGTATATACAAACGCCATTTTTGCTCTGCAAAATGCTTGTTGGGATAGTCCCAAACCCTTTGTGTACTGCATCCGCTGGATGCAGGCTGCGCATTTGTGCCAAATGCTTCTATAACGAAAAAGAACGCCGAGGACTCTCCCCAAAATGGGAAGGATCCTCGGCGTTTTCTGTTTAGCGGGTCTGCGCTTTTTCTTTGGAGACCTTTTCTTCTGCGAAGAACATCTCGACATTCTTCTGAGCTTTCATCAGTTCCTGCATCTCATCCCGCGCTTTGCGGTACTCAGGGTATGCCGATTTCTTTTTTGCCAACAACTCAGCGTATTCGACATTCAGCTCCTTTACCTTTGGCAGCTTTTTCAGTCCGGCCTCATCAAAAGCTGCTTTTGCCGCCCGGTGCAGTGTAATCTGTTCCCGGTGTTCTTCCAGAAACTTTTTGCTGTATCCAGCCTTACGGTAGGCATCATACACATGTCGTGTCCTAGCGTAGTTGACGATATGCGCTCGGAGGACAGCAATCTCTGCCATACGTTGCTCTGCGGCCTTGATGGAATCGCCCAATTCGTGATACTGTGCAGTCGTTGCATTTACTCTCTCCTGCATTTCTTCAATGCTGCCGATTTTATTTTCCTGCAAAAAGATCAGGGTCTTGGACATCTCTTTCAGATTGTAGCGTTTCGCCCACCGTGCATAACCTTCGCCCTTGCCCTCGGAGAGTTTTGCCTGAATGTCCACCAACAGGTGGAACGGTTGCTCTTTCGGCGGCTGCTTTTGATGTGGGCGATGTTCGGCTTCTCTGGCAATGACCGCCTTTATCTCATCTTCGCTGTACCCTGCGCCCAGTGTCCGAAAACGGATAAAGCGTTTCTGCCGAGTGCCTTTGACGGAAGTGTGCTTACCTCGTTTGATCTCATAGCCCTGCTGTTCCAGCTTTTGAAGAAAGGCTTCAAAGTCTTCGGGCTTCTCGTTCAGCAGGATGTTGTCGATTATGGCACACAGCTTATCCCGATTGCTTTCTCTGGGGGGATAAAGGGTGCGCTTTTGCCGCTCCCGGTACGGCTTGATTTCAATGACGGACAACTGATGCTCCAGACAAATCAAATCGCTCAGTCGCTGCACCGCAAGCCCAGATAACAAAAAATCCCGGAATTTCCGGGTTCCGTCCAAGGCAGTGGAATTGTAAATAATGTGGTTGTGGACGTGTGCCCGGTCGGTGTGGGTAGCAACGATAAAAGCGTGTTTACCCTTCAAAAATCGCTCGGCAAGCTCATAACCGACCTTGTTTGCTTCCTCGGCGGTGATCTCTCCGGGCTTGAAAGACTGACGAATCTGATAGGCGATCACATCACTTTTCTGCCTGCGCCCGGTGGCAAGTTCATATTGGCGTTTGGAGAGCATAAATTCTTCATCCACTGTCAGGGGGCTGCACTCGTAACTGCTGACCAGTTCGCCCTGCTGTGTCTTGTCCGGGTTCTGGGCGTAATCTGTTCGGCTTTTCAGGCAGGCCGCAACCGACTTGCCTTTGTTTTTGTGCAGCGCAATCAAGCGTGTTGCAGCCAGTTCTACCACCTCCCGGCAAAAAGAAAATGCCGCACAATGGCGGCATAAAAATTTTATAATTCTGCAATCCAGCCGCTGAACCATTCCACGGCTTCTACAATGACCGTTCCGGCGGTGATGAGCAGGAAGCAGCCAAACTCTGCCACCAGCAAAATCAAAAACTGCATCCACTCCCGGCAGTACAGCGTATAAAGACCGCAGCCGAAAATATACAGCATGGGCAGCGCCAGCACAAACGCCGACAGGTTCAGCGTCCATTTCAGCATCAGCGCAAGGAAAGCCGTAAGCAGCCAAAACGGGAAAACGATCATCTTAAAAACGAACCTCATATCCAGCACCTGCCTTTCTTTCACCCCTATTATAAAGGTGGCAACCACCGCTTTGCAAGGATGTCAACCCTTATGTAGCCCCGCAGTCCTCCAACTGCGGGAAAAAATTTTAGAGGTCTGCCAGCCGGGAGAGAATCTGCCGACCAATCTCAATCAGTTCATCCAGCCGCTGCCGCAGGTCCTCCATGTCGGCGGCGTAGATTTTGCCGCACTCGTTGGCACGTTTGGCGTACTGGTTCAGATTGTTGCTGCACATCTGCAAAAGATATGCCATGCGCCGCAGTTGCGGCAGGTCAAGGTTCAGACAGTAGCCGTCCAGCGCCATCTTGCGGATATAGGCACTCAGGCTGCGGATGCCCATGCCCAGCATCTTTTCATAAATGCGGTTCTTCTCAGCTTTTGTGGTTCTCAGGATGATGATCTCGTCCCGCTTTTCTTTCATCGGGCATCACCATCCTTATCATAATAGCAGCGGAAGGGCTTCACCGGCTCCGGCTTGTCCGACTTTTCTTCCAGTGCTGCCAGCACCGAGGGGCGGCGGGGTGCATCCTCGTCTGGTTCTTCCTCCTGTTCCGGGTCGTGGCTCTTTTCGTCCACGTCCAACTGGGCGTTCAGCTCTGCAAGCCGAGCGGACTTCTCTGCCAGTTCTTCCTCCTGTGGGAAGGGCTTCTCCACCTCGATTTGCGCCGCCGCCTGCTGCTGATGCAGAGTGGCCAGTTCATTCTCAGCAGAGTTAATGCGCTCCGGGAAGTTGTTCAGCGAATTATCCAGACGGATAATGTTGCCCAGCGGGTCGGTGCCCAAGGGCACCGGGTATCTCCGCTGACCCTTCAGAATCGCCTGATATTCGCTGCGGAAGGTATCGAACCGCAGAGACAACTCAAAGCCCCGGTAGCTGCCGATGACTTTTTCTTCGGCGTTGGGCAGTTCGGAGCAGGCAAGCACCAGACGCTCACCGGCGGTCTTTTTCTCATCGTAGGCAACACCTTTGATGGTCATGCCGCAAAACTCCTCTTTGCCCTGCGGGTGGGCGTCGGCAAGCTGTGCATCCGCTTTCACCCCAGCAATATAGGCGTTCGTTTCCTGAATGTCAGCCGGGAATTTGGTCAGCAGCTTGTCTTGCAGACGGAATTTCTGGCTCTGGTGGTCGGCTTTCAGAACTTTGAGTTTTGCGACCTGAACATCCAAATCCATCTTCTCCTTGATGAGCGGATTTCCAGCGCACAGTGCCTTGATCTCCGCATAGGAAAGTGCCTGCTCGTCCACATCCTCGCAGGAGCGCACCGGGGATTTGCTGGTCATAATCTGCGAGATAAATCGCTGTTTATTCTCAAGGGTCTGATAGAGGTAGCTGTCAAATGTCCCTTCCGTGACGTAATTGAACACCTTGACTTCCTTATTCATGTTTCCCTGCCGGATGATGCGACCATTGCGCTGGGTCATGTCGCTGGGCTTCCAGCCAACGTCCAAGTGATGCATCGCCACAAGTCGGGACTGGACGTTGGTGCCCGCTCCCATTTTTGCCGTGCTTCCGATCAAAACTCGCACATCGCCAGAGCGTACTTTGGAGAACAAAGCCGCTTTTTTCGCCTCGGTGTCGGCGTTGTGGATGAACTCGATCTCGTTTTCCGGCACTCCGGCAGAGATCAGCTTTTTGCGAATGTCATCGTAGACGTTGAAATTGCCATCGTTCTTTGGTGTTGAGAGGTCACAGAACAAAAGTTGGGTCAGCTTCTGGTCTTTGCCTTCCTCCCAGATCTTCAGCACGTTCTGCACACAGACGTTCAGCTTGCTGTTGGGGTCGTCCGGCAGCATGGGGTTCATCAGGCGAACATCCAAGCCGATCTTACGCCCATCGTTGGTGACGCAGAGCATATTGTCCACGGACGCATCCACGATGCCGGAGTGGATATCTGCGGCACGTTTGCTCAGTTCCTGCACCATTTCCTTTTGAATTTCGGACGGCTTTGCCACCACCGTTTCAAACTTCGCTTCGGGAACCGGCAAATGAAGCTGGTCAGAGGTTTTAATGTCCGCAACCTCCTTGAACATGGACATCAATTCCGGGAGGTTGAAGAACTTGGCAAATCTCGTTCTCGCCCGATACCCAGTACCTTCGGGGGCCAGCTCAATGGCGGTGGTGGTCTCGCCAAAGGTGGATGCCCAGCAGTCGAAGTGGGTTAGCTTTTTCTGCTGCAAGGTGCTGTATTGCAAGTACCGCATGACCGTGTACAACTCGGTCATGGAATTGCTCACGGGTGTGCCCGTGGCGAACACCACGCCACGTCCGCCGGTGATCTCATCCAGATAGCGACACTTGCCGAACATATCGCTGGATTTCTGCGCTTCGCTGGTGGATAATCCTGCGACATTCCGCATTTTTGTGGTCAAAAAGAATGTGCAGCACCCCTGCGGCTGCGAAGCAGTCCGCAGAGTAGTCTGCTTTGTTGTGATAGGTAACTTTTTGAAGTAATCTCCAAGTTTTCCCCCACCTCACGCCGGGCGTGCACCTTTCAGCGCACCCGGCGTACCATCAAATCGATTTACTTTCTTCCTTCAGATTTCAACACTGCTGTGTTCTCACGGACACAGAGTGGTTGTAAATTTCACAGTTTAAGTTTTTCGCGGTATTTCATGATTTTGCCTACCGTCTTTGCATCAAGCTCAGGCGGTATTGGACTGTTGTGAACCATGCGGTGGCATGGTTCACACAGCCAAACCAGATTCGGTACTTTATTGATTCTATCAAGTGGAAGCTTGTTTTTAACGTGGTGACAATGCTTTTGAAGCATGGGTGAGAAGGCATTTCCACAGCATTTACATTTTCCTTTGTCCCTGCTGTAAGCATACTCCCGGTTCATATAATACTCAAAATTCATCCTTCCCTTTGCGTATGCTGACATTGCAATATCGTTCGGGGAATTAACGGATGGACGGTCACATGGCAGTGACTTGTGCTTAGCACGATAGTTCACATACCGTCTGCGCCCTTCCACTGTATACGGTGTCATTTTCTGGTCAAATGGCTTGGGTTCATAGTGACTATGCGTGATGAACGCATAAGTTATACCAAACCATTTTCCTTCGACCCATACCGCAAATGTCTTACTGTCGTAGCCCTTGTGTCGGTCAGGAAGATTGCAAAGCACCTTCAGCGACACCTGCATGGAGTTGTACCGTTTGGGGTACAGCTTTTTCCATACAGCCAGTGCAGCGTTGTTTACTCTGCGGTCTATCGCATGGTAGGCACGAGAGCAGATGGATGTCTGCAAGTACTGTGCCATACCCATAATGACAGAGTTGACGTACTGAATTTGCGCAGCCTGCACATTGACTTTTTGACAAAGTTCTATGCGGTGCACTTCTTCGAGCAGTTTCTTAATCTTCTTTCCTAACCGTTCCATATCCGGCAGCGGCTTTCCAACCAGATGTTTTGTCCATGTTGCCGGGTCAGGAGTTTTCCGTTTTCGTTCGGCCTTTACCACAAAGCCAAGAAAGTGTATACCGTTTGTCCGCAGGTCTGTTACATAGGTCTTTTCCTGCGACAATTCGAGTTTCATTCTGCTCCGAAAATATTTTGTCAAAACACGTTTCAAGCGGAGTGCTTCCTTCTCCGTTGACGTCAGAATCACCCAATCATCGGCGTAGCGATAATTGTACTTTGGTGTTACGCCAGCCCATTTTAGTCGCCTCGTATCGTTGCCTTTGTGCTTGCACTGTCTGTGCGGTTCCATATACATACGACCAACATACCAATCAAAATCATTCAGATAGACATTGGATAAAAGCGGTGAAAGGATTCCACCCTGCGGTGTACCAAGCTCTGTTGCATGAAATAGGTCATTTTCCATATATCCAGCTTTCAGCATCTGACTGATGATTTTCAGCACACGCTTGTCATGGATACCGATTTTCCAGAGCTTTTGGAGCAGCAGGCGGTGATTGATATTGTCGAAACATCCCTTGATGTCGCCCTCAATTGCCCACACGGGTTGGTCAGGCGATTTGCATCCAGCATTTATGACATTGATGATACCCCGGATTGCATGTTTCTGTGCCCGATAGGGGCGAAAGCCGTAGCTTTGCGGATAAAATCTCGCTTCACAGATCGGCTCGATAATGATACGCACGCACTCCTGTATGATCCTGTCCAATACAGTGGGGATACCCAGCGGTCTTTTCTTTCCGTTACTCTTTTCGATATATTCACGGCGGGCTGGCTTGGGTCGGTAGTTGCGAAAACACGATTGAATCAATAAAATAAGCTCATCTTTTGGCATTTGAAGGTATTTGTCCATTTTTATCTTATCCACGCCAGCAGTTTTGCTGCCTTTGTTGGACTTGATATTGTGGACGGCGGTTACAATGGTCACTTCATTTACCATCGCTTCCACCAGACCGGTGAACGATACTCCTTGACCGGACTTCTCATAGAGAAAATCCTGAATCTTTTTAAGTTCCGTTTCCGTTGAAAATCTGACGTTCAAATGCACAAGGTTTTCACCTCGCAGTTCGTCACCCATCTTTCAGGGAGTTATAGGATTTTCGTTTTGTGAAATTTACAAATCGATTTGACTCGTATCCTTCGCCATGGAATATTTCAATTCCGTTTGACTGGCATTACCCAGTCCAGACTACTATGATACGGCTGACTTTCTGTTGCTTTCACTGTGCTGTAACGCTCCAACAACAGGCTCTCAAACGTTCCTTAATCTCTATCCTTGTTCTGAAACCCTTAGGCCGCTACCTTACACCGGGAAAATCTAACCATGCTTTGAACCACAGTTGCTGCATGATTCCTGATGGGGATTTCATCCCACAGGGCGTGTGCAGAAAAACCAGCCACACACACTTTTTCCAAGGGTCACCCTTTCGGATGTCGTTCGCTCTTACGATGCTGCATAGCTTTCCCTAACGGATAGCCATAGGTTTCGGAAGCCCGCACCATTATTGTCCATGCCTCTTTGCAGAGGTTTAGGTTTTCAGGTTACGCCTTCACCACGCTCTGTACAATGCACACTTACAGGTGGCAACGCACAGTGGAGTATTAGCTCTCGTACTGTCTTGAATTTTGACCTATTCTCTGGAACTTTGTTCCTTGACATTGGTTCTGTACGGCAGAGGAATTTCACCTCTGACTTTGAGATTAAAGTTCTCTGTGATATTTTCTTATTGCTAAGTGCAATCACATGGTGCTTTTCGTCCTTGCTGTCAACAAGGGCTTATGCACAACGTTTCGCACGGTTCTTGTAAAAATGGCTCTCGTCCACAAAAAGCCTGTCAACGCCCAGTTGTTCAAAGGTAATTACATCGTCTTTACGCTCATCGGAGCGCAGTTTTTCCAGCTTGGTTTCCAGCGTTTTCCGGGTCTTTTCCATCTGCTTGATGGAGAAATTCTCGCCTGCGTGGACTTTCAGCTCGTTAATGGCGGCAAGCGTTTCATAAATTTGCTCCTGAATGATACGCTCCTGCCGCTCAAAGGACAGCGGGATGCGCTCAAACTGGCTGTGTCCGATGATGACGGCATCATAATCGCCGGTGGCGATACGGGCGCAGAATTTTTTGCGGTTGGCGGTCTCAAAGTCCTTGCGCCGTGCCACCAACAGCTTGGCATTCGGGTAGAGGTTCAGAAACTCCGATGCCCACTGTTCTGTCAAATGGTTGGGCACGACAAAAAGGCTTTTCTGGCACAAACCAAGGCGTTTTGCTTCCATGGCAGACGCAGCCATTTCGTAGGTCTTGCCTGCGCCCACTTCGTGTGCAAGCAACGTATTACCGCCATAAAGCACATGGGCGATGGCGTTGCGCTGGTGTTCCCGGAGGGTGATCTCCGGGTTCATGCCCACAAATTTGATGTGGCTTCCGTCATACTCACGGGGTCTGGTGCTGTTAAACAGCTCGTTGTACTGCTTCACCAGCGCAATGCGCCGCTGGGGGTCCTGCCAGACCCAGTTGGCAAAAGCGTCTTTGATGACCTGCTGTTTCTGCTGTGCCAGCATGGTCTCCCGCTTGTTCAGCACACGCTTGGGTTTGCCCTCGGCATCCTCGATGGTGTCATAGATGCGGACATCCTTCAGGTTCAAGGTTTCTTCCAAGATCTTATAGGCGTTGGCACGGCTGGTGCCGTAGGTCTCGGAGGAAATAATGTCGCTCCGCCCGGTGGCAGTCTTGCCCTCCACACGCCACTCGGCGGTGTAGGGCGAATATCTCACCTTGACTGCATGACGCAGATAGTAGGGAATCTGGAAGGTTTCGGTCATAAACTTCTGAATAATATCCGGGTCCAGCCACGTTGCACCCAGCCGCACATCAATTTCAGAGGCTTCCAGCTCTCTGGGCTGCGCCTTGGTCAGTGCCTCCACGTTGACGGAAAACTCCGGGTTGGTCTCTGCCGCAAACTGCGCCATACGCAGCTTTGCCCTGACATCGCCGGACAGGTACTCGTCTGCCATCTGCCAGCCGGCTTCCGGGTCAGTGGGGTCGGCGGCAGGGTCCTTGAAAATCACACCGGAGAGTTCGGTGGTAATGCGCCCGTACTCGCCGGGTGTGCCTAGCAGCTCCGCCATATAGGGCAAGTCCACCTTGCCGTGTTCTCCGATGGACACCGCCAACGCTTCGCTGGGGGTGTCCACGCTGGTGACGGTGCGCTCCGGGCGAATGGTACGTTTCGTAAACATTGCCGCTTTGGATTTGAGCTGCCCCTGCTCGTCCAGATTTTCCAGCGAACACAGCAGATAGTAGGAGGAATCCTGCTCAAACAGCCGCCCGTTTTTGCGGTCATTCAGCAGACCGTACTTTGCGGTAAAGGCATCGTAGGCGGCGTTCAAACGCTCCTGCGTTGCCTTAATGTCGGCATCAGGGTAATCCTCCAACTGCTGCTGAATCAGCTCATTGACGATCTGCCGCAGCTCCACCATGCCGGTGACACGCCCCTTGGCAGTGTCGGAAAGTTCCACCTGCGTCATCACGGAATTTTCCCGGTAGAAAACTTCGCCGTCCACTACGGTATAGGAGAAGTTTTTGACCTCCGGGTCAGCCGGGAGAATGTGCTTCTCATTTTCGGCATCCGCAATATCTGGTGTTTCCACCTCAACTTCGGCGTATTGCCCCTCAATATGCTGTACTGCTTCTGCAAGTTGGTCGGCAAGGCTGGTGCCCTCAAGGGGCGCAACGGTCAGTTCCTCTCGTCCGTACTGGGTGCTTTCTGCGGTCAGTTCGCCCAGCACCATCTCCGGGTGCTCAACAAAGTAGCTGTTGACAGCAAAGCCATCCTCAGTCTTGCCAAGCTGCACCCATGCAGGTTCAATATCCGCAGGGCGGTCACGCTTCTGCAAAAAGATAATATCGCTGACAACATCCGTGCCTGCATTAGCCTTGAACGCATTGTTGGGCAATCGAATAGCCCCCAGCAGATCGGCGCGTTCTGCCATGTGTTTGCGGGCAGTGCTGTCCTTGCTGTCCATGGTGTAGCGGCTGGTAACAAAGGCAACAATGCCGCCCGGACGCACTTGGTCGATGGCTTTGGCGAAAAAGTAGTTGTGGATAGAAAGTCCCAGCTTGTTGTACGCCTTGTCGTTGACCTTGTACTGACCGAAAGGCACGTTTCCCACCGCCAAATCGTAGAAATCACGGCGGTCGGTGGTCTCAAAGCCAGCCACCGTAATGTCTGCCTGCGGATACAGCTTTTTCGCAATGCGCCCGGTGATGCTGTCCAATTCTACACCGTACAGCCGGCTGTCTGCCATGGTATCCGGCAGCATTCCAAAGAAGTTGCCCACGCCCATGGACGGCTCCAAAATGTTGCCAGACCGGAAACCCATGCGCTCCACGGCATCGTAGATGCCACGGATGACGGCGGGGCTGGTGTAGTGGGCGTTCAGCACGGAGCTGCGGGCGGCGGCGTACTCGTCCTCAGAAAGCAGCCCTTTCAGTTCGGTGTACTCTTTTGCCCATCCGTCCTTGTTGGGGTCAAAGGCATCTGACAAGCCGCCCCAGCCCACATACTGGGAAAGCGCCTGCTGTTCCTCAGCGGTGGCACCCCGGTGCTCCTGTTCCAGCTTGAACAGGGTGCGGATGGCTTGGATATTTCTCGCATATTTCTGTTTTGCACCGCCCTCGCCCAGATGGTCGTCCGTGATGCGGAAATTTCCGGCAGGCTCCGGCGCAGGAGTGAGATTGACAGTCAGGTTGTGCAGATGGATGTTGCCCGGCTGGCGCAGCAGCCGTTCCAGATTTTCCTTGCTTTCCGAGCGGGCAACCGGATAGACCTCATCCGGGTCACGAAGCTGGATGTTCAGAGTTCCGACAGTTTCGACCGTAAAATCCTTACCGTCCAGACGGATTGTATCGCCCACACGGTAATCACGCTCTTTTGGGAGAGCGAGAACAGGTTCATTTTCCGCCAAAAACTTTGCCTTTTCCACTGCAAGCCAATCGGCGGCGGTTCGTTCATCCGTCTCTTTTTTCAAAGCGGTGCAATAGGATTCGGCCTGCTCCTTGTCTGGAAATTGCGCCATTCCGTTGTCATTTGCATAGTAGCCCTCATTGAGATCATCCCAGATAGCAAAAAGCGGGGACGTACCTCCGACCACTTCGCGGACAGAAAAACGCTCATATTCCGGCACCTCGGATTCCTTGTAGATGGTTTCTGCCTGCGCCAGCATTTCATCCACACGCTGGCTAGGTTCATTCTGCCGCAGACCGTCCTCGAATTGTCGTTTGTTGATAACTTCGTTATCCCACGACTGTCCGTGAGCGCTGGTGTCGATGCGAACATCCGTTTCGCCGATATAGCCAATGGTGCCCTCGATGGTTCCAGTGGGCAAATCAACCATTACATCGTCACCGACTTTGTAGCCGTTTTCTTCCTGTACAGTGGTACGCTGCTCTTTTTCCTCATCGGTCAGGTAGCGGTCGGATTGGATCATCAGGTCGATATACTTTTCCACCTGCGCCCATTTCAGGGTGATTTTCTGGTGGTCGGGGTAATGATCAAATTCTAGTCCCTTCCAGTCGTGGTTCACAAAGCCACTGCTGCCATCCAGATAATCGTGGGAGTGCCCACCGATGCCGTACTCCTTTGCCAACGCCTTGGCACGGAGTTTTCGGTCAGGCTGGGTCTGGTACAGTGCCATAATGCGTTGCTTGCCGCCGGCAAACCCTGAACCATGCCGCCGCAGCTCGTTCTCAATTTCAGCCTGCGACAAAACAAAAGCGGAGGGCGTTTTTTCGCTCTCCGCTTGGTCGATGGTTTCAATTTGCTGGGCTTCGGTGGGGATGGCGGCATCCAGAAAACTTAGCTGTAGATCAGCTCCGTCAGCACCAGTTCCTCTGCCTGTGCCCGCAGGCTGTTCATCTGCTGCACCCATGCCATCTGATTCTGCTCCTTGTCCGGGGCCGGGTTCTGTTTCAGAAGCTGCTTCATGGTCTGCTGCATCTGGCTCTCTGCCGTCTGCTCCACCTCCATCAGGTGCGGGTACAGGCTCCCGTTCAGGAGCATCGTGTGGTACAGCACCGGGCGATGGTTCATCAGATACGTCCGGCGCAGCCTGCCGTACTTGCCCAGCGGCTTCCGGGGCTGGTTCAGGATTAGGTTCGGGAGCTGGTAGTCCCCGACGGTCGAGTAGGTCACGTTCCTGCTGTTCATATTCATGTTGGCTCCTTTCTGCATTGCGGCGGCGGATGGTGGTTTTTACGGTGCGCTCGATGTTCCGCAGCACCTCCCGGCTCATGTCACTGACGGCTGAACCGAGGGCGTAGACACTATCCGGGGTGGAAAACTCGTGGATGGCTCGAAAATCGTCCTTGTCGAACCACCCGGCAGGCTCAAACCCACAGCGTTCCAGCAGCGTGTAGGTGACGCTGATGGCGGCGGCGCTTTTGAACTGCATCTCCACCCCGGCTTCATCATAATCCATCAGAAGCGAACCGTCAACGATGGCGAGAATGTCACCACTGTTGTTGTCCCAGTAATCTGCCACCAGTTTCCCGGCAACATCCGCAAGCTGCTGGCTGACACGCTCTCCGCTGATGCCGTAGGTGGCGGCGAGCATTTCTGAAACCGGCTGCACCAAATCGGGACCGAGCTGCCACACCTCCGGGTCACGGGAATTGCGGCGCACCCCGGTGTCCGACACATCGAAAACGTAGTGCAGGCGCGGGAATCCGCTGGATTCATCCAGCAAGGCGATGCCCTTAGAGCCACGCCTGACATAGCGGTTCATCCGGTTGCGCCAAATGTCAAATTCGGCGCAGGCGGTGGCATCGGGTCGCTGAGCGTAGATCATCAACTGGTCTGCAAAGGGGTACTTGTACAACCGGGATGCGGTGGTCAGGTAGTCCGTCCAGCTTTCCCAGTACCGGGTCAAGCCGTTGGCTGTGCGCTGGGCAAGGGCGAGATATTCTTCGGTTTTGCTTGGCATAGCGTTCCTCCCTTCAAGTTCATGGTAAACAAAAAAGCGAGCGGCCTTTTCAGGTCACTCGCTTATGGAATCTATGGTATTTTATTCGTGTTTTGCGGCAAACTTTACTGCCATCTCCAGCAGACGGTCAAAGGTCTGCTTTTCTTCCGGCTCCTCGATCAGTTTTGCAAGGAGCGCACGGAACACATCGGTGCTGTCCTGCCCCAATGCAACTGCAACTTTTTCAATGCAGTCGTGCAACTTCTTGACATCATCATCGGAAGGCTTGGATTTGGCAAGCAGGTCGGACAGGTAGCTGATGAAGGGATAGGTGGAATCATCGTTGATGATCTCGTTGGTCTCCTCGATGATCTTCTGGTTATCTTCGGGAGTCATATCGCCCTTTTCTTCCCATACATCACGGGAAGATGTGCGGCCTTTCAGAAAGGTGGCAAAAAGCAGGCGGTCGATGGGTGATCTTTTTTTGGTATCCATTGGCTATCCTCCGCTTTCTATTTTGAATCTGAAATGATAAAGTAGCCTTAGTATAGCATGAATCCAATTGTGTTATCAAGACCATATTTTTGAGGGTTTCAAAAACTGGAACCATCTCAAAGTTTCGATTTTAACGTAAGGACATTCTGACGAATCTGCTCCATGACTGCCTT
>OOAI01000834.1_pt1 | contig 13224 bp, 9 predicted proteins | sample 1671191 | NCBI WGS metagenome assembly OOAI01 (sample SAMN06348131, study PRJEB24527) | human gut metagenome | biome: human gut; feature: ankylosing spondylitis patient; material: feces | host: Homo sapiens | place: China | collected 2015-10 | reverse complement strand
TTGCAACCGTCATGATGAAGCCTGCCGTCTTGACGGCGATGTCCTTGTTGACACCTTATGCTCTCGCCCAAAGCCACGGAATGCGTTTTGCGCCGTTGCTTTGAGCTTTCCTGATGCGCCGCAAGGCACATTCCAAAGAGGGGTATGAAGGCGTCGCTGTCCTGCGAAATGCCGTAGTGCCCGTGGATGAGCTTCGTGAGCCGCCTGATGGCCGTCGCCGTCTTTTCGGGTGTCCCGTCGCTCATGGGGCCCACGACGGGAAGCGGCAGCGCGTCGAGTACTTTACCCCTCGCAACTATGACAATCCCGCCCTGCATTTCCTCAATCATCGGCGAGCCTTCGTCACGGACGAGGCGGCGGGCGAGGGCAGCGCGACAATCGGATCGGCTTCAACGGCGCTCGTCCCGTGGGACTACAATACGGAATCCTTTTCCAACCACAAGAACCCGACTGACATCCAATTATGAAAGACAGAATCGGCACTGCTCTCTGGGTGGCCGGCGCGATCATCTGCGCTTGGGCCCTCTCGGTCTCCCTCTCGATGATGTTCGACTTTACGATCGAGGAGGCCCGTCAGAACTTCCGTCAGGGCTCCTTCATCTTCGGCGCAGCCGTGGTCTTCGCCTTCGTCTTCCGCTCGAAGGTCAGGACCTGGGGCGCTTTCGAGAAGTTCCTCATCTACGCGCTCGTGCCTGTCGCGGGCATCCTGCTCACTGCCTACGGCTGGTGCCAGCAGTTCGCGCCCGAACTCGTCGCGAGGCTGGGAGCCTGATCCCGAGTTCCGCCCGTTCACGACTCCCCAAAAGGCCGTTTCGCCGTCATCGCGAAGCGGCCTTTTTGCCGGCCGAAAAACCGTGTTTTGATATAGAAATTTTTATCCTTATAGGACTGTTTAGTCTGGTAAGAACCCACAAGTCCTCCGGAGAACTGGAGAGGGCGGGCAAATGCAACCAAATCCTTCAGATTGTTCGCCTTTTCACGACAATCGGGTCGAAACACCGCTCCTGCAGAAGTCTTCAGGACTCGAGAATCAGTCTCATGACGCTTGGGAGAAACCTAAAGACGACAACCAAACGCCGTGCTCAATCATCGGAGAAAAGGTTAATTTTGGGAAAAACCCTTGATCAGGCGCAAGATTTTTTTTCGTTATGGGCCCATCTCAGGTGTTTGTCGTAGACAGCAGGGGGCGGCGCGACTGTATCATATACGCGAAATTTAACACGGCCTGACGGTCCCTCGGATTCGAGACTGTCGCACCTGTCGGGGATACGCACAATACACCTCAAAGGCAGGAACGACAGGGCCTTGCGTCAAGGGGCCGCCGCTGAAGGCCGAACCTCAAGTCAAAAATAAACAGAGAGAAACTGATGATCAGAATGAATTCGCACAAGACGGTCCTCATGTCCAAGTCCCTCGAAGATAACCAGGTTCAGTTGGACAACATCTGCAAGGCCTTCAACAATGGATCCGCCTCCGATGCCGCTGCGAGCATCGGCGAGCTCTTCCGCTGCCGCGGCATGAGCCAGGTGTCCATGGCGAGCGGCATCGGCCGCGCGGTCCTCTACAGGTCCTTCGGCAAGTCCGGCAATCCGACGCTTCAGGTGCTGCTCGACTCGCTGCGTGCAGTCGGCCTCACGCTCGTCGTGGCCGAAGCAAAGGACAAGTAAACGAGAACCGGTCCAAACAATCAGGAGCCGTCGGAACGCAAGTGTCCGGCGGCTCTTTTCCTATGCGTGTCTCGTTTCCAGCATGACCTTTGGAGGGATTTTGCCGTGTAAAGACGGCCCGTGAAGGAGGGCGGGGTCAAGAGGCGTTCACTCGTGACGCAAAAGTGCTATCAAATAGGGGGTATATGTCGATTTTTCCTCCCGAAGGTCCGATTCTTTCTATAAGATAAGGGGCACAAGGGTGTTATTCGACGCCTCCCTTTCGTTCCGACCGTTTCGGCGGACCCTGCGTCGAGGAGCACCTCTGAGGAGGACCAAAAAATGAAGATTCTTATTCCCATCGACGCGTCCGAACGCAGCAAGAACGCCGCCTTCTGGGCGACGGGCAATCCTGCTCTCTTCGGCAAGGATCCCGAGATCCACATCTTCTACGCCCAGGAGCCCGCTTCGGACCGCATCCGCTTTGCGACGGACCCTGAAACCCTTGACGAGTTCTACCGCGAGGAGGCGAAGACCGTCTTCGACTCCATCATCGACCGGTGCGGCACGCTTCCCGCCAGCGTGACGCTCGACTACGGTGTCGGCTCTCCCGTCCAGACCATTGTTTCCGCCGGCGACAAGCTTTCGGCCGATATGGTCGTGATGGGCACGCACGGCAAGGGCCCGCTTGACAGCCTGCTCTTCGGCTCCGTCTCGAACGACGTCGTGGCGCACTCTCATCGTCCCATTCTGCTCATCCGCGAGCGCATGCCGACTTCCGAGTCCCTGAAGCGCATCGCGATCTGCCTTGACGAGTCCGACCAGTCGCTTCGCGTCCAGGGCTTCTTCACGGAGCATGTCGACCTCTTCGAACAGGGCGCGTCCTTCACGCTGATCCACGTTCAGAAGAGCGTTGAGAACGAACAGGCCAACGACTTTGCCGAAACGGGCACGATCGCCAACGAGGTCGAGTCCATTCTCACGCGCGCCGGCATGAACGTCTCGACCAAGACGCTCTACGGTGACGTGGGCGACGTCATCGCCGAACACGCCGAGGAAGAGAACTACGACATGATCGTCATGGGCTCCCACGGCTACAGTTCCGTCTCCGCCACGCTGCTCGGTTCCGTCACGATGACGGTTGCAAGCGAGTGCGACGTGCCGCTCCTGATCGTCCGCTGACAAGATCATCCCCTCTCTTGAGGGCACAGACGACAAGACCGTCCTGCATCACGCAGGGCGGTCTTTCTTTTGGTCGGGTGCTTTGTCGGAGGGCGGCCCGGTCCGGAAATCGCGAAGCTTGTCGATGATGAGAGGGAAGGGTAAGGCGCACGAAAGCGGCGGGCATGGCAAGGGCCGGCGGCTCCTTTCGGAGGCCGCCGGCCCTTGCTTCAGGATGACTCAGTGCAGAGGATCAGGTCCGAGCACTGAAGGATCCGGTTAGAAGCGGTGCGTCAGACCGAGGTAGGCCTGGGTCGTCTTGTCGGAGCCGTCATCGTCATACTTGACCTGAGCGAAGCCGGCACCCGTGTAGACGGACGTGCGCTTGGAGAGGTAGTACTCGTACTTGGCACCGAAGGCGTAGCTCTTGGCATCCTCGTCCCCGGTAGCATATTCGAGGGAGAAGTCCGTGAAGTAGGCTGCAACCGTCAGGTCGCCGCCGGCGACCGGGACGATCGTGCCGAGGTGAACGCCGTAGCCCTTGACGCCGTCGGCAGAGTACTTGTTGCCAGCGGTGTCGACTTCTTCGGCGTCGGCATCAGAAATGGCGGTGAGCTGACCGGCCTTGATGCCCTTGAAGTACTGGCCCATGATGAAGGTCTTGGCGAAGCCGCAGTCGTAGTTGCCGCCGAGGTAGACGACCTGACCGTCTTCGGTGTTGGTCTGAGCATTGTCACCGAAGGAGGCGTAGTTCTGGGTTTCATAGGCGAGCACGCCCTGGAAAGCACCGAGTTCAGCGGTCAGTGCGAGGCCGAGATAGCGGTCGACCTGAGAGGAGTTTTCGCGTTTCGTGTTGTCGACGCTGTTTTCGTTGAGCGAGTACTGGACCGTGGCCTGGAAGCCGGAGAAGCTCGGCGTCTGGTAGGTGACCATGTTGTCGTAGCGGTCGGACGTGGCGAAGCCGAAGACGTCGCCGTCACCGCCGTCGAAGGCGTCGCCGATGGCGAAGGCGGCGTCAAAGTCGCCGGCGGCGGAACCGATCGCACCCATGCGGCCGAAGGAGAGCTTGCCGAAGTCGCCGGAGAGCGTCAGGGAGGACTCGCGGTTGAAGAGGCGGTCGTCGCCGAAGCTGCCGTCGTCGGCGTTGAAGCCGTTTTCAAGCTTGAAGCTCACGGTCATGCCGTTGCCAAGATCTTCGGAACCCTTGATGCCGAAGCGGGACGTGGAGGAGATGCCGCTCTCAAGACCGAAGGAGTCGGTCTTCGTCGAAACGCCGTCGGCTTCGACCTTGGAGTGCTTGTAGAGCAGGCCGTTATCGACGATGCCGTAAAGCGTGACTTCGGAGGCGGAGGCAAGGCCCGCGGAAAGGCTGAGAACCGCAAGCGCGGCCATGGACTTCTTGAACATTTGAATGCTCCTGATGGTTGTCGCGCTCCCGAAGGAGGGAGCAGCTTGGAAATGTCGGGTGAAACTCTAATGCGAGTCATTCTCATTACGCAAGCGTCATCACGAACCGCGGAGAAGGGCTTCCAATGACTTTTCGATCGAATCGAACTGTCGTTCGCAAACGACAATGCGACTCACTCTCATTGCGGGAGAAGGCTTGCCGACAATCGTTCTCATTGAAAACGGCAATGATGTGGACGCGTGACAGGGGGATCGGGACGCGTTCCGAATACCGCAAACATGGTATTTGCGAGAGCCTTTTTCGTTGCAAACGCGCCACACGCTGGCGCTTCAGGAGGGCTGCCCACGGTAGCGCTCAAGCTCAAAGCGCCTCTCGGGACGGGGGTTATGCGCCCTGCGCCCCGAGGGAAATTTCTTCTGACGGGAAATGGCGAATATTCAGGTTCCCTTTGACAAGACGGGGTGGGGCGGTGCATCATGAAGGGGCTTAACAGCTGCATCGTGCATGCTGCAGACTCCGGTCAAGCAAGCACAATCTCCGCCGCCTCTTCATCTGAAGAAGGCGCGCGTCATATCTTCAACCCCACGAGGGCGTTTGCCCTCGGGGCCCTGCACATGCGGGGTACGTGGGGTCGGGCGTCCTCGTTTCTTTTTTCAAAGGAAACAAAATGACTCCCGACATCAATCTCTCCCATCTCACTCCCGCAACCCGCACGGTTCCGGCCTCAATCTTCGGCGAACATCTCGCCGGCGAACGCGACTGCCTGGGCTACCAAGTCGAAACGCTTCCTGCTTTCGCCCGCACCCGCATCCCCGTCCTGAACTCGTGCCACTTCTTCAACGAGGCGCACTACCGCACGCTCGCCGCGTGGTGGACCCTCGCTCGTCGTGAACCGATCTACGTGTCGGGACCGTCGGGCTCCGGCAAGACCAGCACGGCCATGCAGTTCTGCGCCCGCCTCGGCATTCCCGTGGTGAGCGTCACTGCACGCGCCCGCATGGACCGCCGAGAGCTTCTCGGTCACTGGGCCCTTCAGGGCGGTGAGACCCGCTGGATCGACGGTCCTGCGCTTCTCGCCTGGAAGCACGGCTGGACGCTTCTCATCAATGAATTCAGCGCAGCACCTGCAGACATGTGGGTGAGCTGCAACGACATTCTTGAGGGGCTTCCGCTCGACAACGGCGCAACCGGCGAACTCGTCGTTCCGCATCCCATGACCCGCGTGATCGTCACCGACAACACGCGCGGCCATTCGAGCGAGATCGACGAAGGGTTCTTCGGTCGTCAGATCCAGGACAGGTCGGTCATCGACCGCTTCTGGCACATGCGCATGGAAGGTCTTGGCGAAGCCGAGGAAGCCTCCCTGCTTGCAGCGACGGCCGATCAGGACTGGCTCGCCGAGTTCGAGCCCGAGGTCCTCGACAGGCTCTTCAAGGCGCTCGCGCGTCTTGGAGCCGACAGCAGGGCCGCGGCTCAGGCTCAGGCCATCGGCTTCGAGTCCCGAGCCGTCCCGCTCAGCTTCCGCGTCCTCTCGAGAATGCGGAACATGATGCTCGACGCCGCAAGGATGCCCGCAGCATCCGACGATGATCCTCTTCGCAGGATCATCAGGACCAGTCTGACCGAAGCCCTCGACTCCACCGCTCGCGAAGCGGCGGAGACGCTGGCGGTCACGGCGATCGGCAACCTCATTCATGAGATGAGGGTGTCGCGCGCCAGAATGGTCCTCAAGACCGCCGCGGGCTCCGCGCTCAAGGCAGCGTCCGTCTGACAATCGTCGAAAGGACTTTTTCATCAACCCCGAGGGGATGCTTCATCCCTCTCGGGGACGGACGTCCCCTCATTCATTTGAGAGACGATCGTCATGAAACTCAGTCTTGACATGCGCGGGAATCAGGCCCCCGCCGCGGTTGCAGTGCACCATTCGTTCAACATCCATTCCGAAGGAGGCGAACGATGCGCACCGTAATCGTGGAAAACGTCGAAACCGCCGAAGCGAAAAAGCAGAGGCTCGCCACCACCGCCGTGGATGCAGCGCTCGAGATCCTCCGCACGGAGGCCTCGGGCCTTGTCATCGAGGCTGCAGCGCCCCTGGTCTTCCAGGGACTCTGCCGCCGCGACAACATCCGCGTCGAGTTTACGCAGACCCCGATGACGAACGGGCGCGTGATCTGGCTCGGTCCCATCGACCTCGGCCACAAGCTCGCGTCCATCTACGTCTACGGACACGGATGCCACGAACGTCATCACGTGATGTACACCAACTTCGCGGCGATGAGGGGGATCGGTGATCCCGGCGTTCGCGACCTCGCGAACGTCTTCGAGGACATCCGCGTGGACAAGCTCGGTGCTGCGGACTACGCAGGCTACCTGCTCTGGCGACTCGTGCTCTTCAAGGCGCACGAGGCGACGGGGACGGCCGGCTGGAGCAATCCGAACGACCTTGAACCTGCACACCTCTTCGCAATGATGCTGCTCACGACCCTCGAATTCGAGGTGCTCGGGATCGACATGTTCGAGGAGATCTCCGCGAACCTTCGCGGGGAGTGCGACCGGCTCTTCGGACCAAGGCCCATGGCCCGCGTCCTGAAGATCGTGCGCGCAGCCTTTCCGCTCGACTCCACGGAGGCGGCGGTGGAGCTCGCGCACAAGGTCATGCGGTGCATCCGCGCCGAGAAGAACAAGGCGCTCAAGGCTGTCGAGGAAGCGGCAGGCAAAGGCTCTACGGACAACTTCGAGTTCCGTCAGGGCGAAGGCCAGTCGCTTCTCTTCGACGACGACGGCGCGGTGACCCCCGAGGGTGATCCGCGTCTGATGCACCCCGAGCTTGAGGCGATCAACCGAAGCGCCCGGTGCCTCTCGGTCATTTCCGACAAACGGCAGTGGCCCGATCGCGAGCCCGAGGAGGAAAGCTTCCGCAAGCTCATCGGCAACGGTGAATCCAGCAACGGCGATCCGACCTTCGCTTCGCCCGAGCGTCACTTCGCCGATGACCGCGAGTATCCGACGCTGCAGCCCGAGAAGGCGGCGCTGAACCGCCGTCTCTTCTACAGGGCGCTCGCCAACAGCGCATCGCTCAGAAGGCTCCTTCAGAGCGCGCTCATCCACCCGCAGTCGAACCCCGACAGGCTCGACGAACGTGGAGAGGAGCTCGACGGAGATGCGCTTGCGCTCGCCTCCACGGGTGAAACGGCGGTCTTCCGTCGCGAACTCGTGCGTCCCGGACGCGAAGCGGTCGTCGAGATCATTCTCGACGCTTCGGGTTCCATGGAAGGCGAGGCGATCACGCTTGCCAAGGTCGCCTGCATCCGCCTCCTTGAGGCGCTCCGTGCGGTGACCGGCGTGAAGGCATCCCTGACGATCTTCCCCGGCCCGAACCGTCGCAGCGTCACCTGCGCGGCGGACTTCAACACGCCGGTGAGCCGTGCGCTCAAGCACGTCGACTTCCTTCCCGGGTTCGGTGCGACGCCGATCCTTCAGGCGCTCTTTCACTCTGCGATCGTTCTCGATCAAAGACCGGAGCCCGCGAAGATCGTCTTCGTCATCACCGACGGCTGGTTCCCAAAGGGGCCGGTCGACAACCTCGTCAAGGCACTGGAAGACCGCGGCATCGCCGTCGCAATGGTCGGCATCGGCAGGCACAGCACCCCAAAGGGGAGCATCATCGCCAAGGCCGAAAAGATCGCCGACCTTCCGCGGGCCGTTGCAAAGGTCCTTTCGGGCCTTGCGGGCAAGCTCCGCGGGATCGCCGCATAGGCGAAACCCAAGGGGCATCAGAAGGCACGCGTCTTCGACTTTTCGACACGACCGGGACAGACGGAGGACTTCTCCTCCGCCGCCCGGCCGCCGTCGATTCTTCCATCATCTCCCTTCGCTTCAGGCTCCCTGCCTGAGGCCGCAGTGCGGCGTCCTCTTCACGCCCGTTCCGACTCCCGCCCATCATTCTCCGCATCATCCTCACACGAAGAGGCCGGCGCACTGCGAAACACCATCATCCATTTCAACCCGCATCCAGCCTTGCGTCTTTCCTTTCCTCAATCTCCCATGCAACCCACCGAAACACGATTCCTCACGCGCGCCTCCGCCGGCCCAGAGCAGTGGCAGAGCGCCGTCTCGGGCTACGTGTCCGACCCGATGCGAAGGCCTGTGCCGCTCTCCGACACGGATCCCGACGACTGTCTTGTCGCGCATCCCGCCGACGGGCGTCTGCGCACGATCCTCGCGCCTGAGGATCCTGTCCGCATGCTCCTTCGTCACAGGGCCGCCGTCGAGCAGCTGAGGATGGCCGTGGGCTCGCGCAAGCTTTTCGAATCGCACCTCATGCCCGCCATGGCGGGCTGGGCCGCGATGGTCCAGGGTCTTCCTCGAGATGAAAGGGGGCTTTGGTCAGGTCCGGACGGCCTTTTTGAAGCCGGCCTCATGTTTGCAAGAGGCGCGATCAATGCGGTCGACGCCCGCGTGATCGGGCCCGAACTCGCGCCGGGCATCCGTGACGACTGGACGCTTCGTCTTCGAATCGCCGCCGCACTCGCCGGCCTCATGAGCGACAGCCGCAAGCTCGCCGCCCTGAAGCTCGAGGCGGGAAGCGAGGATCCGGGTACGGGCACCTTCACCGTTACGAGCCGCTTCAATCCTTCTGAAGAAACGGCACTGTCGTTTTGCGTGCACGAGATCGGGCGCGTGATGAGGCTCGAGCGCCACACGGCGCGCGAATCTGCGGGAAGACTCCCGACGCTCAACGCCGACGTCCTTCGTCTCGTCGTCCCTCGTGAAACCCTGATGTGGCTCGGCGTCATCGAGCGCCCCGACGGCGAGACCGTTCTCACGGCCCTCAAGGCCGCCGTTACCTATAGCGGCCGGCCAGACGGAGGCAGAACGCCTGATCGCTGAAGCCGCAGCCCGCGGTCGCGAATGGGCGATCAACCGTCGCGCGGCCGAGGCCGCAAGACGAGAGGGCAAAAGTCCGCTTCTTCGTGGCTTTGCATCCGTCTATCGTGCCGAATTCAGCCAGAGGCTCTACGACGGACACTGGCGTCTCAACCGGGGAGACTCGCCCGTCGTGTGGGCCGACGACGGCCTCGCACTTCGCTGGCCCGAGGGCTTCACCGCCATTGCCGCCACCGCCGACGACAAGTGGCTCTTTCGAGATGTCCCCGACGAACCCGACGTTGCGGCCGAAATCCTCGTCGCCGACGGCTTCGCGATGGCCAATGAAGCGGGCAATCCGCTCTGGCTCACGGACTCGGACTGCATGGCGGGCGAGGGCGCGTGGCTTCGCCTCACCGACGGCGACATGCTGGTCGCGAACGCCCGCCGAGCGGCGGACGCCGCAGGCGAATCCCTTCCCATGCGCTTTCCCGCACTCTTTGAAAAGCGTCCGTCGTCAAGCGCCAGGTCGGGCGGCACGGTGGCAAGACAGTGCTGGGCATTGTCCGTCCCCTCTGAGCTGGAAGCTTCCGACAAGGCAGCGGCGCTCGCAAGGGCGCTCGAAGCCGTGAACACCCGGGACGACGCCGTCATGCTCGTGCATCCCGAGGGCGTCTTCGTCCCCGAGAGCCTGCTCCCCGTCGGATGGATCGAGGATCCGGCCGAAGCAGGGATCCTCCTGAGAGTCAAGGCCATGCCCTTTGCCGAAGGCGTACGTCACATGCGGGCCTCGCCCATTCGCCGCGTGCGAATGACGGGATCCTCCGCCTCGCGGGCCGCCCGATACGACCCCGGCCTCAGGGGCGCAAAGGACGGTTCGATCGAACTCACGGGCGTCGTCATCAACCGGCATTCCGTGCGCCCCGTCGTCCGATTCGTCAATGGCGAAGGGCGCACCGTTGAAGAAACCGAGGGCCATTGGCCGCGCGTCCTCGACATGGAGGCGATCGACCGCGATCCCCCGAAGGGGACCGAAGCCTTCAGGGCGTTGCAGCGCGCCGTCGGCTGGAAGCCGAGGGTACGCGTCTCCGAGAAGGCCTGATAAAAAGGAGAACAACAGAATGAAGACAACAGAAGCCGTCACGAGCGGCGTATCCTCCTCGCGACTCACGGGCTGGCGGCCCGCATGGGAGGGCTGGAGCGCGGCTGCGGGATTTGCAGCCGCAGGCACCACCGCTGCCATGGTCCCCGGCTGGTGGGGCGCGGGCCTGGCCTCCGTCCTCGGCCTCATGGGCGTCGTGCGCACCGCCGAAGCCCTCAGGACCGCTTCCCGCCGCATTCCGCTCGCAGGCTTTGCGCCCGCCTTCATTCACGCGGGCGACCTCATCCGCATTCTTCGTGAAAAGGGGATGGACGAGAAGAAGGCTGTCGACCCCGCAAGGAAAACCGCCCGCGAGCGTCTTGTCGCCCGCTACGAAGCGGGCCGGATTGCGCTTCTCGACTCGATGCGCTTCAATGCAGGCCGCGAAGGCAGGTTCGTCAAGAACCTCTGGATCGGCCGCGGATTCGAGTGGACTCCCGCACACGCCCAGGCGCTCTATGAACTTGCCGCCACACCCGTCAAGCTCGTGATCGTCCCGAAGCGCATCCGCAAGGCGCTCTCACTACCGGACCCGCTCGGGGCCGGGGACATCGGAAGTCCCATCATTCATGGGATCGGTGCGACCGAAGAGGACGACATCGTGCGTCCGCTCTCGAGTCTCGGCGGCGGCACGCTCATCGTCGGCACGACTCAGGCAGGGAAGGGCGTGATGCTCACGAGCCTCGTCACCCAGGCGATCCTTCGGGGTGAACCCGTCATCGTCATCGACCCCAAGAGCAGCAAGCGTCTTCGCAACGCCGTCTGGAAGGCGGCCGAGATCGCGGGTCGTCCCGCTCCTCTCGAATTCCATCCCGCCTTTCCCGAAACGGGCGTCAGACTTGATCCGCTCGGCGCATGGACGCGTCCCACGGAACTTGCCACCCGCATTGCGGCCGTCATGCCGCCCGACAGCGGGGCCTTCGGCAACTTCGCCTGGATGGCCGTCAACGTTGCCGTCGAAGGACTCTTCTACGTGACCGAAAGGCCGAGTCTTCTGGGGCTGCGCCGTCTTCTCGAAGGCGGCATCGATCCGCTTCTCAAGAAGGCTCTCGCCCGATCCTTCCGGGACGCAGGCATCGACGACTGGGAGGAACAGGTCGAGCGCATGGACAAGCGCAACATCTGTCCGCCCGCCGCCAATGCGAGCATCGAGCTCACCGCTGCCGTCGCCCTCTGGGAGGAGACCGTCGGCAAGAAGGACGAAGGTGACGCAAACGCTGTCGTGGGCGGTCTTATCGCCGTCTTTCGTCACAACCGTGAACACTACGCGAAGATCACGGCCTCGCTACAGCCCGTTCTCTCGATGCTCACGGGCGGCACACTTGCCAAGAGCTTCTCGCCCGATCCGTTCGATCCCGACGACGAGCGTCCGATCGTGACGGTGGAGAGGGTTGTTGAAGGCGGCGACATTCTCTATCTCGGCCTTGACGCGCTCCCCGACTCGACCGTCGCCGGCGCGCTCGGTTCCATCATCCTCGCCGACCTCACGGCCTATGCCGGCAAGCGATACAACCGAGGCGAATCGGGTACCGACGTGAAGTCCGTCTCGCTCTTCGTGGACGAGACCGCCAACGTCATCAACGGTCCCATGATCGAGCTCCTCAACAAGGGGCTCGAAGCCGGCATTCGCGTCACCGCAGCCATGCAGACGGTGAGCGACCTTGCAGCAAGACTCGGGAGCGACAGCCGCGCCCGCATGGCGCTCGGCAACTTCAACAACCTGATTGCGCTGAGAAGCAAGGACCGCCTCACGCAGGAATTCATCTGCGAAACGTTCGGGAAGACCACCGTCTGGTCGACCTCCGCCTCGCTCTCCTCATCGGCCGACGGCTCTCCCGTCCCGGACTTCCGTGCCTCCGTCACGCGAAGCATCCAGGGGCGGCGTGACGAAGTCGTCCCGCCCGACGTTCTCGGCCGACTGCCCAACACCGAGTTCTTCGCAAGCGTCTCGGGCGGCAGGCTCTACAAGGGAAGGATTCCGATCCTTCTCTCCGACGACTGACCGCATCCATTTAAATCCCTTTGGAACAAAATGATGAAGTACATGCTGACCGCGACCGCGCTTGTTCTCATCCTCATGGTGATGTGGCTGCCAGCCAGAACCCCGCCCGAGATCTTCGAGGAGACGGCCTTGAGAGAGGCGCTGATGCTGAGAACGGGCGAGGGGATTCCCATGCCCGAGACGGCCGCGAACCTGGCGGTTGAATATCTTGACGGGCTCGTCTGGATCTCGAGCGTCCCCGACCGCTACACGCTTCGACCCTACAGCGGCGCTCCGATGACGAAGGACGAGTTTGCCGAGATCGGCAGGGCCGCCGAGCGCACGACCCAGACCGAGTGGCTGCGTGCCATGAAGAGCCTCTTCGTGATGGCGACCCAGCGACTTGCCGTCATGACCGCAGGTACCATCGCACTCATGCCCTTCATTCTTGCGCTGATTGTCGACGGGTTCGTACGTCGCCGCATCCGCGAAGCCGAGTACCACGCACCGAGCCCAACCTGGTGGACCGCCTCCCTCTCCCTGCAGCTCCTTGCGGTCTGCCTCGGGATCGTGGCGATCATGCATCCCAACTATCCACCGCAGTGGTTGCCAGTCTTTCCCGTAGCCTTCTCCCTAGCGGCCCGCATGACGGCGGCAACATGGCACAGGTTTATATGAAAGTGTGAACATCCTGAGTTAAAGGATGATCGGCGGCATTCATCAGGAAGGTTGCTAAAAAGCAACAAATCCGAATTTCCCCTCACGGTGTCAGCGAACCTGCTGAAACTCTTGTCTCGTCAGACGGCAACTAATCCCAGTCATTGTTTTTGGGGTGGTTCTCTTTGGAATAGTGGCATTTTGTCGAGTGTCGTGGTTGATGGAGTGAAGCGTCAAACGTACAATTATGGTTGTTTGTTTTTGAACGGATTCCCCGCGCATTCCCCATCCATGTGGCACACATGGGGGCAAGCGGGGCTGACGAAGTCAGTCCATCTCAAGTTATTCAAGATGATCCAGTGGA